>Ga0247843_1009408_pt1 | contig 10878 bp, 9 predicted proteins | sample LaCruzMarch2017__FD_192420 | JGI IMG/M metagenome (GOLD analysis project Ga0247843, IMG submission 192420) | Freshwater microbial communities from meromictic Lake La Cruz, Castile-La Mancha, Spain - LaCruzMarch2017_8m | ecosystem: Environmental > Aquatic > Freshwater > Lake | place: Spain...
GAAAGAGCTTGTGACCTCAAAACCACAAAGCTCAGACAAAATAGCATTCACTTTACGGGTAGATACGCCTTGGATATACATCTCAGCCAATGATATTTTTAAAGCACGTTCTGAACGTAAACCCTGCTCAAGAAATGATGGGTAGAATTTGTCATCACGGGTTTGAGGGACGGATAATTGTAGTTTTCCAATCCGCGTTTTTAATTGTTTAGGTTTAAAGCCATTGGCATAGCTCTCACGTTCTGGGGTTCTTTCATAACGTTGGGCTTTGAGATGTCTATCTCGTTCAATCAGCATGGCCCCATTAATAATAATTTGAACAGCCTTATCTATTCCGCTCAATCCCTCTTCACAAATAATTTCCGCAATATCTAAAAATTTGGCATCCTTAATATTCAAAGCCATCTGTTTTTCCTCTTATGTATGTCGCTAAACACACATAAAGTCTAACGGATGGCTTTCTTTTTTTCTAGGCCTTCCTGAATTTACAGAAACTTTGGGACACTAACGGATCAGGTGCTCTGAACTTAAATGACCAGCTTTTTTTTAGCCAACCAAGCTTAACGGCCAACTTGCCAATCTGTGTATAAAGGCGTTCTCTTTCCTGATTTATAGACTCAATATCCTTTTCTTTTTTGCCATTAAACAACTCCTTACTTCCATCTAGAGGCAGCTTTTTCAAGCTATGAGTCTGTTTTGTGTGTACTTCAAATTCTTTTGCTAATTCATTGATTGTCTTGTGACCTTTTAATGCTTCTATTGCAACTTTTGCTTTAAATTCTGCAATGAATTTTTTTTTGCTATTTTTTTAACCCCAAGTACTATGGTCTATATTTTATCATTGTCTCATTTTTGGGGTCCACTACTAACTCGATAGGACGGATAAATGGGTCAATGGCGTCCCTCTTAGTCCTCAACAATACGTGCTCCGTGGTCGTAGTTGTTAGTGCCAAAAATGCTTAATTTTCTTGTTTGCAGCTTGTCATTTTGAATTCTTGTTGAACAATTGATCTATTTTGTGGTACGATAGCTCAGTTGGTTAAGCAGGAGGGGTAATAAAATGACATTAAAGTTTCGTTTTCCTAGCAATCGCTTATTAAATAAAAATGCATATGGTGCATGGTATTTTTATCCCGATATTTTTTTCCATAACTTTGACGAACCTCATTATATCCATCAATTGTCTGCATTATCAGCTGCTAATACTCGCTTTCTTATGGTTGTAGATGGTCATTTAAAACCTGCCGGCTGGATACGTTATTATTTTGAGCAGTTTAAGGGGTGGCTCGGATTTAAAAATAACTGCGCTGTTGAAAAAGTGCAAATGGCTGCAAAAAAACTGGCATATTTCGGATATTTGAATGGATTTAATCATTCGGGCGTATTGAATGTTATTTCTGAGTGGAAAGAGGAATATCGACCGAATGAGATATATCTTCAAAACTGTGCCAAATCGCGAGCTGATGACACCTCCGAAACACTACAAGAATACCTTATCACATTTTACTGTGAGCACTCTACTCAACTGGATGCAATGCATAAGCTAAGGCAATCAATCATCTTTGGTCAATCCTATCAAAGTGCGCAAGATTGTGATTTAGCAGTTCAGTTAGATATTCAGAATACGAGCTTGATTGATAATATTTTACCTCATTTGCAGCATCCCTCTTCGCTTGTAGATGGCTCCAAGTGTTCTAAGCTCTACCTTGATCTTAAACTTTACCCCATTAAACAGGAGCTGGAAAAACGCAATGACATTGAGGCAAGGACATTGAATGTTTTTTCTTCTTTTGATCCAGTACGCTTGCTTGAACAAGCCATTCAAACCCTAGTCCTCTTTCCTGAATCAAAAGTGGAACATGTTGACATGCTCATCAAATTAAACTTAGAAATAGCAAAAAAGTTTAAGAAGCAAGATCGTAGGAAAAGTATCAAAGCCTATGAGAGTGCTCTTGATTTACAGAACACATATTTTTCCGACTCTGCTAGTTATAATGAATTTGCTTCGATTTGTTTTGTTGGCGATGATGAATTCTTTGATATTCTGCACAAATCTGGTTTGGTGTATGTCAAATTGTGGGCTCAAAATTTGGCTGGTAAAGGTTTGAAACAGTACGATGCATCTGCAGATAATAACTTATTGCTAGCATATCGCATATCACAGCTCTGTTTAGACTCAATACAGAATGATGTTTTGTCTTTGCATATTGATGGTTGTTTGAAATACAACCAATACACACTGGCTGCTAAGTTAGTAGCGCGTTTATTAGAGGTTGATAAAGAAAAAGCATTGTATTACTTGGGTGAATACGACATGTATTTTCCTGCTCTAGTAGAGTCAAAACCGGAAATAAAAAAAGCGTGTGCTGCTAGAAATGTATTAAAGGGAAATAAAGCCTTATCAGAACATGGGCTTTTTCACCCATCAATGGAACAGGCGCAACACTATTTTCAAAAAGCGGCGGCACTCGATCGAAATACTGCAGTTGAAATATCACCGGCTTATTATTTTAAAGAGTATGTTGATACTGGAAAATGGAAGGAAGCTTTTTACCTGGTGCAAGATCGTGTAACTAAGGGGTTGTTAATTGATATGTTGCCTAAAGCTTCCCTTGATCGTCTCTCTCAATATTATATATCCCAAGCACGCACATGTTATGATCGTGCGACTGTCGACTTAACACCAGAAGATTCTTGTCGACGGAGTATTGAATTGGTGAAACAGGCTATTCAAGTGGTTAATTCCGATGATAATCTCATGCATTTAAATAGTTATAAATGCCGCTTAGCAGCAATGTTGACTGAAGGTGATGAACCAGCACGAGTCGATGCGGCGCTTAATATCCTCAAAGAGATAGAGAGATTCCCTTCTATAAAGCAGGATAGTCATCTGAAGGGTTATAAAAACTTATATATCCGTATACTAGATAAAAAAATATCCTTTCTGTTTCAGAGTTGTTTGAGTTCCAGCGTAATTTGGAATAAACCCTGGGTAGCAGAAGCTAAACATAAAGAGCGTTGTCAACACGTGCTTGATGATTTGTTGAGATGTATTGATAAGCAAATTATTCTGCGTGATGATGAGAAACAAAATTATCAGCAACTGGCAAAGCTTTATTTTATGAAGGGAGACTGTATAGAGTATTTCAAGTTGCAAGGTGACTTCATGGCTTGTTTCAAAAAAGCTTGTGAACTGGAAAAAAACCAGCCATTTTACTTTTTTAGATATTCTACAGCGTTACCGTCTGGTTCTCCAGGAAAAGAAGCTGCGAACAAAACAGGAAAGCTTTTATTGCTCGGAACAGACTTGGATCAAGCTAGCTACAGACAATGGTACGAGGAACGCTGGCAATCACATACGGTTAAATTTCATAGAATCAGTATGCCCGAACCCCTCATTCAACAATCAACAGCGAGTTGGTTATTCGGTATGCGGTAAGGCTTTAATGAGTTCAGATTTTAAGCTATCAATATGACTTAAGGGATGGTTTTTTTAAGGACGGCATAAAAAAACCCATCCATCTGCGATTGGCCTGGTAGAATTTGTTGACCATATTGGGTTTTAATTCCCAAATGGATTGACGGATGAATATGGCTTGCATCTTGATGGTGAGCGAGGAACTTTTCAATTTGTTTATCATTTTCCTCGGGAAGTATTGAGCAGGTTGCGTAAACTAAAATACCGCCAGGTACGAGCAATGGCCATAATTTTTTTAATAGATTTTCTTCAATAGGGGTGTTGATAAGTAGATGTTTGGGAGAGCGTCGTAGTTTAATATCAGGATGCCTGCGAATGACGCCGGTTCCAGAACACGGGGCATCAATCAGTATTCGGTCAAAATATTTTCCATCCCACCAAGTTTCAGTTTGGGTAGCATCCACTTGAAGACAATGGGCATTGCGTTTTAGACGTTTCAAGGTGTCTTGTAGTTTGATAAAACGTTGTGCTTGCGGCTCTAACGCAACACATTCTAACTCAGGTGTTGATTCTAAGATATGGCAGGTTTTGCCACCGGGTGCGGCACAAGCATCCAGGACTCTTAAATGAGGCCTTAAATCAAGAAGGGACACTGCAAGTTGTGCGGCCTCATCTTGAACTGAAACCATACCATCAAAAAAACCTGGAAGGTCCGAAACCGCTTGAGGCTCCAGTAATGTGATGCCAGCTTTCGAGTGCAAGGTGGGCTGTGCGGGGTAGGGAAGTGTTTTTAAATAATCCTCTCGGGATATTTGGGCTAAATTAACCCGTAAAGTCATGGGTGCATGCAGATTATTTGCTTGTAAAATCATTTCCCAATCGTTAGCCCAGTCTTTTTTTAAGCGGTCAATAAACCATTGCGGGTGTGCAAACTGATAGCATAAATTGGTTTCGAGTATGGGTTGCCAGCGCTCTTGTTCGCGAAGCGAGCGACGCAAGATAGCATTCACTAATCCAGAGGCAGACCGACAGGGGCCTTTTTTTATAAGCTCCACCATTTCATAAATGACGGCATGATTTGGTTTTTGGTCAACAAAAAGCTCACATAGTGCCACTATGATGGTGGCCCATACCAAGTTATCCTTGGGCTTCTTAGGCAGTAGCGTATTGGCAATGCACTCCAGTCTTGGGTAAAAACGACAGGTTTGTAGCATCAAATGTTTTGCCGCAGGGGGCCACTGACTAAAAGAAAGGGGAAGTGGGGCATGGGTTGCAAGCAAGTCTTTAAATGCGATAATTACTTGTTGTCGATGGGATAGGTTGCTCATTGTAATACACTGCCGACAGGTGCCTGTTGTGATTTATGGATAAGCCAGTCGTGGACTGCAATCATCGCTTGATTTGGCCATTGCCAATGGGTGATTGCGATGACGCCATCGCCTGTTTTAATTAAAATATCGTTTTCTCTGTGTGCGACAATGCACCCAGGTGTGGCATCGAATTGGAGATCAGTGATGGGATGGGCTTGAAAAATTTTAATGTTGACCTGTCCTAACGATGTGTAAGCGATAGGCCAAGGGTAAAATGCACGAATATTTTGCCAAATTTGCTGACTGGTTTGTTGCCAATCAATCTGGGCTTCTAACTTGGTGATTTTGGGGGAATACGTGACCTTTTCTTCGACTTGTCGGATAGGTGTCACATTGCCTGCTTGTAGGCTTTCAATGGTAGACAATAACAATGAAGGCGCCATTTGACTTAAACGGGTAAATAGGCTTTCTGAGGTGTCTGAATTTAATATTTGACAGGTTTGTTGGCTTAAAATATCACCTGAGTCCATCCCGACATCCATTTGCATAATTGTGATACCGGTTTCTAAATCACCACTGCGAATGGCATATTGAATGGGGGCGGCGCCCCTCCAACGTGGTAACAGAGAGGCATGCACATTGATACAGCCTAAACGGGGGGTGTCTAACACCACTTTAGGCAAAATTAATCCATAGGCAACCACCACCATCACATCGGCTTTGAATGCTGCAATTTGCGCTTGAATATCAGAATGTTTTAATGACTCAGGTTGATAGATATTCAGTTCTTGTTGTTGGGCCCATTGCTTGATAGCACTGGCTTGTGGTTTCTGGCCGCGACCTGCTGGTCGATCGGGCTGGGTAAATACCGCACAGATATGGTGGCCTTGTGCATAGAGCGCCTCAAGGGTGGGCACAGAAAAAGCTGGCGTACCAGCAAAAATAATTTTTAATGGTTTCATAGTGTGATGTATTCTTAATTTAAGGATGTTTTTTGAGGTATTTTTTAAGATCGCGACGGGCACGATTTTGTTTAATAGGTGATAAGAGATCAATAAATAGCTTGCCATTGAGATGATCAATCTCATGTTGCAAACATTCGGCCATTACGCCATCTAAATCCATCGTGAACTCTTGGCCATTTCTATCCAGTGCTTTGATACCAATCTTTTTGGAACGAACCACCGTTTCCAAAGCGCCAGGAACGGATAAACAACCTTCTTTAAATTTTTCCTGACCTTCTTGATAGATAATTTCCGGATTGATAAACACCAGTTTTTGATTGTTGCAGTCGACCACGGATAGTCGGATATTAGCACCGATTTGAGGTGCAGCAAGGCCTAAGCCATTGGCATCATACATGGTATCAAACATGTCATCGATTAAGGTTTGCAGCGCTTGATTGAATTCAACCACTGGGGTCGATACTTTACGTAAACGCTCGTCTGGAAGGTATAAAATTTTTAAAACGGACATAAATCACAAAAAACAATTTTAATATTGGATAATTATATCTAGAATACGAACAAGTAGCAAGTCCTTTAGATGTCTTTTTATTCAAACGGAATTAATAATGAGCAACAAGCTGGCGCTAATCGCACTCAACCGTTTACCTGGTATTGGTCCTAAAACCATTCAACGTTTATTGTATCATTGGCCTAAGCTCAATGAAATGCTGGAACAGCATGCTTTGCATAAGCTTTCTCCAGCACTTCCATCGGCCTTGGTCCAGGCTTTTTATTATCTTGACTGGCAAAAAGCGGAGCAAGATTTACGATGGTCGGAACAAGAAAGCTGCCATGTTCTGACCTATGACGATGCTCAATACCCTGCATTATTGAGACAGATTCATAATGCCCCACCTGTATTATATCTCAAAGGGGATTTACATACCTTAAAGGAGACCACACTTGCCGTTGTTGGTACCCGAAAGCCATCTGGTTATGGTCAACGCGTGGCTCGTCAATGGTGTGAACAATTGGTGGATGCCGGATTGGTGTTGGTCAGTGGGATGGCTTTGGGGATTGATACCATCGCTCATCAGGTGTCTGTTGCCAAACGTGCTAAAACGATCGCGGTGATGGGTTGTGGTTTACAACACACCTATCCTCGTCAAAATCGCATACTTGCCCGTCAAATTGAGCAAAATGGTCTGATTATTAGTGAATTTTCTCCTGAATTGCCTCCAAACCCTGGACATTTCCCCCGTAGAAATCGTATAATAAGTGGCTTGGCATTATGCACTTTGATTGTTGAGTCGGCAGAGAAGGGCGGGACAATGCATACCGCAGTGCATGCGGTAGAGCAAAACCGTGAAGTATTTGCAATACCCGGCCCAGTCGGTCAGCCGCAATCATTAGGCTGTCATCGATTGATTCAGCAGGGGGCAAGACTGGTTGTTGATGCATCGGAAATTATTGCCCAATACCATGGGCATCTATAAAAAACATTCCTGATTAAGATGTTGTCGGGTCATATTGAGAGGTTTTTAAATGAAAGATCAGCTGTTTGAAATGTTATTATCGCTTTTTGAAGAGGCCCTTCTCAATCTTCGAAAGCATCATCAACAACTCGAAGCTGCTAATGAAAAATCTCAAGAATCGATTGGCGGTTTAGATTATCACTATGGTGAAGCCCAAATTTTTCAACCACCATCACGGAATGCCATGCGGGTGTTAACTCTACTGGAGCAAGTGAAATTAACCAAGCCAGCTATTCAATTTCTCATGCGTTTGAGGCATACTGACATGCTTACTTCTGTACAATTCGAACAGGTGATGAATTTTGTAATGGATTCTCATCTTCGATATGTACCCGTTTCGGAGGTCACCATGATGACACATCTGGTTTTAGCCGAAAGATTATCACATCGAGAATTGTTAATGCTGGAATTTGCGCTTGATATGGAGAACACTCAAGCGAATATGCATTAAAATGGAGGGAACATGGCAAAACATTTGGTGATAGTAGAGTCCCCTGCGAAAGCAAAAACAATTGAGAAATATTTAGGTAAAGACTATACCGTCATGGCCTCCTATGGACATGTGCGAGATTTGCCTGCTAAAAAAGGCTCTGTCAAACCGGATGACCACTTTGCAATGACTTATGTGGTCATAGAGCGCAATAGTCGGCATGTGGATGCTATTGCTAAAGCATTAAAACAATGTGACACCCTTTATTTGGCAACTGACCCTGATAGAGAGGGTGAGGCTATTTCTTGGCATATCATGTCATTAATGCAAGAAAAGAAACTATTGAAAGACAAGCCCGTTCATCGCATCGTGTTTTATGAAATCACCAAAAAAGCAGTGAAAGAAGCGATCGATAATCCTCGAGATATTGCAATGCATTTGGTTAATGCGCAACAAGCTCGTAGAGCATTGGATTATTTAGTTGGTTTTAATTTGTCTCCATTGCTATGGAAAAAAATTAGACGCGGTCTGTCTGCAGGGCGGGTACAAAGTCCGGCCTTGCGCTTAATTGTAGATCGTGAAGAAGAAATTGAAAAATTTGTCTCGCAACCTTATTGGTATGTGCTCGCTGATTGCCAGAAAGCCCCTAGTCGTTTTACGGCGAGGTTAACCCATTGGCAAAAAGACAAAGTTGAACAATTTTATTGGCCCGATGCACAAACAGCTGAAGCGGCCAGAGACCTTGTATTGCAACGTGCCAATGGATTTTTGGAAGTCATTAACGTTCAGAAAAAGGAACGTTTGCGACATCCAGCTCCGCCATTTATTACCGCCTCCCTGCAAATAGAAGCGGCTCGCAAATTGGGCTTTACGGCTAAAAAAACGATGCAAATCGCTCAGCAGATTTATGAAGGGATAGACGTAGGCATTGGTACTGTTGGTTTGATTACGTATATGCGTACCGACTCTGTCAGTCTTGCTGCAGAGGCGATAGCCGCTATTCGTGAACACATTCAGAAACGCTTTGGCAATGATTATTGTCCCAGCGCACCACGCGTATTTAAAACCAAATCAAAGAATGCTCAAGAGGCTCATGAGGGTATTCGACCGACAGGGATTGAACGCACGCCTGAGTCCTTGAAAGACTATCTCAGTCCTGATCAGAGAAAGCTCTATCAATTGATTTGGCAGCGAACCATGGCCAGCCAGATGTCTTCAGCTCGATTAGATACCGTGGCTGTCGATTTGCAATCCAGTGCCGATGATAAATTTCGAGCCAATGGATCACAAATCGCCTTCCCTGGCTTTTTATCTGTTTATGAAGAAGGGCGCGATGATAAAAATGATGATGCTGAAGTTATACTTCCAGAATTGACCATCGGGGAGAAAATTAAGCTACAAGCCATTGATGTCGATGAACATAATACTGAGCCACCACCACGTTATAGCGAGGCAACATTAGTTAAAGCCTTAGAAGAGTTTGAGATTGGTCGTCCATCGACATATGCAAGTATTATTACCACCTTGCAACAAAGAGAATATGTCGTAGTCGATAAAAAACGCTTTATTCCAACGGATGTTGGACGTATTGTCAGTCGGTTTTTAACTGAACACTTTACCACATACGTGGATTACAAATTTACAGCCGGACTTGAAGACACACTAGATGCGATTGCGCGAGGCGAACAAGAATGGATTCCAGTGCTTGAGAATTTCTGGCAACCATTTTCGGACAAAGTGGGTTATGTCGACGAGTCCGTGAATCGAAAAGATGTCACCTCCGAAGAGCTTCATGAAAACTGCCCTAAATGTGAAAAACCATTATCCATTCGTCTGGGTAAACGAGGACGGTTTATTGGATGTACTGGATATCCAGAATGTGACTTTACTCAAGATTTTGGACCGAATGCCACAGCTGAGCCTGAGGTCAAAAATCTTGATAGAGAATGCCCCACATGCCAGGCACCTTTGCAAATTAAAAAAGGCAAATATGGTCCATTTGTAGGATGTAGTAGTTATCCTGAGTGTAAGTTTATTGAGCCTTTAGAAAAACCTGAAGATACCCAGGTGAATTGTCCTACATGTCATAACCATACTATTTTGAAACGAAAATCACGCAAAGGACGAATCTTTTTTTCCTGCGCAGGGTATCCAAAGTGCAAGTACGCTATTTGGAATCAACCCTTAGATCGACCGTGTCCAAAGTGTCAATGGCCTATATTGACGCTCAAAGTGACTAAGAAATTTGGGGAGCAGCTGGTTTGTGCTCAAGCTGAATGTGATTTTATTGAGAATCAAGAATAAATTGAGGGGGGGCTTAGATTCCCTCAATTTATTTATCATAAAACCCATCATGCCGAGGTTTATTGATAGGTTTGATAGTTTCTGCTTGTGTGACATAAAGGTTATTCCAATTATCACCCAGTAATAGACGATTACTGGGTTTGATAACCTCAACTTCTCGATAATCAATGGCTTTGCTATTGATGGTAGAGCAAGCTTGTAAACCAATGCTTAAAATGAAAGCTAAAAATCTATACATAGTATTCTCGGAATCTTTTGAAGAAGATTAGCATAAATTTATTAAAAAAAATGTATTTCTTCACAAGAAATGTTGTCATTTTTTTTAATACCGATTATGATGAGCGTGTTCGGGGCGTAGCGCAGCCTGGTAGCGCACTAGCATGGGGTGCTAGGGGTCGAAGGTTCAAATCCTTCCGTCCCGACCATATACAGCAAGGGTTTAATGAAATCCTAATTTTCATAAAATCCCAGGTCGATCCAAAATTGTTTTGATACCCAAGATTTTTGAATGAGTTTATCAGCGTATCTAGCTATAAATTAGGCTCTTCAGCAAAATCTATGGGTAGATGGTGGCTCCTCAAGTCTACCAAGCTGGTGATAGAGCGCTATCTGCAAGCAGTCCAGTGTTTAAAGCCGTATGCCTTTTTGATAGTGAGTTTTGCCTTGTTATTTAGGCTCTCTACAGGACCTGATGATAACCCTCCAGGCACACTAAACCAGTTTAAAATAAGCCCCTTATGACTGCGTAACATTTTGGCGACTTTTTGCATTGGTTTGAGTTCGGACTCCATAGCCATATCAGCCCAGTCCTCTAAAAATTCACCAGCCCATGATTTGTATCTCATTGACCAAAATCCCTGAAAATCCTCTTTAAGCAAATAGGCCTTGATGGATGATAAATTAATTTTGACCAGCTCTTCTAAGCGACCAGATT
>Ga0247843_1009409_pt1 | contig 10878 bp, 6 predicted proteins | sample LaCruzMarch2017__FD_192420 | JGI IMG/M metagenome (GOLD analysis project Ga0247843, IMG submission 192420) | Freshwater microbial communities from meromictic Lake La Cruz, Castile-La Mancha, Spain - LaCruzMarch2017_8m | ecosystem: Environmental > Aquatic > Freshwater > Lake | place: Spain...
AATCTTTTGCCAAAAACAATCCTATCTGTTCCCTTTCTTCAATCGTTAATCTACCTTTATAATTCATACTTCAATTTAGTGCTTTTTAACAGTTTGTTTTTTGCGTTAGCACTTTGAAGTCAAGTTGGATTATAAAACTAATTGGGCGTATATAAAATTTGCATTAAAGACAAATTCATTTAGTAAATCTTTCTCGATTAAAAAACGGACATTCTTTTTATTTTTTTGGATTTAACCTCATTTCTGCTCTTGGAATTCGTTAACTTTACTTAAAATTTATACAATGGTATTTAATGTTTCGGTAAGGAAAGTATTAAATTGTACAATTGATAGGGCTTTTAGAACTCCTATGCTGTGTGATGTTACTAAAATACACACTGGCTTTGGATTAATGCCGAAGATTACCCATGTTAAAGACGATGATAATTGGGGAAAACCTGGATTTAGTAAACGAATATTTGCTGACAAATCATGGACTTTTGTTGGTGGGGAAGTTTCATCAGATACGGTTTTGTCTCGCATTGAAAATGTACAATGGAAAATACAAGTGGCTGATTTCAAATCTTGGATGTTAGGATTTTCAAAGTTTGTAGGCGAATGGAATGTGAAAGAATTGGAAAGCAATAGAATTGAAGTGACTTATTCCTATTATCTTTATGCAAATGTGTGGTATTTGTTCCCTCTCAATTGGTTGTTTACCAATTTGTTTTGGAAAATTTACATGAACTGGGTTTTGAGAAATATTGAAATTTTGATACTGAATGAGGAACCTTATTTATATCCTTAATGTTAAGTTATTATCTTAACACAGTAGTAATATTTTCTGTAAAGATGAGAGAAAAATACTTTTGAGTTACTACATTTCTATTTTACATGGATGTTATCTAAATCAACCTCGCAATTTGGCCAAAAGTGTAACTGTAGAATAATTAATTCCCAATAAAATCAAAAGGGAATTAATTAAAATTGAACCATTATATAATTAAAGATGGGTTTCAATCAATCTTGTTTCTATTTCTGGCAGTTCGTTTTATGGTTTAAAATAATTACCAACTGTTTTTCGCCCTATCGAAATATTCGAAATTGATTTTAAAGGTGGCACGGGGTTGATTGTATATGTTCGAATATCCCACGCAATAGTAAACGCCTATTTTAAAACGTTCTCTCCATATTTTTACCAGTTTATCAAAACCAGCGTATGCCTCATAGAAGAAGAGATTTCGTCTTTCGGGTGCATATAAGATGTTTACTCCAGCAGATTCATACAAACTCAGCTTTTTCATAAAAGGTATTTTATTGAGTAAGGAACCATTAAAATGGTGTCTGTAATGCACCTCGTAAAATCGTTTGAAAGTAATAAACGAACTGTCTAATGTTTGAAATGCAAACATGGGAGGAGTAAAGATAAAAGCATCTCCCCGGCGTTGGTAACGATAATCAATGACGTTGATGTTTTTTCGGGACAAAAAACTGCCACTATTGGCCTTTAATTCACTGTTTCCAAACAATCCCCAAGGAAAGCTATGCTCGATTCTATACTCAAGATAATCGTAATCTATTGTACTACCAAGAATTCCGGGTACCGCTTTTTTATATTCCACGCTAAATGTTGGCCAAGCTGAACCAAGTATAATTTTCTGTTTTGGTTCAGAAATATACTTTTGGAAAGGGGTATAAGAAAACAAGACACTCGCAAAAATGGCTTTGTGTGAACTAAAGTTTAGAGCGGTGTTGTTTTCAAACAAGCTGTCGCCAGATTTGGCAAAACTCAAACCAGAAATGTCTTTTCTATCGCTATATTCACCCCGAATTCTAAAGAATAATCCATTTACAACTTCTTGTCTATGGTAGACAGAAAGGTGGTCGTGTTGGTAAAAGTTATTTCTTCTAAACACATCTAAAAATGCAGCAAAAGGATTAATTAATCCAAAATCGCGTCCCGCTGTAGCTACAATTCGTTTGCGCTTATAAGGATTATACAAAGTATTAAAGGTAACGCTTCCGCGTAAGTCATTGTTTCGTGCTCCATAAGAAATGTTTTCATTAAATTGGATGGAACGTTTGTTTTCAAATGTTTTAGAAACACCGCTCCACAACAAAATGCGGTCACCGCCGGGCCACCAAGGCTGATAAATGAGCCACAATGGTTGGAAGTTTAAGTCTATGCCTTTTTTACGGTTGTGGTATTCTTGTCCCTCCAAAACCAATGACCGAAAGGTTATTTTATTCTGTTTACGCTCTATACTATCCAAATAGGCATCGGAAGTGAGAATTCTTTTGATACTATCAGACCTGCTAATGAAGGTGCGTTCTACTAAGCTGAGTGGAACTTTTCTTTCTTTTTCCCAGTAGCTAGAATCTCTTTCGTATGCTTCTTGTTCAGTGCGACTCAATTCCAGTCCAAAATGGTTTTTAGGAAAAACAGGATTCACCACAATGTTGTTATACTTTACTCTGGTTTCACCTCTAACTTTTTGTTTAATGGTATTGGTTTGGTATTTAAAGCTCTGTGAATCAATGAGTATAAAACTATCTTTTGTGAGTCTATATCCTTGCGAAAGCTGCATTTCATCGTACTCTGCCATAAGGTGACGAGGGATGTTAATTACGATTTTTGAAATATAAAACGCAGTATCCACCACATGAATTTCCCCATTAAAAGTGGCATTAGAGGTTTGTCTGCCATCGAATTTTATACGCAATACGCGTCCATGTACAGAATCTTTGTAACTTTCTATGAACCGAAATCTATAGGCCAGTATCGCTGTACTGGAAAGGGGGGACATGATAGGCAACGGACACAAACCGGGCAGATTCATGAGGTTTTGATAAATGTTGAAGTCACCTTCTAAAGTTGTCAGGTAAAACAAGCCCGTTTTATCGCCACGCACCGAAACGCCTTCTCTAATTTCTTTGATTTTATTTGGTGGAGACCAATCGCGTTTCATGGAAATTTCGACCATGTTGGCTTGTATGTTTGGTTTTGGTTTATTGGGGGATGTGGGAGCCTGCTGACGTTCTGGATCATCGGTTTTGATGGAAAGATTTTCGTCGGTAGGTTTTGGTGCCTCTTTCTTATTTTTCGTTTCTTCGAATGCCCTGATATATACTGTGGCAGACTGAGATGGAATTCTGGTGGCCCATAAGCTGCGTCTGGCAATTGCTTTTCGCATCATTTCAGGACCTGGATCTTTCCATTTACTCCGAATTACCACTGCGTCCATTCTAACAGCCATGCGCTTCAATACGAGTGTAATGGTGTCTTTTTGATTCTCTTTAACCAAATAAGCCATTTCATGATTGGCGAATTCAGGGTGACTGAAAATAAGTCTGTAATCACCAGGCCTTAAATCCAACTTAAAATAACCATCCAATCCGCCTTGTCCCAGTTTACTGCCAGTTTTGTCAAAAATTTGTACTCCTGCCACTGGGGCATTGCTTGAATCTATTAGCAAACCCATTAATTGCGCTTTAGCGAATTGACTAAAACAAAACAATGAGAAGGCTATAATTTTATACATTGGTTTCTATTTAACGGATTGCGGTGGTATTAGTTTCTTTTATCTGTCGAAAAAAGGGGCAATTTATTTTTTTTCTTCGATTTTTCTGGTGCAGTGGCTTTGGGTTGCAACGATTTATATCGAATTTTAGCGGGTTTTACGACGAACGGTCGGGTAAAGTCGTTTGTTTTGGGCCTGTTTTTTTCATCCCAAACAAAATTGTTGAGTTTAGATTCACCAGATGGAAATTCTGAAATGGGATATAACTTTCCTTTGGGACTAACATAAAATCGAACTTGTGATATGCGTCCATCGGCAAATTGAAATTTCATATTCTCGCATTGAACGCTAAATACGCTATTTAAAGTGTCTTGTTCTTTTAGGTAATAGATGCTCTTTCCTTTGCGGTAGACTCTGCTTTCGGAAATTCGTTGGTTGCTGTCTAAATTAAAATGAATGGAATCACCTTGAATTTGGCTGAAGGCATTACTATCTTCTTTTATACATAGAAATGCTTTTGGAAATAAGCTCCCTTCGTTGAGTTTTTTATTTTTTATCTTAAAAGTGATGGAATCGCCACTCATTCTTGTGCTAGAATCCCAAATTACCGGATTTTTCCTTAGTTTTAATGTGCTGTCAACGGAGTTATAAATCATCAAATTCGCATTGGCGGAAGTCGTACCTTTTAGGAATTTGCTGTTGTTAATGGCCCACAATATTTGGTTTTTGGTAACGGTATCTTTTCGGTTTATAAATGTGTCCGCCCGCACAAAAAAGGAATCTTTTTTTGATATTTGTGCTGCCAAAGGGTTCCCCCAGGCCATACTTAAAACACCTTCTTTTTCATAATTAACTGCTTGGGCCCAAAATTGCATTTCTTCGGCGGAATCGATATACCAAACATTGCCTCTGGCTTTGCCTATTTTGCTATTTTGATTTACCCAGGCGGTATCGGCAAAAAGAGTTTTGTCTTTGGCGTAATAACCCACTTGGTGGTAAAAAGTGCCAATTTTTGTCTCGGTATTGTAGTCCCCTTTTTGAAATACCACCATTTGGTCGGTAGTGTTTATTTGGGTATATGCAAAAAAGTAAGCGGTTTTACTTTCGGTATTGTATTGTAAGGTGTCTGTTTGTATGCTGTAATCCGGAGTCTGTAGCACTACATCCCGCTTAAAAAATAGGGTATGTGTGGTTGGATTAAAACTCCCAGAGCGGCTTTTTAAGTTGGTATTTTTATCTGTTATGGCCCCACCGCTGCCATACCACCCCAATCGACTTTGGGTATTGTATTTAAGCCAAGGTGTTTTCAGAGTCATGGATTGATCTACCAGCACTACATCTCCATCAACACGGGCTTCGTGTGTTTTATTGTCGTAGGTAAGGAATTTGCCCGTAACAATGGTTCCAGAAGTATTTACAATGCGCACATTTCCGTTGCCTTTTAATTGCTCAGAGATGGGATTGTACTCCGCCTGATCGCAATAAACCGTGGACCCTTCTTGGTCAAATTGAACGTTTCCTTTAAGTAATTGAGCGGACTGACCATCAATTTGGATGGATTTCATTCTGTTTGCGCGCAAGTTTATAGGTTGTGCATTAACTTGCCCAAACAAAACAAATAAAAGCATGCCCAAGGACCGCAGAAAATATAGACATTTGCACGTAGAAGGCATGTTAAACAAATCGTCTGCAAATTACCTATTAAATTTCATTAAATCCGTAGACAATCTACAAGGTTGGCACTTAGAACGACAATCGACGGTATTGGCTGTAAGTGGTGGCAAAGATTCTATGTGTTTGTTTCATGCTTTTAGATTGTTAAATTTCCCTTTTGTGGTGGCTCATGTGAATTTTGGTTTGCGTGGGGCGGACAGCCATATCGACGAATTATTTGTTAGAACTCAATGTGCACTGTACGGCATTCCGTGTTTTGTGCATGCCGGTCAAACAACACGAGTGGCAACGGAGAATAACGTTTCTATTCAAATGGCAGCCAGAGAAATTCGCTATGCCTTTTTTGAAGAAATCAGAATTGAAACCAACAGCGCTTATATTGCCACGGCACACCACCAATCAGATTTTTTAGAGAATTTTTTTATCTATCTTACTAGAAACAATCTTCAAACAGCATTCAGGGGATTGCCAAGGCAAAATGGTTTTGTAATTCGGCCTTTTTTGCATTTATCCCAAAAAGAAATTGTTTCTTTTATTGCAGAAAACGCAATTGAATGGAGAGAAGACCTTTCGAATCAAAGTATCTATTATCTGCGTAACAAAATTAGGCACTGGATTATACCCGAATTGCTGACAGAATGGCCAGACTTGGCATCGGAATATGTTGAATTGGTGGAGCTTCAACTTCAATTTGACAATATAATGAAACCAAAATTTAAGGTCCTTTGGAACTCCTTGGAATATGCACCAGAAAAATGGGATATTCCATTGCCTATTCCGGAAAGGTGGGAATATTGGTTTTTAAAACAATGGAAAATGTTGGGTTTTGAAAGGGGTCAAATCGCAGACTTTTTGAGTGAAAAATCAAAATCAGGGGCATATTTTGAGTCCATAAACTATGCCATTTTTAAAGATAGAAACAGCTTGTTGGTTCAGAATAAAATACAACATCAACAGAATGTAGTTTTGAGACCCGACATGATTCCTAAGTTGATATCGTGGCATGGAAAGCCTATTACTATAGAATGGAGCAACAATCAACATCCCCCAAAAAACGAACAAAGCTTTTTGTTTTCTGAAGATATTTTCCTTGAAAAAGTGGAGATCATTTCTTGGGAAAAAGGACAAAAAATGATTCCTTTTGGACAAAAATCGCACAAAAAGGTGAGTGATTTATTGGTGAATGCCAAGTGGGATGGATTTAAAAAGAGAGAATGTGCGGTGATTGTTAGTGGGGCAGAAGTGATAGGGATTTTAGGATTAAAGCGGAGCAACGGACATTTGCCAAACTTTCAAAACGGAAAAAATGTAAAAATCACCCTTTTGTAGGCGTCTATAAATCTTGAAAATTTAGAACATGAATTTACACAATTTGAAATTATCGAATATTTCGTTATGTGATGTGCGGAGTTTGGTTAAATTTGCCATTCTATGAAAGCCATTATTCCAGTTGCAGGTATTGGGAGTCGTTTAAAACCGCACACCCAAACGCAACCAAAGTCCTTAATTCCTGTGGCAGGAAAACCCATTTTAGGACACATTATGGATAATCTAGTTTCTGCGGGGATTACGGAGTTTGTATTTGTAATTGGATATTTAGGTGATAAAATTGAACATTACCTTACCGAAAATTACAAAGAATACAAGTTGAATTTTGTAATTCAAACCATAGGAAAGGGTATTGGTCACGCCATTTGGTTAACAAAAGATCATATAAATCAAGAAGAACCCATTTTTATTGTTTTGGGGGATACCATTTTCGAAGCCGATTTAAGTCACGTTTTCAAGCAGGAAAAATCTGTTTTGGGCGTAAAAAAGGTGGAGGATCCACGTTCTTTTGGTGTGGCAGAATTGGATTCTGAGGGAATGATTAAAAAATTGGTGGAAAAGCCAAATATTCCACATTCTAATTTGGCCTTGGTTGGATTGTATTTTATCCGTGAAACAGCCATTTTGTTTGAATGTTTGCAATACAATATCGAAAATCAAATTCGATACCAAAATGAATTTCACTTAACCGATGCGTTGGAATGTATGGTACACAAAGGAATTTCAATTGGTACTTTTCAAGTCTCTACTTGGTTCGATTGTGGCAAGCGCGACATTATTTTACAAACCAACAAAACCCTTTTAAAGCGTTTAGAGAAACAGAGTTATAGCGAGTTGGTTGCTCAAGGAAACATCATTGTTCCACCAGTATTTATTGCGAAAAATGCAAAAATTGAAAATAGCATCATTGGTCCAGATGTGAGTATAGGTGAAGAAGCACACATTGAAAGGTCAATTGTAAAAAACAGCATCATTGGTCCCAGTGCCACTTTGTTGAATGTGATTATTGAAAATTCATTAATTGGCAACGACGCTTTGTTAACAGGTGCGGTGCATAGTTTAAACATTGGTGACAGCGCCGAAATAAATTTATAGTTGTGCGCTATTCCGTAGCAGAAATAGCACATCTTACCCAAGGCAAATTGATTTGTTATGGCGACATCAATGGGTCGTTTTTAATAGAACAAGTTCTATATGATAGCCGCATAATTGTAAACCCCAATTCATCCATTTTTATTGCTTTGAAAGGCGTTTCTAGAGATGGACACAGCTATATAAAACAGCTATACGACCAAGGGGTTCGCTGTTTTTTGGTGGAAGAAGGATTTGATTCTTCGGAATATTTGAGTGGCTGTTTTATTGAAGTTGTAAATCCACTGAAAGCCTTGCAAGTTTGGGCAGAAGCACACCGGAAACAATTTTCAATTCCCGTTATTGGCATTACTGGAAGCAATGGGAAAACGGTGGTAAAAGAGTGGCTATTTCAGCTTCTTTGCAACGATTTCCACATTTATCGCAGTCCACGAAGTTTTAACAGCCAGTTGGGTGTGGCCATTTCATTGCTTGGCATTACTTCAGAGCACAGTTTGGCCATTATTGAAGCTGGAATCTCACAACCCGGTGAGATGGAAACCCTGTGGCAAATGATTCAACCCAATGTTACCGTAATAACACAGATTGGTTCCGCCCACGATGCCGCTTTCCAATCCAGAGAATTGAAAGCCGGTGAAAAAGCGGTTCTAATTCAAGGTGCAGATGTGGTGGTTTATCCCAAAGACATCGAAGTGTTAAGAAAAGCAATGTCTGAAAATCAAACACGGTTTCCTTTGACTAAAAATATAACATGGGGACATGAAAAAGCCACTTTTGTGATTGATCACATTGAAGAAGTTTCATCAGGACAAATCATACACTTTAAACACCGAAGCATGGAAAATGCACTTTTCATTCCATTTTTTGACAAAGCATCGGTGGAGAATGCCATGACTTGTTTTTCGGTTTTGTATGCTTTGGAACGCTGGGATGAAGAACATATTTTGGCATTTTCAACATTAAAGCCTGTTGGCAATAGACTTTCAATTGAAAAAGGCAAAAAAGACAATATTGTTTTAAACGATAGCTATTCGTATGATGTTGAAAGTATGAGTATAGCTTTGGAAGTGATCATGCGACAGGCTCCAAATTTACCTGTGTTTCCAATAATTACCCAAATGGAACAAATGGGCAGTTTTCGGTTGCAACATGAACAACAAGTTTTTGATGTATTAAATAGAAGTGGCGTAGTTGAATTAATTTATTTGGGCACCCTTCCAGAGGGTTTGCATACAAACATTCGGGTGAAGTCGTTTGATTCTGTGGGTCAACTCATGGAAAGTTCAATCTTGGATACTTTAGAAAAACAGGCCATCTTAATTAAAGGAAGTAGAAAATTTCAGCTGGAATTTGTAGCAGAACGGTTAAAGCAAAGTTTGCATAAAACTGTGTTGGAAATAAATTTGGATGCGGTGAAGTACAACTTTAATTATTACCGAAAAATGGTATCCCCCAAAACCGAGATAATGGTAATGGTGAAAGCCTTTGGTTACGGTAGTGGTACCTATGAAGTGGCAAAAACACTGGAATCCTTGGGGGTAGATTGTTTTGGTGTGGCATACATAGATGAGGGAATTGCCATTCGTGAAGCAGGTGGAAAGCTGCCAATTATGGTGATGAATACCGATGCAACTGCCCTAGATTCATTGACAAAATATGAATTGGAACCGGTGATTTACAGTACAGAAAATCTCCAGGAGTATATTCAACGCTTAGATGGAAAGCCTCTTACCATTCATTTGGAGATTGATACGGGGATGCACCGTTTGGGTTTTGGGGGATATGAAGTCCTGCAAGTCCTTAAATCCTTGCCCTTAACGAATATATTGGTTGGATCTATATTTTCACACTTTTCAGCTTCGGAAGAGGAAAACATGGATGAATTTACCCGGAAACAAGGAAAAGAGTTCTTTGAATTGGCACAAGAAATAGAAAAAACGTTGGGTTACACCGTTCGTAAACACATTGCAAATACTGCAGGAATACAAAGGTTCCCAGAATACCATGGGGATAGAGTGAGACTGGGCTTGGGGATTTATGGATTGGAGCCAGCAGGAAAAGAAAACAATGAATTAAAGCCCATAACCGCTTTGTATGCAGCCATTTCACAAATTCACAGGGTAAAAGCTGGAGAAGGAATTGGATATGGACAATTGGATAAATCAGAACAGGATAGAGACATTGCCACCATTTGCATTGGTTATGCCGATGGATTGTCGAGACGGTATGGTAGAGGCGTGGGTTCTGTTTTTGTGCAAGGGCATTTTGCACCCTTTGTGGGCAATATTTGTATGGATATGGCCATGATTGATGTAACTGGAATAAATTGCAGAGAAGGAGACAGGGTAGAGATTTTTGGTGACAACTTGACTATAAACGAAATGGCCCGCCGAGGCGGGACCATATCTTATGAAATCTTAACAAGCATTTCTCAAAGGGTAACACGGGTATTCGTGGGTGAGCACTAGTGTTATTTTTTTACCAAACTGGTAAGCGGGTTTTTCAAGTTTTCGTACTGTTTTAAGTCTACTTTTAAAGAACCTACACGAATATCAGTCTGAATTCTTACTGGGATGTGATTTAAATCATCGGTTACCCAAACAGTCATCGCATCTTTGTGTTTGAAAACACGGTCTACCACCAATTCAGGTTTTAATTTTAAACAACGTATTTTACCTAAATCTGAGTTGATGGTTTCTTTACCTACATATTTTACTTGTAAATGGTGGATTTCGTTGTCCATATAGACATCTATAGGGTAAGAAGTTCCTTTGTTTTTGTCTGAAAAGTCCAAAGTTCTTAGGTAATAGATGGCAGAAGCCAAGTCTTGGGTATATTTGGTGATGGCCAATTGTCCTTTTTTGTTTTTCAACCACTGTTCATCGTGGTTGTAAATGGCAATGTCTTGGTGAAAATAGTCGTCTTCGCGCACGGTTTTGCTGTAACGCAACGGAGTTAAACTTTCAGCATCTACCCAGCTTTCAAACTTGTCTCTTACTTTGAAGGCCCAGTCGAAAGATTTTAAAGTTTCACCTTCAATTTTCAGGTTGTAGGCTTTTCTTTTGTTGATTTCCATTGGTTGTGAAACCTGCATGTTCACCACACCGGCGTTAACTAAGCCATAGTGAATGCGGTATTTCAAAATTTCACCTTCTTGGTAAGCCAAGTTTTCTACCTTATTTCCAAACGCAACGGGTTGTATATAAGAGAAAGAAAAAAGTATCATGCTAAGCACGATAAGGGGAATGGCAAAGGGAGCAAAAATAGATTTTCTCATGGCGGT
>Ga0247843_1009412_pt1 | contig 10876 bp, 10 predicted proteins | sample LaCruzMarch2017__FD_192420 | JGI IMG/M metagenome (GOLD analysis project Ga0247843, IMG submission 192420) | Freshwater microbial communities from meromictic Lake La Cruz, Castile-La Mancha, Spain - LaCruzMarch2017_8m | ecosystem: Environmental > Aquatic > Freshwater > Lake | place: Spain...
TTAATTATCTATAAAAAATTTATGTCTTTCAGATCTTTTGTTAAATTTGATCTTTGCTGATCACTAAGACTAACCAAAGGTGGTCTAACGCTAGACCAATTAATATTTTCTTTAATTTTTGTAGCTTTTAAAGCAGCAATTACAGGATACTTTTCAAAAACATCTCTTACAGATTTTATTTTTTTGTTAATTAATTCTCCTTCTGGTTTATCGAAAGAATTTATTAATTTCGTGGCTTCAATATTTATATTGGTAGTAGCACTAATACAGCCTGAGCAGCCAATATGAAGACCATCATAAAGAAATTTTTCACTGCCAGGATAAACAATAAAATTTTTTATTTCTTTATATTTTTTAGTATTTTCGAAATTTCCTGAGCTATCTTTTATTCCTACAATGATGTCTGAAAAATCTTTTTTCAGTCTATTAACAAGATCTATAGAAATAGTCACGCCACTTACTTGGGGAATATTATAGAGAAATATACGAAGATTTTTTGATTTTACTACACTGATAATCTCTTTGTAATATTGATAAACACCTTCATCTGAAACATTTTTATAATAAAATGGAGGTAGCAATAATACTGAGTATATTCCATTTTCTACTGCTGTCTTAGTTAGTAAACTAGCATCTACAAAAGAGGTATTTCCAGTTCCAATGATTATTTTTTCTTTTGGTAAATCACTATTAGCTAGCACTTTAATTAAGTCTACCTTCTCCGATATAGAAATTGAGTTTGCTTCTCCTGTTGTTCCTAATGGTGCTAAACTAATATTATTTTTTAATAAAAATTCACAATGCGAGATGAATAATTTAGTGTCGATACTTAAGTCCTTATTAAAGGGGGTCAAGACTGCTGAATAAACTGCTTTTTTCATGGTATAATTTTTTAATTAGAATGGTTGTAGATATTATCTATAAAAAAACAATAATTTAAAATAAATATCAACAAGCAGTTTATCTATAAAAAATTTAATGAATAAAGGATTAATAGTTCAAACCAGACCAGGTATTGGAGATTTGTGTATGTTTCTTCCATACATGCAACAAATCAAAGAACATGACAAAGATTTTGAATTTACCTTGATCACTAAAAAAAGAACAGCAGCAAAACAAATATTGAAGTATGAACAATCTATTAAACATATTGTTTTTTTGGAAGATGAAATCATAGGATTAACTAAATCCAGAATTAATAATTTTATAAAATTATTGAATTTTTTAAGAAATAATAATTTTTCTAAAATTTATATTATGCACTTTAGTCTTTCTTGGTTTTTATTAGCTAAAATTTCAAGAATAAAAAATATTTATATATATGGGATAATAAAAAAAAAAGTAGATATTTATTTAAATGCTTTAGAGCAAAACAGGCGATGGTTAAATAATAATAGTCTGACTAGCCAAACAAAAATAGTTTACCCACATAATAATGATAAAAATAATAATCAAATTATTATCGGGATAGGATCATCTGGTCCTACTAAAAAGTGGCCGACGGATAACTATATTGAGCTTATAAAAAAGATGAATAATAAAAACATTAAAATTTTTTTAGCTGGAGGAAATAATGAAATTGAAAATCAAATTGCAAATAAGATTATTTACGAGGTAAAGGAAAATTCAGTTGTATCTTTGTGTTCTTTAACTATTGAGGAAATTATTCCAATTATTAATTCAAGTAAATTATATATTGGCAATGATACTGGATTTATGCATTTGAGTGCTGGCTTAAATATCCCAGCCATAGGTCTTTTTGGAGATACACCGTTATCCTATGCAAATTATAATAAAAATATTTTACCTATCATCCCTAAAAATTTTAATACTGTTGGGCACAACTCTTTAGCCATGAATCAAATAACAGTAGATCAGGTGCTTAAAGAAGTTAAAAAATTTATCTAAAAGTTTTCTCTAATTTTTTTAAAGATTCTGGAGAAATTTTATTTCTTAAGTTTTTTACTTTATCTCTTATCTTATTTCTCAGATCTCCTTGAATAATTTCATTGTTTATATTTAACAAAACATTTGAAAAAATCATTTGAAGCACTTCATTAAACTTTATTGACTGTTCAATAGTACCTACATTATTAAATGACATTTTACTTAGATTGACATCTTTTTTAATATCTAAAAATTCTGAAGAAGCATTTATAGAAGAATTATTAATAGTTAGTTGATTAATTAAAAAATCTTTACTTTTTTTCTTAGATTGCTTGTTATTTTCTTTTTCTTTGCTGATATCTGTTGTTTTGGCTTTGGGAGAAACTGTATTTTTAGCGGCAGGCTTAAATGAACTTACATTATCCTTAACTTCCCTATTATTGCTAATTAACACTTCATAATACAAAGTGGCACCATCAATATTAATATTCTTAATAACGATAGTATCTTTGAACAAACTAGTGAATAAAAAATCTGCATTTATATTTTTAATTTGAATAATATTTTTATTCTTAAAACCCTCTAAATTTTTTATTTCAATATTACTAATTTTAATAGACGAACTAACTATACTGGTGTTTATCTGTCCAACAGACACCTGTTGGCCTAAAGTTTGACTTCCTTGATTCACAATTAAATTTTTTACTATTTTATCTACTCTGTAACTTAAAAAATCAAAAATTAAGAAAATTATTCCTAAGAAAACTATTGAAAAAATAATTATTTTTTTTTTATTCATAAGGTAAAAAATAAAATCATAAAGATTATAGGAATTAACGAAATAAAGCCTATTAATTTATTTTTAACAAAAAAATATTTTATTACTTCTAAAAAATCTTTAATGACCATTGCAATATATCCATATATAAAATTAAAATTATAGCAATATACATTTAGATGAACCGATTAGCACCAAAGTTAAATAAAATTTCCAAAATAATTAAAATACATAACGAAGAATTAATTGATAATTACTCTTGGATTAAGCAAAAAAATTGGAAAGAAGTAATATTAGATCCCAAAAAATTAAGTATTGAAGTTAAAAAATATTTAGATGAAGAAAATTTATTTAAGGAAAATCAACTACAAGATATTAAAAATGTAGAAAATAAACTTTTTCAAGAATTAAAATCTAAGATAAAAAATGAAGATAATTCAGTTCCAAAAAAAGATGGCAGTTATTTTTATGCTTATAAATATAATAAAGATAGTGAATACCCGATCTATTACAGAAAAAATATAAAAAATAATTATGAGGAAGTTATTTTAGATTGTGAAAAAAAATCGAAAATACATGATTACTTTAATGTAGGCTCACTATCTCATAGTCATAATCATAAATATGTAGCTTATAATATTGACACAAATGGCTCTGAATATTTTTCTACATATATTGAGAATATTGAAACAAAAGAAATATTAGGGTCAGAAATAAAAAATACTACTGGAAATATTATTTGGTCTATAGATAATAATTATATTTTTTACGTTGGATTAGATCAAAATCATCGACCTACAAAAGTTTTTAGGCATAAAATAGGAACGCATTCCGAAAATGATCTTTTAATGTATGAAGAAAAAGATCCATCTTTTTTTTGTTCAATCAGTTTATCCCAAACAAAAAAATATCTTTTTATTAGAACAGCAGATCACGAGACCTCTGAATATCTTTTTATCAATCTAAAACTAAATGAAATAATACCAAGTCTTTTTAAGAAAAGAGAAAAAAAAATTGAATATGATCTAGAGCATCATGAAAATTTTTTTTTAATACACACCAACATAAACTTTGCGAAAAATTTTAAAATAATGAAAAGTTATGATCAATCTTTTAAAAAGTGGGAAGAGTTTATTCCGTATGAAAAGGCTAACTTAATTTTAGATTTTATTTTGTTAAAAGATTGGCTTATTAGATTAGAAAGAACAGAGGGTTGTGAAAATATAATTATATTGAATCTTAATAGTAATCATGAACATAAGATTACTTTTGATGAAGAGGCATATCATCTTTCATTAGATCATGGCTATGAATACGAAACAGATATATTTAGATATACTTATTCCTCTCCTACAACACCAAAAAGTATTTTTGATTACGATTGCAAATCAAAAAAGCAAGAATTAAAAAAAACTCAAGAAATTCCCTCTGGTCATAAGAAGGATAACTATATTTGTAAAAGAATATTTGCAGTGGCTCGTGATGGCGAAAAAATTCCAATTACGCTGTTTTATAAAAAAGGAATTAAATTAGATTCGAATAATTATTTATTACTTTATGGATATGGATCTTATGGAATATCCATCCCAAGTAGTTTTTCTACTAATCGATTAAGTTTAGTTGATAGAGGAATTATTTATGCCATTGCTCATATTAGAGGGGGAAAAGAAAAAGGATATGAGTGGTATGAAAATGGAAAATTATTTAGTAAAAAAAATACTTTTTTAGACTTTATAAGTTGCGCGGAAAAATTATGCGAAGAAAAATATACATCTCGTAAAAAAATTATTGCGCAAGGAGGTTCTGCGGGAGGGTTATTAATGGGTTTTATTGCAAATGAACGACCAGATTTATTTCTTGGAATAATTGCACAAGTGCCTTTTGTTGATATCTGTAACACAATGCTTGATGAAGATTTACCTTTAACAGTAACCGAAATTCCAGAATGGGGAGATATTAAAAATGATAAAAAATCTTTTCTTTATGTTAAAAGTTATTCCCCTTACGACAATGTAAAAAAACAAGACTACCCACATATGTTAATTACTGGAGGAATATCTGATCCTAGAGTTACCTATTGGGAAATGACAAAATGGGTTGCAAAATTAAGAGAAAATAAAACAGATAATAATCTATTATTACTTCATATGAATATGACAGCCGGCCACAGTGGCGCTAGTGGTAGGTTTGATTATCTTAAAGAGATTGCAATGGAATATGGATTTATTTTAAAAATTTGCAAAATACCATCTTAATTTTTTCAAATTTTAAAAATTCTTTTTTTTTAGCTTTAAATTTTTTAGCAATAACGCCAAAATAAATTGGGTAAGTTTCAGTTTATTTTGTAATCAAACTCATAGTAACTATGCAAAAATCATCCTCTATTCTAGTCCCAGAAATCATGGTCGATAATAAAAATATATCTACCTTTAGTAGTGAATTGGTGAGTTTGAAAATATAGCTAATCCTCCCTCAACTTGCTTACCGTTTTCAACACGATTTTCCTTAATCGGCAATAACAAAACATAGTTAAAATTTTGATTTCCAATTTGCTCAATTAGATTGACTGAATGTTCGCCAAAAAGTTTTTGATTTATTTGAAATTCTTTTTTGCTACAAACGTCAAAAGTGAATATCAAGATGCCATTGTCTTCCAGATTAGATTTACTCAGACGCACTAATTCATTCAGCTTGTCGGGTGTAAAAAACTGGATGACAGAACAAGCTACAATTATATTGTATTTTTCTAAATTATTATTAAGATAAACAGATATATCTGACTCAAATACATTGCTGTAATTCGATGAGTACTTGCAAATCTCGATCATTTTTTTGCTTATATCAACTCCAGTTAGATCAGCTTCATATTCATCGGATTTTAACTTTCTTCCAACCAGCCCTGTGCCACATCCGAGATCTAGTATTTTTCTCTTTTCGACTGGCAACTTTGATATGAAGTGACGCAAAGCCGTTACCAGTATATCTAATTCGTAATAGTTGTAATTTTCATTGGTAACTATATGATCGTATAAAATAGCGTTTTTATTAAATCTTTGCTGTATAAATTCTTGTGATAATACCGGTTTTTCAAGCATTCCTAATTGATAGGCAATTTCCAATATTCCGTGTCGTCTTGCAAATCTGTCGTTTAGTAAAGTGTTATTGTTACTATGTAATGCATATTGGATCTTCAAAAATCTGTTTTTGTAAAAAATAGATATCAATGAACGATACAATAATAACTTTATTGATAGATGGAGAGTCGAAGATTGAAGGCGTTTGTCGGTAAGCTGGACTGGGGGCTTAACGAACTTGCTTTTTGCATTATTTGCCTCTCCTTCGCTCATATCTTTTCCTATTTGATTGTGCGTATTGTTATCTTAACCTAAGTTGCGAAACGTGTAACCATAAGCGTGTAAAATCTAATAGACACAACAGGTTACGTCAGCATATGTCGCTACAAAAACGAACAAAAATTCACGCAAAACTTACGCACACAAGATTTGGTGCGCTGAATGCCGCTTAAATGCTAGGTTTTTTACCTACGTTACTATTAAGTGGGTGTAAAAAACTGTATGAAAGAAAAGGATTATTTCGCACGATTTACCAATGCATATAAGTTAGATTTAATTTGATCAACAAGATGAGTTATAATTTTTTCAAAATTATATACTGTTGTTGCTATTGATAATTCTATTTCATTTGTCGGTATGTTTTTTATTTTACTTTAGCGATTAATTTTTTTAAGGTCATGATATTTATCTTCTTACCAAAAGTTTTTTGTAATTTTTTTTTAATAATATCTTCAAATGTCAAACTCATTAAAATAATATCTGTGGTTGGACGGCTTATTAAATCTGAAAAGCTTTCTATGGGAATGTTAACCCCATCAAAAATACAATTATGCCAATGAAAAGTATCATCAAAAAATCTATAATTATTATTATGATTTAAAAATGATAAGTATGGCAAAGTCCTAAGAGGTACATAGTATCCAAGAGAGCGTTTAGGATCATTAATTATATTTTCTGAAGTACTTTTAAAATTATCTATTGTTATTTTTGCTCTCAGAAGAAAATTTATGTAAGAATTATCTGTTGTCTTAGTCATATAATTTTTTTTTATATTAAATTTTTTTTGAGCAGTTGCATATATTGAACCACCATAACCTGCGTTGTCTACAGAAATAACATTAAAACCGACTGAGTTTAAAATATAACTTAAAGATTTTTTGGTAAAATAATTTAAGTGTTGATGCATCGCTATTGAAATATCCCCGCTTTCAATACTTTTGCTAGCATCTGGAACATTTACAACTATTAAGCCGTTATCATTTAGTTGCTCATATTGTGCTTCTAAAAAATTTTTGTACTCATCTATATGCTCCAGAACATCTACATGAAATATCAGATCAAATTTCTGAGTTATTTTTTTACTTGGAAAAAAATCTGTAATAACTTCAATATTTTTTTTCTTACCTTGCAATGCAGCAAAAGGACTGGAATCTATGCCACAAACATATAACTTCTCTTTTTTAATTTGCTCAAGTATAACACATCCTCCACAACCTATTTCTAAAATTTTTTTTATTGATGAATTGTTGTCTAAAATCTTACTTAAATAATTTATGAAATCTTCTCCATAAGATTTTGATATTGTGTAACCATCCTGTAAATATCCTATATTGTACTCTTTTGTATAAATAGTATTTAAAGCTTTTAAAACTTTCTTGTCCCGTTTTTGAATTAATAATCCATCTTTGTAATCATAATCAAAACAAAATGGATAAAAATCATTAACTACATTTTTAATCTTATTTTTTGGATTAGATAATCTCCAATAAAATGGAAGCTTTTTGATTATAATTTCATTGTCGACAATCATATTTAAAATAAGTTTTCTTACCTTGATAAGGTTATAGTTTATTAAATAAAAAATAAATTATAAATCTTTTAATTTTTCATAAGTATCGTTCATAATATCTGGTATAAAAAATAATCCATCATTCGCCATAACCCCTAGATTAATAAGATTGTCAATTTTCAATCTTGAAATTCTTATATTTATCTCTTTAATTAAACGTTTATTTAATGTTGATGGCATTGGAAATTGTCCAGTGTTTGTCTCCATTTTACTAAATGTCAAATTATGATCATCATTAATAATCTTAAATTTTTTTAATTCATTTAATACAATCTCTAAACATTCTTTTTCTGTAATATCATTTTTACTTCGATTAATTTTTCCTGGCCAAATTTCAACACATAATGGATATTGTCCATTTTTAACAGCATCTGGACAGTAGTTGGCATAATTAGTCACCCTAAATGATAAAAAATTCTCATCATAACAATAAAAATAATATAGTCGCCCCATATCCAGAGGTCGGTCAAACTTTAAAAAAAGAAAAAAAGTCTCAGGCCCTTTCTCAAAACTTAAATCTGAAATATCAACGTTAAGTTCTTTTGCAAGAGAAGGCCAGCCAACACTCCATAGAAGTTTTTTAACTTTAAAAGCTTTATTTTTATTTTTAAAAGAAATTTCTTTAATTTTTCCATGTTCAATTATTACATTATTAAGTTGAGTTCCTGTGAAAAATTCAACACTATAATTTTCAAGTAGTTTTATTAATCTTTTTACAAAATTATTCATTCCAAATTTTTTAGGATATAGAGCTTTTTGAGAATTTTCTCTTATTGGAGGCAAGTTAAGCTGATCTGGAAATGCTAGTCTAGATCTTATTTTTGAGGATTTCATTAAATCTATCATGGTATTAGCATCAAATAAAATAATTCTTTCTAAAGCTGTAGCTTTAATAGCAAAAGTATCTAGATCTTTTAATTCTTTTCCATACATTCTTTTTAAGATAGGCACATGTATCTTGCTTACAATGTATTCTCCAAATTGATTATTTAAATAATCTAACGCGTTTTTTGCAATTAAATTCTCTGTTTTATTAAGATTAAAAAAAAATGATTTAATAAATTTTTTTTTTTCGGTTTCGTCAAAGGAACGTAAATCTACATAATGCGAATATTCTTGTAATTTTCCCTGAAAAAATAAACCTGCGATATCTTTTTCATTTTTTTCGTAAATATGCCACTCATTTTCATCTAGTATTTCTTTATATAAATTATCTACATTTGAATTACATGACTCATAAATTAAGTGCATTCCGAAATCAAAAATTTCATTATTAGGATAAATAATGCTTTGGTTTTTTCCACCCAAAGATGATGACTTTTCGAATATAATAATTTTTTTTTTAGGTTTTTTTTTTGAAAGCATTAATGCTGCCATTAAACCAGTCAAACCAGCTCCTGCAATTATATAAGCTTCTTCATTCATTTAAAAAATTTTAATCAAACTTTATTTAATTTTTTATATATAATTTTTAGCTTTCCTGCCTAAATTAAACAACAAATCAACGATACTAACATTATGAATAAAATCACCCCATAACTGATCATATTTTTTATAATTATCATAATTAATCCATTTTAATTTTATATTTTTCTCATTAAAAAGACTTTCATTTATATAATTTTTGGCTGATGGACCAGAAACATACTCTGTAGCTTTAGATTGAGTACAAATATTAACTAAATTTTCTGTTTGCCCGTTAAATTGTGTATAATTACTTGAGTTTTCTATTTTAGTTTTTATTTCGAGATACTTGCAAATTTTTTTTATAAAAATAATATTTACTTCGGACAAGTATTTGTATTCTTTCTTCAAATAAAGTGGTTCAAGCCACTCTGATATTTCTTTAAAAAAATTAGCTTTGGAATAATTTACCTGTAAAGTCCTCCAATGCTTTTTTTGCCAATTTGTTGTTATGATGACATCTTTGATTTTTCTTCTTATGTTTTGGCCAACTGGAATAGTAATCCACTCAAGACCTTTAGGAGTTTTGATCTTATTTCTATTTCTCCAGTCATTTTTTGTAAATTGAACATCATCATAAATTATAAATTCATCAACTTTAGAAATCAGACCAAAATACCCTTTCCAAGGAATATAATTTGACTGTAAAATTGCAATTTTTTTCATTTTTTATTTTTAAAAAATAAGTAAATATTTTTGCAACATTTCGCCACATCTTTATTCATTAATTTTGTATGCAAGGGTAATCTCAAAAGTTTATCAAACACATAATTTGTATTGCGCATGTTTGTTTTTGTTGTTGTCTTTAATTTTCCAAAGGGGGAACTATGTAATGGAATATAATGAAAGACTGTATTTATTTTTTTTTGTTTAAAGTATTTAATTAACTTATCGCGTTTATTTTTTTTGACTAATATATAATACATATGCCCATTGGGTTTAACATACGTTGGGATTGTAGGTCTTTTGATAACATTGGTTATTTCAATTGTTTGTAATAATGAGTGATAAAGATTAAAAATTTTTAGTCTTTTTATTATTATTTTTTTTGCTTTTAAAAGTTGGGCATATAAAAAAGCAGCGTTTATTTCACTTAGACCGTAAGATGACCCTATGTCTACCCATGTATACTTTTTAACAACATTATTGTTAAAATCATCTCTATTGGTGCCTTTGTCTCTTAGAATTTTTGCTCTTTTTATGAATTTTTTATTATTAATTAACAGAGCTCCACCCTCACCACAGTGAATATTTTTTGAGTCATGAAATGATAGTGTTGCAAGATCTCCTATTGATCCTAATGGTTTTCCCTTATAACTTGATAAAATGGCATGAGCAGCATCTTCTATGACATATAATTTATGTTTTTTTGCAATTTTTAATATCGGATCCATATCACAACTAATCCCAGCATAATGTACGACAACTATTGCTCTTGTTTTTTTTGTAATTGCTTCTTCAATTTTATTTGAATCAATATTACATGTATTGAGGTCTATATCGACAAATACTGGAGTCCCTCCCCTTAATACAAATGCATTTGCAGTTGATACAAAAGTGTAGGAGGGCATAATAATTTCATCATCTTTTTTTATATTTAATAATAATGCGCACATTTCTAGAGCTGCTGTGCAGGAATGTACCAGCAAGGCTTCTTTACAATTTATATTTTTAACTAACCATTCCTCACATTTTTTTGTAAAAAATCCATTTGATGAAAATTGATTTAATGAATTAAGTTGTTTAATATTTTTAAGTTCATTACCAACGGTTTTTGGTAAATTAAAATTAAGAATTTTATTCATTTACAATTTAATTTTTATG
>Ga0247843_1009415_pt1 | contig 10871 bp, 13 predicted proteins | sample LaCruzMarch2017__FD_192420 | JGI IMG/M metagenome (GOLD analysis project Ga0247843, IMG submission 192420) | Freshwater microbial communities from meromictic Lake La Cruz, Castile-La Mancha, Spain - LaCruzMarch2017_8m | ecosystem: Environmental > Aquatic > Freshwater > Lake | place: Spain...
CCTCGCCAACGCCATGCTCAAAAAAGGCGCTCGCTGGGAACCGAAACTGGCTTGATCAAGACGGATACTCTAGAATCATACGTGTAGAGCATCCTTATCCGACCATTCGATCGCCAAGGCGATCGACGCTGGTCGGATTCTCTAGGGCGAGGCCCCAAAAGTCCCCGCGGACGCCTGCAATACAGGCGCGGCCGGCAGGATGAACGAGGAGTCAAGCGTCACGCCTGCGGGGTCGGGGATCTCCACGTGCACGTGATTGATGATGCCGGCAGGGTATCTCAACGAAAGGTCCTGCACGACGCCGATCATCTCTCCCGCCATGACGCTCTGACCGATGGCGACGGTGGGCGCGACATAGAGCACGCGTGCAGAATAGCCCGTTGCGGGATTGTCGATTTCCACGAACTTCAGGCGATTGTCGCCCTTGTATGCGTAGCCCGTGCGCGTCACCGCGCCGGCGATGGGGGCGGCGGCGACCTGGCCCTGACCGGCAACGTAGTCGACGCCTTCATGCTTGCGCTTGCCGCCATCGCGGACCGAGCCGAATGCGCCGGAGCCGTAGGCGTCGAAGGGGCGCGGGGCGCCCTGGACGGGATTCGCGAGATCGGCCACGCCGTCGCCGTCGGTGTCGACCATCCAGCTCAGCACGCCCTCTGTCGAAGGCTCCACAGACGCATGCGCTACGAAAGCGAGACTGAACGCCACATCCGAGGCCCCGTCCAGCGCGATCACGCCGCCGCAGCCCAGGACCAACGCGGCGACCAGCGGCCTGAGAAACGAAAAGCCCGTTTCCGTTTTTCGGTCTTTGGCGGCGGTTTTGGCGTGGCTTCGCGACGCGATGCGCTGCGAGGCTTCTTCAATGCGAGATGTCCTGGGGGTCGAGGCGGCGTCTTGGTCGCTTTGAACGGAGGTACGGGCGAAAATCGGGCAGCAGCCGCCATCGGGCGCCGGGTTCCGTTACCATTCAGGCAGCCGCAGCAGGCCTGCGCGGTCAACCGGCTATGGAACCGCTTCAGGGACGCTGCGTACCACGCTCATGACAACCAACGATATCAAATGCCTGAAGCCGGACCAGCTGCTTGACGCGGTCGCAGAAAAGGGCGATCTCGCGCCCGTCGACGATGAGACCGTGCGACGGGAGGCCGCGAAGGATCGCAAGACCTCGCCGACGGGGGCGCCCAAAGAGGAGCCGGCGACGACGCCGGGCTAGCCGCTCGCCGCAGCGGCCGGGCCCTTTCGACGATGAAACGAACCGCGATAAGAGGGGCCAGCGCGGACGTGGCGGAACCGGTAGACGCAGCGGACTTAAAATCCGTTTTTCGCAAGGAAGTGCGGGTTCGAGTCCCGCCGTCCGCACCAGACGGGGCGCTTTCGCGTATTGGCGTCGCGAAAACGTGGCATGCCCCGCAACTTCACGCGGCGCCCTCTGGACGAACGCGCCAAACTCGCTATTTGCAGGACGAACAATCGGTCCGGGCCCCTCTGGCGCACGCGGCGGCGCGCGCGATGTCGGACTTCCCAAGGGCGCGCCTTTTCCCAGGGCGCGCTTTATAGGCGCAGACGCGGCGCTGCCGACGGGAAACGGTCTCATGGAATTTCTAACTGGCGCCTTTGCGGGCCAGCCAATCTGGCTGTGGATCGCTTTCCTCGCCTTCATCCTCTTTCTGCTATGGGTCGATCTCGGGCTTCTGAACAGGAAAGACGGGGTGGTCTCGCCCGCCAAGAGCGCAGGCATGTGGTCGCTTTTTGCGTCCATCGCCATCGCGTTCGGCGGGTACGTCTATTTCGGCTACGAGCCGCCGCCCGAGTTCTACAATTCGCCGGACAATCTGAACCAGCAGGCGGTCATCCAGTTCTTCACCGGCTACCTGCTGGAGACCGCGCTCGCGTTCGACAACATCTTCGTCATCTCGATGATCTTCACGTACTTCGCGGTGCCGCGCGAGTATCAGCACCGCGTTCTCTTCTGGGGGATCATCGGCGCCATCGTCTTCCGCGCCATCTTCATCGGCGTAGGCGCCGCTGTGGTGAACCAGTTCACCTGGGTGCTTTTCATCTTCGCGGCGTTCCTGATCTTCACCGGCTTGAAGATGATCTCCGACAAGGGCGAAGCGCATGAAGTGAAACTCGAGGACAACATTATCCTCAAGTTCGTGCGACGCATTGTGCCAGTCACCGACAAGATTGAGAACCACAACTTCTTCAACAGGGTCCCGAACGCCGAGGGCAAGCTCGTGCTGATGGCGACGCCTCTCTTTCTCGCGCTGGTGATGGTGGAGGCGGTGGATATCGTGTTCGCGGTGGATTCGGTGCCGGCGATCTTCGCGGTCACCCGCGATCCGTTCATCGTCTACACGTCAAACATCTTCGCCATTCTTGGTCTGCGTTCGATGTATTTCATGCTCGCGGCGGCGGTGGAGCGATTCAAGTATCTCAAATACGGCCTTGCGCTCGTGCTTGTGCTGATCGGCGTGAAGATCGTTTGGAACTTCGGCCTCTACAAGGAACTGCACGTCGTGCCGTACCTCGAGGCCCACTGGTCGCTGATCGGCACGTTGTCGCTGCTTGGCGGTTCGATCCTCTACTCACTGTGGGCGACGAGGAAGGCGCCGAATTCGGCGCCGGCAGAGTAGGGCTTCAAACCTGAACGGCCGCCGCGAGGGCAAATCGCGGCGGCCGTCCGGAGCAGATGACTTAAGGTGAGCAGTGAAACAGCTGAGCAGGTTTTGCGCGCCGCCGCCTTGAGCAGTCGGGCGGACGCCAGATCGACCTAAGACGTCTTCAGGGTCCTTTTTGCTTCGTTAGGGGCGCTTCTTGAAGCGTCCCGATATGGCGCAGATTGGCGATGGAGGGTGAAGGCCCGGTAAATGTCGGCCGGAGTTTTTCGCGGCGGCTCGCAATAAACGCTGCAAAGGCGCCCGTTAATGTTCGTACACGAGAACGCCGCCCGACCGGTTTCCCGGCGGGCGGCGATCCCGACTTGCGCTGCGTCTGGGAGGAGGGTTAGAGCGCGCGCTTGAGAGTGAGGACGACGCGCCCATCGGAAGAGTCATCCCCCGACGGGCCGACGAGCGACGGGTCGAGGTCGGTGTCGAAGTAGCGCAGGTCGATGCCGAAGCCATAGGCGCTGAACGTGCCGCCGGCACTCCAGGTCGTGTAGCTGTCGCCCGAAGCGCCGAAATAGTTCGTCGTATCGACTTCCTGGTGCCCGATGGCGCCAGAGACGGCGAACTTGTCGGAGATCGCGTAGCCGGCTGTGCCTTCGACGTAGAGGCCGGGGTCGCCGGGCGAGAATGTGAACTCGGGCGAGTAGAACAAGGTCGCGCCGACGGTCAGGTTCTCGACCGGAGCGATCGAGGCGCCTGCCTTGAACTCGACCATGTCGGCGTTGAAGACGTCGTCGAGCCCCGGATAGAAATACCCGATCACGCCCAAGTCGAAGGTCACTGGGCCAAGCGTGGGCTTCACGCCAGCGTAAAGGTCGACTTCCACAGTACCATCAAGGCCGAAGTCGATGCTGGAGGCCCAGACGCCCGCGTAGAAGAGGTCGTGGCCGACGTCGAAGCCGCCCTGAATGGCGATTTCGCTGTCGCTCTGGCTGATGCCGCGAAACACGTAGTCCGACGTCAACGCCACGTTGCCGGAGAACGTGGTCTCCGCGCTGGCGGCGCCGGCCGTGGCCGCAAGGGCGGAAGTCGCCAGCAGCGCCGCCCCAAACACCTTCTTGAGCATTTTCATTCCATCTTCTCCCGCGATCCCCGTCGCAGCCTCCGCCGCGACTTATGCCCCGTCAGGGGCGACAATGACGCCATGAGAGTGCGTTGCGGTGTTTGCGTCACCGTTAACGCGGAAAAACCGTCCGCATCAGGAACTTCCGGGCGCATGTTGCACTGCAATAGGGCGGGCCCGCCTCGTTAGTGGGCGCCGTGTCGCTTGGTCACCGGGCTGCGAGGGGCGCGAACCCCAGGTGCATGCCCGCGTCGACCATCAGGGTCTCCCCGGTGACATGTCGCGCGGCGTCCGAAATGAAGAAAAGACCCGCTTCGGCGATGTCGTCGGGCCCCGACGCGACATTGAGCGGCGTAGTTTTGATGACGTTTTCTCTGATTCTCGCAGTGGTCTCGACCCCGAACGCATCGGTGAACCAGCGGGTGTCAATAAAGCCGGGGCAAAGCGCATTGACGCGGATTTTCGGGGCGAGCGCCCGGGCCAGCGACAGCGTCATCGTGTTGAGCGCGCCTTTCGTGGCCGCATACGCCACCGACGAGCCGATGCCGGTGACGCCGGCTATGGAAGACACCATCAGCACGCTGGGGCGGTCGGCGGCCTCCAGCAGGGGGCGGCAGGCGCGCACCATCTGGAAGGGGCCCACGACGTTGACGCTGTAAAGCCACAGGAAGTCCTCGCTCTTGAGGCCCGCGAGATCGGCGTGGTTGGGGACATGCTTGGTGGCTCCCGCGTTGTTCACCAGCGCGTCGATGCGGCCCCACTTTTTCGCGGCGTCGGCGATCGTGGCGCAGGCGGCGTCGTTGGACACGTCGCCCTGGGCGATCGAGACCTCAGCGCCCGCGCTGCGGACCAGATCGGCGGTGGCTTCGGCCTCTTTGAGGCTCTTGGTGCAGTTCAGCACTATCGCCTTCGCGCCGCGCTCGGCAGCCTTGATGGCCATCGAGGCGCCCAGACCCGTAGCCGAGCCGGTGACCAGAATCACCCTGCCGTCAAAGTCGCGCATGTGCCGTCCCTCGTTGTTTGCGTTTCTTGACGCTATCAAGCCCCTCGCTCGCGCTGTGTCCACGGTCCGACAGCACGGGCGCTGGGGATCTCATGTCTGCCAAGGTTCATCCGCTCGCCGATCTCGGCGCGATCTTTGTGTGCACGCTCGCGTGGGGGAGCACATGGTACGCGATCACACACCAGCTCGGCGTGGTCGATCCGGTGGCGTCGGTGGTCTACCGCTTTGTGCTTGCCGCAGCGCTGCTGTTTGCGTGGTGCCTGCTGCGACGCGAGCCCGTGATGTTGACGCGCGGCCAGCATCTGGAGGCGCTGGGCCTCGGAGTATCCACTTTCGCGATCAACTACGTGTTCGTCTATTGGGCGGAAGCGCGCGTCAGTTCGGCGGTGGTGGCGGTGCTGTTTGCTTCGCTGACATTCGTCAACCTGCTGCTGTTTCGTGTTGTGTTCAGGGATCGTGCGCGCGCCACCGCGTGGGTCGCGGCGCTGCTCGGCATCTGCGGGATTGCGATCCTGTCGTGGGGCGAGATCGCGCAGGCTTCGTTCGACGCCAGCGCCTGGCATGGCCTCGCGCTCGCGTTCGTCGGCGTCGCCGGCTCGGCGATCGGCAATGTGTATGCGCGGCGCGGTCAGGAGATCGCAACGCCGATCGCTGCGTCGACGGCATGGGCGATGATCTACGGCGTTACGGCGCTCTTGATCGTGGGGCTCGTGCGCGGCGTAGAGTGGCGCATCGATCTGCGCGCGCCGTATGTGCTGTCGCTGCTCTATCTGTCGGTCATCGGATCGGTCGTGGCGTTCCTGCTATACTATGGTCTCGCAAGGCGGCGCGGCTATGCGACGGCCTCCTATATCTCAGCGCTGACGCCGCCGGTCGCCATGCTGATTTCCGCCCTGTTCGAAGACAAGCACTGGAGTCTCTACGCCTTCGGCGGCGTCGCCTTCGTGCTGGCGGGACAGTGGCTGCTGCTGTGGTCTCGAAAAGACCCCAATTGAAAACGCCCTTGTTTGTTGACGTTTTGACGCAGTTCCCGTATCAGTGGGCTTCGTTCTCCAGAAAGACAAGGCCGTAATGCAACACCGCGCATCCAACCCAAAGCTAGCGCCCATAGGGCGTCTCGGCTGGATGCGTGCGGGCCCATGTCCGGAGCGTCTCCCCAGTCGCTGACTCCCTCGACGGCGCATCGTTTTCGCCGCGCGTCATGCGTCGAGCCCGTCAGCGGGCGCGCGCGCACGCTGACAATGAAGGAGCCCGCCATGAAGATCATGGCGCAGCTGGCCCCCAAGGTGGGGCCCGCTGAACCCACGTCCACGCTCCGCTTCATCGCGGGCGAGCATGCCGTGCGCGTCGCGGGCCTGTGGCCTGCGCCGCACGGCGCCTATCTCGAGATGCCGGCGCAACGTCGCCACCTCGCGCACGTCGTGCTTGCACTCGGTCTCTTCGAGAGCCGCGAAACCATGCGCACGGCGCTTGAGGGCGTGCGCGCCGACGATGTCGCGCGCCGCTATCTCGGCCATCCGCCGTCGGGCTTTCTCCGCGCGCTCGCGCGCATCGGCGAAGCGGCGTGGACCAGCGAGGACTATCTGCGCCTCTACGAGCTCTTCGCCGACGAAGGCGGCGCGGCGGTGCTGCTGCACACGCAGGAGATCACCGTCGACCTCGTGCACGCGATCGAGCGGCTGCCCCGGGCGCTGCGCACCCACGCCATCGCCCGCCACCTCGGTGCGGCTGGAGCTGCGGATGCGTTGAGCGAAGGCTGGCGCGCTATCGGTCAAGTGCGTGGAGAAGTGGCGGCCGCCGCGGCCGTCGCCCGCTGGGCGCGTGCGAGCGAGCCCAAGCGTCTCTTTGCCATGGCGGCGCAGGAGCTTTCTCCGCAGCGCTTCGATCCGGCGCCGTTTCCGGTCCATCCGGATATGCGCCGTCTCGGCGGGACCGGGGCGCTCGAAGATGCGGGGCGTCGCTTCCGCAACTGCCTCGCGACCTATGTGGATCGCGCGGCGCTGGGGACGGTGGCGCTCTATGAGTGGGCGGGGCCGCCGCCGACGGCGTTCGCGTTCGCCCGCGACGGGTTCTTCGGCTGGCGGCTGGAAGAGGCGCGCGGCGTCGGCAACGCGGTCCTCGAAGCGCCCGATCGCGTCCGTGCGATCGCGGCGGTTGAGGCGGTGGGCGTGCGGGTGGGACGGTCCGGGGCAGATCTGCGTGCGGCGCTGCGCAAGCTTGCCGGGTTCGACTACGATTGGATCAACCCGAGCGACCCGGTGCTGAGCGCGTTCGGCGTCTGTGACGATATCTAGCGGGGCAGGCAGCCCAAGGGGCGCGCGCAGACGTGAGGCATGTCGGCGCGCGTATCGGATTTAGGGGCGCCCCCTTGACGCGCTCCGGGCGCCGGCATCGCCTCGGCGAGCGTCTTGCGCGGGGCCTGAGCGGCGTCATTCCACGCGCCGCCGGCCGCACAGGCGCCCAGGGCGCCGATCACCGCCACCGCACGCGCGATGACGATCGATTCCGGCAAGGGGCGATATGACTTCTGCATTGGCGCATGAGGCCGTCCCTCCCGCCTTGGGTCAAACGGTCGTCGACCAGAGGTCTGCTCCCTGCGGCGGGGGACATGGCGGGGGCGTGCATTCGCGCGCGCGCCGCGATAGCAAGCGACCATGTCCGACCCCATCGCCACCGGCCTGTCGCAGCTCGGCGCGCATGTCGCCGCGCCGACGAGCCCCGAAGCCGCCGTCCTCGAACGCGTGCCCAACCCGCATCCGGGCACGCTTTATCTCACACGGTTTGCGGCGCCGGAGTTCACCTCCGTCTGCCCCGTCACTGGCCAGCCGGACTTCGGGCATCTCGTCATCGACTACGCGCCCAGCGACTGGATCGTGGAATCCAAGAGCCTCAAGCTCTTCCTTCAGAGCTTTCGCAACCACGGCGCCTTCCACGAGGCCTGCACGGTCTATGTGGGCAAGCGCATTGTCGACGCGATCGCCCCACTTTGGCTCCGCATTGGCGGGTACTGGTATCCACGCGGAGGCATTCCCATCGACATCTTCTGGCAGACGGGAGAGCCGCCGAAGGGATTGTGGCTGCCCGACCAAGGCGTCGCGCCGTATCGCGGTCGGGGTTGAAGCGGTCGGGTTTGAAGCGGTGGGGGTCGAAATTGAGAGGACTCATTGCGGCGATCGTTTCGCTTCTCTTCGTCGCGAACGCGAACGCCAGCGTAGTGCTCAACGGCGTCGTCGTCGATCCGAAGAACGTGGTGCGCGCACCGCTGCTGACGCAGGCCTTGCAGGCGTGGAACGCGACGCCGGAAGCCCGGCGCGAACGCCTCGCCATCGTCGACTTTGCGCTGCCGTCGACGACGCGGCGCTTTCACATCGTCGATCTGCGTACAGGCGACGTGGAAAGCTATCTCACCGCTCATGGTCGCGGCTCCGATCCCGGCCATGACGCAATCGCGGAGCGTTTCTCCAACACTTCGGGCTCGAACGCCTCCTCGCTCGGCGCATATCTCTCGCTCTCGCGCTATATGGGCGTCCACGGCCTGTCGCTGCGCCTGAAGGGCTTGGACGCCGCGCAGAATTCCAACGCGGAACTGCGCGCCATCGTGCTGCACTCGGCCCCCTACATGGACGCCGACTGGCGGCGCACGCACGGCAGGCCTGGCCGTTCCTTTGGCTGTTTCGTCGTCGAGACGCCGCTGATCGAACACATGGTGACACGCCTCGAGAACGGCGTCCTTATTTTCGCGGGGCGCTGAGATCGCTAGCAACTCCCCCTTCGCTGGCTTTTACCGACGGACTGGCGGCGGCAGCCATGCAGATCCGATATAGCGCCAAGGTGCATTATCACCTATGGGGATGTAGACGCGGGCCATGAATCTGCGCTCCATCGATCTCAATCTACTGCCGGTGTTCGAGGCGATCTACGCCGAACGCAGCATCACCCGCGCCAGCGAGGCGCTGCACATCACGCAGCCGGCGGTCTCCAATGCGCTCGCGCGACTGCGCAGGGCGGTGGACGATCCGCTCTTTGTACGCGCGCACCAGGGCATGACGCCGACCCCGGCGGCGCAGGCGCTCATCGGGCCGGTGCGCGAAGCGCTGGCGCGATTGCGTTCGGGGTTGGGGCAGCGGGCGCGGTTCGATCCGGCGGCGTCGGAGCGCATCTTCACGGTGTCGGCGTCGGACACCGCCGCCGCCGCAATCGCGCCCGCGCTGGTCAAAGCGCTGGTCAAAGCGCTGGGGCCTGCGCCGCGCGTGCGCTTTCATTGGGTGCAGGCGGACCGCTCGGACGTGCCGGGCGAACTCGCCTCCGGGCAGATAGACTTCGCCATCGATATCGACACGCTGGCGCGGCCCGAACTCGACAGCGCGCCGTTGTTCGAGGACCGCTATGTCTGCGCGCTGCGCTGCGATCATCCGAAAGCGCGCAAGAAGCTCTCGCTGTCGACGTTCCTCGCGCTGCAACACATCGCCGTCTCGTCGCGGCGAACCGGGCGCAGTGTGGTCGACATGACACTATCGCAGATGGGCGAACGCATACGGCCGTTCATGCGGTTTCGCCATTTCCTGCCGGCGTTCCATGTGGTCATGACGTCGGACGTGGCGGTGGTGGCGCCCCGCTCCATCGCGCTTAGCTACGACGTCACGGTGTGCGAATTGCCGTTCGAGGCGCCGACACTCGGTTTGAGCCTCTTCTGGCGGCGCGATGCGGGCCACGACGGCGCCATAGTCTGGGCGCGCGATCAGTTGCTTTTGGCCAATCAGTCACAGCGGCGTTCGGAGTGAACTAGAGCATCATGCGACCAAACTCGATCGCTGTGGCGATCGAATGATGGAAGGATGCTCTATACGTATGATCGTGGAGCAACTTTGTCCGATCTTTCGGAATTGCGGCTGCAGTTGCGAAAGATCGGATGTCGTTCTAGGTTGCGCGGCTCGGCTTGCGCTTGTTTGCGCAGCGGTTGGAGCAATAGCGCATCTGTTCCCAGTTGCGCGCCCATTTGCGCCGCCATTGAAAAGGAATGCCGCAGGCTACGCACGCTTTCTGCGGCAAATCGGACTTGTCGCGGCGCGGCCCGTTGGCGTTCTTCTTCATGCCAAAGCCTCGACTATCTGAACCTGCCGATGATCGGCGCGTGGTCGCTCGGCCTTTCCTTGCCGCGCGCGTCGCGATGGATTGTCACGGCTTCGAGTTTGTCAGCGGCCTGCGGCGAACACATGAGATGGTCGATGCGGATGCCGTTGTTCTTGTTCCAGGCACCGGCCTGATAGTCCCAGAAGGTATAGACATTCGGCGCGCCGTCGACCTGCATGTAGGCGTCAGTGAAACCGAGGTTCGCCAACGCGCGGTAGCGGTTCTTTGATTCCGGCAGGAAGAGCGCATCGTCCGCCCACGCCGCGACACTGTAGCAGTCCGTGTCGCGCGGAATGATATTGTAGTCGCCGGCGATGACGTAGGGCTCTTCCAGCGCGAGGCGCGCCTTCGCGTGTACGAGCAGCGCATCCATGAAGCGCAGCTTGTAGTCGTATTTCTCCGTGCCGACCGGATTGCCGTTGGGCGCGTAGAGGGAGGCGACACGGAAGGGCCCGCCGGGCGCCGCGATCGCCGCCTCGATCCAGCGTGATTGCGGATCGTCTTCCATGCCGGGAAGGCCACGTGCGACGTCCTCGATTCGGTGCTTCGAGAGCAGCGCCACGCCGTTGTACGTTTTCTGGCCATGCGTCTCGATATTGTAGCCCAGGTCCTCGAGTTCGCTGCGCGGGAATTTCGGATCCTCGCACTTCAGTTCCTGCAGGCACACGACGTCGGCGTCGATCTCCCGCAGCACCTCCAGCGCCGTCGGCAGACGCGCATTGATGGAGTTCACGTTCCAGGCGGCGATGGACAGGGGCACGTCGGTGTCATCCTTGGCGGCTGGCAAAGATATCAGTCATTGCGACCGCAGCGAAGCAACGCTTCGCGGAGAGCCGCAACCCAGGGGACTGGATGAGCCCGAACGCCTGGTTTCCGGGGTCGACCTTCGGTCGCCCCGGAATTGTCTGCTCGCGACTCGTTAGAGAATAGGCCGGGCCGGTGTGCGGGCTCCGGGGCGGCCACCCCGAAACCCGCATCCGTCGGCGCGACCGACCCGGAATCGAGCGCA
>Ga0247843_1009416_pt1 | contig 10870 bp, 8 predicted proteins | sample LaCruzMarch2017__FD_192420 | JGI IMG/M metagenome (GOLD analysis project Ga0247843, IMG submission 192420) | Freshwater microbial communities from meromictic Lake La Cruz, Castile-La Mancha, Spain - LaCruzMarch2017_8m | ecosystem: Environmental > Aquatic > Freshwater > Lake | place: Spain...
TGTAATTTCCTGTAAATAGATTGATTTTGCTAAAGTCGATGTCACAAACGTGTGTACAAACGGTATCCAAAAAGTGACGGTCATGCGATACAACGATTACGGTATTTTTGAAATCCATCAAGAAATCCTCCAACCAAGAAATAGTTTGTAAGTCCAAGTCATTCGTAGGCTCATCGAGAATCAACACATCTGGATTACCAAATAATGCTTGTGCCAATAAAACGCGTACTTTCAAATCATTGGAGAGATCTTCCATTAACATGTAATGTTTTGATTCCTCGATTCCAAGGTTGCTCAAAAGTGTCGCAGCATCCGTTTCAGCATTCCATCCTTCTAAATCAGCAAATTCTCCTTCTAATTCAGCGGTTTTCATTCCGTCAGCTTCCGAAAAATCCTCTTTCGCATACAAAGCGTCTTTCTCCACCATGATTTCATATAGACGTTTGTGTCCCATGATAACCGTTTGAAGCACTTCTACTTGGTCAAACTCAAAGTGATTTTGGTTCAAAACGGCCATACGTTTTCCTGGCTCTAACTCTACACGACCTGTAGTTGGGTCTTGTTGACCTGTTAGAATTTTAAGAAAAGTAGATTTTCCAGCACCGTTTGCACCGATTACACCGTAACAATTTCCGTTTACGAATTTTACATTCACTTCGTCGAACAAAACACGTTTTCCGAATTGAAGCGAAAGATTATTTACATTAAGCATTTACTGATAATTTTGGCGCAAAGATAGAGAAAAAAAGTTGGGTATATTCAGCTGATTTAAGTGTTAGAAATAAACTAAAAGTTCTAATTCTTTGGTTTGAGCATTTTACCTTCCGTCTCCGTCTAATAAATTTCCTAGACCACCAAGAATACTTCCTTCTTCTTTACGCGGTCCTGTTCCGTATTGTAAGATTCTAGAAGCCAAACGAGAAATTGGTAAGGTTTGTAACCAAACTTCTCCTGGTCCTCTCAGTGTTGCGAAGAAAACTCCTTCACCTCCAAAAAGGGTGTTTTTTACCCCACCAACAAATTGGATATCGTAATCTACTTCCTTTGTATAAGCAACGATACAACCCGTATCAACTCTTAAAACTTCTCCGGGTTTCAAAACTCTTTTCATTATGTGACCACCAGCGTGACAAAATGCCATTCCGTCACCTTCTAATTTTTGCATTATAAAACCTTCTCCACCAAAAAGTCCAGTACCAAGTTTTCGTTGAAATTCAATTCCAACAGCAACACCTTTCGCTGCGCACAAGAAGGAATCTTTTTGACAAACCAATTTTCCGCCATATTGAAGAAGATCAATAGCAATAATTTTCCCAGGATAAGGAGATGCAAATGCTACTCTTGCTTTTCCAATTCCTGTGTGTGTAAAAGCTGTCATGAATAAACTTTCACCTGTCAATAATCGTTTTCCAGCGCTCCAGATTTTATTCATAAATCCTTGCTGTTGTTGTGAACCGTCTCCAAAAATTGTCTCCATTTGAATCCCTTCGTCCATGTACATAAACGCGCCAGCTTCTGCAATTGCAGTTTCGTTTGGATCTAATTCAATTTCTACCATTTGCATTTCTTCACCGTGGATGAAGTAGTCGATTTCGTGATTTGTTCTCATTTTTAGATTTTTTTATCAAATTTATTTGAATTAAAGAAATGGCTACTAACTTTTAAGAAAATTTATTTTTTATGTTAAATAATTGCCACGAAATTTGGCTTTCTTATTTTAAATGCTATTTTTAACAAATAAATTAAAAAATTGGAGGAATTTAAAAATACAAAAAAAGAGCTCGATAAAGAGTTAGAACAATTTATAAAGTTGTTGAATAAAATCTTGCCACAATATCATTTACTTTTGAAAAGAACCGATTTAAGTAACCTTGAATTAAAAGAACTTGGTGAAATTGAACATTATCTGATTGGTGTGAATGCTAAAATAATGGAAATCAAAGGCAAGCTAGAACAAGATTTATTTGGTCAATCCCTTCATGTTTATTATTCCTTAAAAGAAGAAGCTAAAAATGGCGACCCAACTTCAAAATTAAAACTTGAAAAAATGCGAGAGGCGTTTGTAGAGGCTTTGGAGTCAGGAGATGTTATGAACTACAACTAAACTTAATTTCGAATTGCGAATTAATAATTGCGAATTAAACTGTTTTCCAGAGTATTCACAATTATTAATTCAATATTAAACATTCAAGATTAAGCATTCAAAATTAAATATTAGTAATTCCAAAAGATTTTACCTTTGCTTTATGTCAAACTTACAAAAAACCAAATTCGCTGTAATTGGCGGAGGAAGCTGGGCTACCGCAATTGTTAAACTTTTATGTAATACTCAAAGCAAGGTAGGTTGGTGGATGCGAAATGAAGATGCTGTTTCATATATTCATCAATTTAAACACAATCCTAACTATTTACAATCAGTCGAGTTTGACTTAACAAAATTGAGCATTAGCAGTGATTTAGAAACAATTATCTCCAATACTGAAATTGTAATTATTGCAACACCTGCAGCTTTTTTGACTAAAACCTTTGAAAAATTACCAACAGAATTATGGGAAAATAAATCGGTATTTTCAGCTGTAAAAGGAATTATTCCTGAAACAAATCTTATTCCAGCTGAGTTTATTCATCAAACATTTATGGTTCCTTTTAGCAAAATTGGAATCATTTGTGGACCATGCCACGCTGAGGAAGTTGCTCTGGAACGATTGTCTTATCTAACTATTGGTTGTAGCAGTTCAGAATTGGCAACAGAAATAGCAAGTGCATTTGCTTGTCGCTATATAAAAACAACCATTTCTGATGATTTAATTGGAACAGAAATTTCCGCTGTTTTGAAAAATGTTTATGCACTTGCCGCTGGAATTTGTAACGGTTTAGGCTATGGCGATAATTTTCAAGCAGTTTTGATTTCGAATGCCATACAAGAAATTGAACGATTTATTGATATTGTAAGTCCAATTCACAGAGACACGAAAACGAGTGCCTATCTTGGTGATTTATTGGTGACAGCTTATTCCAATTTTTCGCGCAACCGTACTTTTGGTTTTATGATTGGAAAAGGATACTCTGTTAAATCGGCACAATTAGAAATGAATATGATTGCAGAAGGCTATTTTGCGACCAAGTGTTTGATGGAAATGAATAAAAAATATCAAGTTGAAATGCCCATTTTAACAGCCGTTTACCAAATTTTGTACGAGCGAATTTCTCCAATTATGGAAATTAAAATTTTGACAGATAAACTTTCTTAGAAATTTAAACAGTAGGTGCGAAAAGAAATTTATTCGGAGAAATCAAATTCATTTTCACTGCATACATTACTATTCCAGCGGTATTTTTCACACCTAATTTCGACATAATATTTTTGCGGTGTGTATTTATAGTGTGCTTACTTAAAAACAATTGCTCAGCGATTTGTTCGTTGGTCAAACCTTCAGAAATTAGAATTATAATTTCATTTTCGCGTTCAGATAGTACAACAGGTTCACAGGTAAATGAGTCGAAATCTAAATCATTAACGTCAATATTCGCACGTTGAATTGTTTCTAAGATTTGTCCACAGAAGAATTTATTACCATGTCCCGTTTCTGAAACAGCGTTTACGATTTCTGAAAGTTCACAATCCTTTTTAACATAACTTGTAACCCCTGAACGCAACGCATCAACTAAAGTTTGAGCACTTTGTTCTGGAGTAATAGCAATAAATTTTACGTTTTTGTTGATGTTTAATATTTTGGGAACAACATCAATATCAAAACCTGAAGAAGTGTAATCTATTAGAACCAAAGAAGCTCCAAAAGAGGTTATTTGAGCAATTAAACTTTCATTATTGTGTGCTTCACCAACAATCGAAATATCTCGTTCAGCAGCTAGAATAGTTCTAAGACCAATACGAATCAAATCGTTTCCATCAGCAATAATGACGTTCATCTTATTTAGAATAATTTTAAACAAGCAAATATAAAGTTCATTTTTGAATCAGCAAGTTAATAGTTTAAAAACATTCTAAAATTCAAGAATAAAGGTGAACGAAAGCCGAAAAAAAACTATAAAGCATCCAATATCTCGAAAAACTGCTCTTTTCTTGCCAATGCGAGTGGTATTGCAGAACCATCTTTCATAATGATAGTTCCATCGTGTCTATCGTACCTTTCAACGAAGTTTAAATTAATCAAATGGGATTGTTGTGCTCTGAAAAACGTTAAACCTGATAGTAAAATATCAAAGTCTTTCAACGTTTTTGAAACTAAAATCTTTTTACCATTTGTAAAGAAAAAAGAAGTGTAATTTTTATCCGACTCACATCGAATAATATCGTCAATTTCAACAACGTGAACGCTTTCTTGTGTTTTTAATACAAGTTTTCGTTTTGCGTTTAGTTGCATATTATGTTGCAATACACTTAATTGACTATCGTCTGTTTTGCGTGTAATTGTGTTCAACGCATTATCAATGGCTTGCTTTAATTCCTCAGAATCAATTGGTTTAAGAATGTAATCCAAAGCACTGAACTTGATTGCTTGAACAGCATATTCTTGAAAAGCAGTTATGAATATCACTTCAAAGTTTTTTACTGGAATTGATTTCAATACATCAAAACCGTTTCCGTCAGGCATCTGAATATCTAGAATTACCAAATCTGGTTGTAATTGATGAATGGCTTCAATACCCGTTGCAACATTTTCACCATCTGTAAAAACCTCAACACCAAAATGATACGAATCGATTAATCGTTTTATAAAATCTCTAGTTGGTTTTTCATCGTCAATTACTAATACTTTTTTCATTTCTTAAACTTTATGGTTTGTCAATGTGTAAGGGAAGTAAAATAGTTACAACAGTTCCGGTTTGTTTTGTTTTATCCAAATCTTCCATGAGGATACTTCCTTGTTTTTTGTACTTAAAATTAATAATTTCTATTCGTTCTTTAGTAATATTTATCGCCATACTTTTATGCGATTTGATTTTCTTGGTTTTTTGAGCTCCCTTCCTCCCTACTCCATTATCTGTAATTTGAATTTGAATCATTGCTTCTTTTTCACAAATGGTAATGGTAATATGACCGCCTTTGATTGTGTGCAATTGTCCGTGTTCAATGGAATTTTCAACAAAAGGTTGCGTAATCATTGGAGGCACCATTGCACCTTCATTTAGTAAACTTTCTTCAACTTCAATAGTATAGGTAAATCTATTTTCAAAACGCATTTTTTGAGCTTGTAAATACTTCTCTAATATTTCTATCTCTAGCTCAATCGGAATGAATTCTTTCGGAGAATTTTCTAAAATTAAACGAATCAATCGGGAAAAATTTACCAAAAATTGAGAAGATTTATCCGGGTCGTTAGCGTAAATATAACTTTGAATTACTGACATGGCATTGAAAATAAAATGAGGATTCATTTGTGTTCGTAGTAAAGACTGAGACAATTCAATTTCACGTTTTTTCTGTTTTAATTTTTCTTGTCTTAATCGCAAAATGTAAAAGATGAAACCAACAATTACTAATCCGATAAAAATTCCAGCAATAAACAATTGACGACTGAGTTTTAATCTTTCAATTTCTTCTTCATTTTTCTGTCTTTCAATTGATTCTTTCTGAAATTCAATTAATCGCTCACGTTCTTCACGGAGATTGCCTTCCGTCATTCGTGCAACCGTCGCAGAAGTACTAAAAACAGTATTATTTTCTAAATAATCGAGGTATAAACGTTGGTACTTAAACGCTTGTTGAAGCTGGTTTTTCTGAAAATAAAGTTGACTTAAAAGTTTATAAGTCGATTGAATTTTGACAGATTTAAAACCTCTCATTTCAATTTCTAACAATGTTAGTTTGAGGAATTTTTCAGCCTTATTCAAATCATTTTTAAGTAAATAAACCTCTCCAATAAATTGATTTACAAGGGATATTTTCACGAAGTCACCAACTAATTTAAACAGTTTTATTGCTTCTTCAAATGCTAGTAAACTTTGTTGGTAATTTTTAGATTTCAGTTCAATAATTCCTTTGAGTAAAGCACAATTTCCGAGGTTATTGTAATCGCGATTTTGCTCAAAATAAACGTCGATTGATTTAATCAATTTTAAGGCTTCTTTAAATTGACCTTTGCTAACATAAATTCCTGATTCAATCAAAATAGAATTCGCTTTTATGCGTTGATCTTTTAATTTTGAGTTTAAGTCATTGGCGCGAGTAAGGTAAATAATGGCTTCATCAATGTTTTTTATCTCCAAAGAATAAAGCGAAACTCCTTGAAAAGCAAGCACTTGATAATACAAATTATTATCCACTTCAGCTAACTGAAGCACTTGTAATTCTTTATTTACTGCCGCTTCAAAATTTTCAAAATAGGCAAAAATTTGGGCTTGCTGGTGTAAAGCTTGAAACAAACGCTGCTTGGTGTCTGAACGTTTTCCAAAACTAGTACTATAACTTGCACAGATGTAAGCTGAATCTCGGTTGTTTTCTAAAGCATAAATAGTTGCAAGGTTTGCGTAGGATTCTGAAATGTATTTATTTTTTCGCGTTCTATTCGTTTCAAGTAAATTTTGAAATGCAATTTTTTTCGCCTCTTGAATTTCATTTTTAACAATTAAAAACTTAATTTTCAAATTATTAAGATGCCATTTATCCTGTGCATCTAAAGATTGAATTTCGGTATTAACCCAATTAAAATAGGTTTTTGATTTATCGAAATTGCCAAACGAAAGTGCATACTTTGCAAGTGTAAGTGCAATTTTATTCTTTAATTTTTTCGATTTTACTTTATTAAAATAAACTTCTAATTGGTTTAATCCATTTTGCCAATTTTGATAGTTATAATTTTCATAGAAATTAGTTAACTCAATCAAAGACAACACTTTCTGCTCTTCCGAAATTGCTTCTTTTGATTTTTTTCGCAATGCTTGTTCTTCTTGGGCCGTAAAACCGTTGATGGAGAAAAGGACAAAAAGGAAGATTATGAGTTTGTTCATTAAGTTTTTTAGACATTACTATTAATCACATTTAATTAATGAAAATCAACTCATTTAGAATATCTTTAATATTTAAATGTTTAGTTGAATTCATACTTTTAGATTTATTATAAACAACATCAATCCAATCAAAAATCTTACTTTCCTCTGTGGTGTTAAATTCCCAATAAATAGAAAGTTCTGATGCAGGAGTTTGAATTAGAATTTCAAGGACATTTAAAATATTCTCAAATAAATTCAAAAAAACCCTTGGGACATTTTCATATGTCTTTTCTTTTAAAACTAATTTGTTTTTACCTCCGGCAGTAAATAAGTCTCGAATGTTTGGACAAACGATTGTTTCACTTTTAACCAACCAAATTGCTAATCGACCAAATTTATCATTACTATTTCCAAAAAGCTCTGGAAAATAGACCATCGATTTATTTTTAAGCAAACTTTTTTCATCCATTGATAGATTATTCCAAATTCTTATAACTAAACTACTAGAATTTTGATTGTTATCTGAATCTATCCACCAAAGTTCTTCACCTTGTTTGAGTTTGCTCTTATAATATTCAACTATTGACTTTATTGGATTGCTATTTTTTCTTAATGTGTCATAAGGAATGTTTATTTTGTCAAAAATTGTTTTTCCAAATTCTAAATTCATATCAATTAAATATCTTGGAGAATGGGTAACGACAACTTCTGATAAAACTTCTTCATATGGCCTACAGCGAAATTCAATTGGATTTGCAAGCTTAGCAAAAAGCATAAAAATTCTCTCAACATCTTCTACTCGTGTACTTTCTAAAACACTATTTCCAGTAGTTTTCCAATGGTTCTGTGTAGTAGTTTTAACTTCAATCCCATAAAACTTATTAGCAATAATATCAGGAAACTTCTGACCACCAATTAATTCAATAGAATTTTCAAAAGAAGTTCCAACAGCTAAACCGGTCAAAACGTCTTTAACATATGGTTCCAGATTTCTTCCTATTAATTTTTCTATTTGAGATGATGATTTTTTTGCATGTGTGTTTAACTCATCAATAGCAGAATTAATCAAAGAAATAAACTCAGATTTATTTGGCTCATTATTTAGTGAAACTATCATTTTGATTTTTTAAAATATAAGTCCCATATATCTTCTAAACGCTTAGCCAAATTAAATGCTAACAAAGGAGGAACAGCATTACCAATTATTTTATATGCTTGTGAAGGACTTACTAAAAATGAACCTTTTCTACTGTTTTTATTTTCAATAACAAATTCAAAATCAGGAGGAAATGTTTGAATCATTGCACATTCTCTAACAGTCAGCCTACGTTCTTTTAGACCTTTATTCAATTCAAGCTTATTCTGTCCTCCGTTTTCTAATGATAGTCTTCTAAACTCAATATTTCCATGATGTTCAGATCTTATCGTTGGAGAAATGCTTTGAAGTTTAACTTCTGTTTGACCTTGACAATGTTTTCCCATGTATTTAGCCTTTGAACAATACTTTTGTGATAAATCTTTAGTTTCTTCTGGTTCATTTAAATGTTTAAAAATTTCCTCAAGTTTAACAAAAGGTTTTAAATCATCACTTTTTGTATTATAGTTATGCGTTGGACTTGGATATGGATTATATTTATCGGAAATTAGTTCCTTTTCAAGTTCAATTAAAGCATCTTTTTTTAATGCTGATTTTTTTATACCAATAAAAATAACTCTTTCTCTTGACTGTGGAACACCATAATCAGCTGAATGTAAAACCTTAGGATTTAAGACAATATAACCATTTCCATTAGCAGAAGAAAAATCACTTTGAATAATTTCTTTGACATTTTCAAGATTTACTAAACCTTTTACATTTTCGGCAATAAAAATTTTTGGCTGTGTAATTTCTATTACCTCTTTCATCCACATATAAAGTTGACCTCTTGTTTCAATTGAGGCCTGTGAATTAGTAATTATTTCTCCTTTATGATTTTTATGAGAATTAAATCCATTTCTTTTTCCCGCAACACTGAAGTCTTGACAAGGAAACCCTCCAGTTAAAACATCTATTTTATTTGGGAAAACATTAATTCCATTTCTATACATTTTTACCAAATCGACTATACTTTCATTATAAAATTCTTCTGGAAGATGTCCTCTTTTTGAAAAATAATTTACCCATGCATTTCTTGCATCAATAAAAATATCATTTGCGAAAACAGTATTAAATCTTGTTTTTTTTAGTTTGACAAAACCATTTCTTAAATTTTCTTCAATAAAATGAGGTGTTAAAAACTCATTTACCGAAGATTCTAAAACAGAAAATCCTCCCTCAAATCCTAAGTCCATACCACCACAACCAGAAAACAATGACAAAACACTCAACGTTTTATCATCATCAAACTTTACAGTATTATTTGAAGGTTTTAATTCATAAAAAATCTCTAATTGTGGTTCATTAAATTGGTCAATTACAATATCATGAGATTTTTCGTACATAAATTTTGATTTTTCACTAAATTACTAATTCAAGCTAAATTCAACTCCTAATTTCGCAAGTTTTTTAAATAAATCATTGCTTGGTTTTACCTTTAAGGAACGTGAAGGCATTTGAATTTCTAGCCCATCACTATCATAAACAATAAACTTCAAATTTACATTTCCAATATTTTCATTGATTAACTCATTTAAGGCTTCAATTAATATGAATGATAAATCACTATTCGAAATTCGAATGTTTACAGCTTTCGCTTTTTTATCGCGAAATCCTTGAAGTAAATCAATTGAACCAATCACAAATTCAGGTTCTTGTCGATATCTGGGAATTTCTACTCTTCCAGTAATTACAACAAAAGTTCCCGGCTCGGCAAAATGCTTGTAGCGCAAGTGATTTTCACTGAATAAAAACAAGCGTGAACTGTCTGTGTAATCTTCAAGCGTCAAAGTAGAGAAAGGTTCTCCTTTTTTGGTAAAACGCTGTTCAGTTGCTGAAACAACCGCTGCAATTGTAAAATTTTGACCTAGATAAGATTTCACATCGTTGAGTACTGCAACAGTTCCTTTGCAAAAAGATTCGATTTCCACTTTAAATTCATCCAATGGATGACCAGAAATAAAAATCCCAACGACTTCTTTTTCACGATTGAGTTTATAAATTGCCGACCATTCTTCGCATTTTGGTATTTGCGGCTCAGGCATTGTCGTTCCAGTTGATTCACCAAACATCGAAGCTTGTGCTGACGATTGCGATTCTTGAAAACTTGCTCCATATTTCACAGCGCTTTCTAGGAATGTTTTGTTGTTGGTATCAACTGCAAAATACTGTGCACGATGTACATTTTGAAAGGAATCAAAACCTCCTGAATAAGCCAAATTTTCAAAAGCACGTTTGTTGCAAATTCTTAGATTTATACGTTTTGTAAGGTCAAAAATCGACTTGAAATTTCCGTTTTTTCGTTCGTCAACAATTGCTTCAATCGGTGCACTTCCCAAACCTTTAATTGCTCCTAAACCAAAACGAATCGCTCCTTCTTTATTTACAGTAAATGCATATTCTGATTCATTGATATCTGGGCTCAAAACCTCCACACCCATTCGCTTGCATTCTTCCATAAAAAAGGAAACTTGCTTGATGTCGTTCATGTTGTTACTCAACACCGAGGCCATATATTCAGCAGGATAATTCGCTTTGAGGTAAGCCGTTTGGTAAGCAACCCAAGCGTAACACGTAGAATGCGATTTATTGAAAGCGTAAGAGGCAAATGCTTCCCAGTCTTTCCAGATTTTCTCCAATTTTGTAACGTCGTGACCTTTTGCTTTTCCTCTTTCCAAGAAAATTGGTTTCATTTTATCCAAGGTCGGACGGTCTTTTTTACCCATCGCTTTACGCAAGGTATCGGCATCACCTTTGGTAAAATCACTCAAACGCTGCGAC
>Ga0247843_1009417_pt1 | contig 10868 bp, 8 predicted proteins | sample LaCruzMarch2017__FD_192420 | JGI IMG/M metagenome (GOLD analysis project Ga0247843, IMG submission 192420) | Freshwater microbial communities from meromictic Lake La Cruz, Castile-La Mancha, Spain - LaCruzMarch2017_8m | ecosystem: Environmental > Aquatic > Freshwater > Lake | place: Spain...
TCGAGGCTTTCGGGCAACAACGACATCTGCCCGCGATCCGTCCCTTTAACGAAGCCAGCCATTCATGCCCCCGCCGATTCAATAACAGAATCGTAGCACGGAGTGACTTTTCACACGACCAGGGTCAACCAGCGAAGTCAATCGGCGCGAGAAGCACGGTCGGTCCACCCCCGGGAGCCGAAGGTCGAGAGAACGATGGGCGAACTCGACGCGATACCTTCAGCTGCCGACATACCGAGGGGAAGCTCCAAACGTCGAGGAGGGCCATTACCGACACAAGTCAGACACGGATGATCAGATGGCATGTGCTTTCCGCGCTGGCCGTGTCGGTGGTCAACATTACGAAAATCGCTGCACTGCATCACGCGGGAGGCGGATTCAGTGTCTGGCGACCGCTTTCGATCCTACCGCGTCGGCCGACTGCCAGTCGCCGGATCGTGCATTTTGACCCCAACCTGCCACGATACCGGCGGTCGTAATCGTGTCAGCTCCCCACCCGAATCGAGGATCATCTGCGAGGCATTGCGCAAGCTGTTCGCCGTGCAGCACCGTATATTGGCCGCGCCGATGCCGACGTTGGGCATCAAAAAGTAACGATGATAGGCGTGGCTCCAACTCGAGTTCGACCATCACTTTGCTTTAGGTGAGACCGGCCTTCGCTCGTGCGCTCGGCCGCAACGCGTCGGCTTCCTCACTTACTGCCCGCGTGAAGTAAAGGCGCGAAGCAAAATCGCGATCGAGCCCACTTTTCGACTTTGCTGCCGCGCACGCAATCGCCTCGCCAGCCGCGTCGCCTAGCTAATCGCTCCCCTTGTCCACGATAGCCTTGATGAGCGTCTGAAAGCGTTGGTCAGCGCCGCCGCCTTTGGCAAGATGCTCAACGCTGACATCGTCAGGACGGGCGTCAACGATGCGCCAAAGCGCGTGAACAAACTGATGGCGCGCGGGATAAGCAAGCAACGCCCGTACTGCTGTTCGCATAGCGATCCTGCCACCTGTGAGGTGCGTGATCGCATTGTCACGACGGCACTCAGGAGCCCGGAACTTAGTCCGCGCGTATTGGCGACACGCTTCACCGACACGCAAGCTATTTCGTCTGACCAGTTACAATCCTCCAATTGCTGTACGGAACGATCATAAGACCAATCGTGGCGGCTTTTTTTCTTGCCTTTTGCTGTGTGACGTCATCTATTACAGCTCACTGTTTGGTTGGGATGCAGCTTACCACTGTGGGTGTATTGAAAGATGCCCCAAACATTGACCAGTGGATCGTTGACGTGGAGCAATTACAGCCTTGCAAGGTCAGCGAAATTAGCGGGCGATCGAGTAAGCCGAAGTCCTGCTTCATTCCCTATTTTGGAACACCGGTACGCTTCAAGGCATTCGGAACCGTACAACAAGGCGTCGGAGAGGGGCGTCTCTTGGAAGTGGCCAACCTCAACTGCGAAGGTCGCTAACAGTTCGTGCCGCTCCTCAGTTTAATAATCCAACGACCTGCTTCGTGAATAGTAACCAATGGGAAACTAGACGCAACATTATCACAGCGCTGCTTCTACAGAAGGCATAGGTTTGTAGATGTTCAGACGTCTCGCGCTCATCGCCAAGATCAGCGAAGTGCCATTTGCCTCCCAGGCTGTGCAGGGGCGACCGATGCTCGATCTGCCTGACAATGTGCCATTCGGTCCCGATCAACACATTGCGGCGTACCGTTGGACAATTGGGACCGGCGAGGTATTCAGTCATAAAGTCAGCACCCTTGAAAGCGAAGACGTGGGCGTTTTCGGCATTGAGAGCAAGAAAAGAACAATCAAGAGGAATGCGAATCGTCTGCGCTCTTCGGGCCGCTGCCTCCTCCTGACTATGCCGAAATCCATTCGCATAGCACTTATCATGGCGGCCTATGCCAGCTTCTCGTCCGATCTCGCTTCCGCTGACTACGGAATTCATGGTCTCGGCACCTATGTCGTGATCATGGAATCCAATGCAGCCAATGGAGCGTTGTCGGCCTCCGACAGCCGCCGGGTGGCCGCCGCTACTTGGAGTCTGAATTTGAACCGTTCGACGGCGGCCTTTGGCCGGGTCGGTGACTACGGACCTTGTGATCTGGTCAATGAACCGCCAGCGGCCGGCAACGAAGTGCACGCAGCCGTCGCTCATCACGCTTTTGTCGCGCCGTCCTATGCATTCCTGCCAACTCAGTATCAGCGCAATTATGTTCGGGCAGCGCTGGTCGGGCTGAATAGCGCCGTCAACAAGGTTTTATCGGATCCTGCGGCTTCTGCCGATGCCAGACATCGGGCGATCGCGCAGTATCTGCATTTCGCGCAATCCATTTTTGTCCAACAGGACGAGTCGGCTGGCCGGACGATGGAGAGTGAAGTATTTCGCCCGCAGATGGCGCGCGCGTCGCTTACGAGGGTCGGGCGCAAGGATGGAACTCCCGCCGATGGCGCTTTGCGGGCCATTGCTTTCACGCATCAGGTAACGATTGCCTTTATTAAGAGCGGCATGTTGCCCGCGGTTCCTGCCGATGACCAGTTCGAGCGCGAGTTCTTCGGGCCACCATCGAGCGGCGATCGCGCACGTCTAATCAATACACTGCAGTCTGCTGGAATCTACCGCTATCTCGAGGTAATCGCACGCGTCGATCGCGAAGGCACGCCGACGCCGCCCGAGAGCAACATGAAAGCGTTGCTGGCAACGCTGGAACAGACATGGACAGCAGCACACCAGAAGGGCCCGGATTTCGATCCGCCGTCGATGATCATGCGGGACGGGCAAGACTTCGTGGATTTCGATGCACATCCCGATTGGCTGGTCGCGGCAGATGCGGACCAGGAAATGGCCGCGCGGCGAGCGCTTGATGAGGTTGCGCTCGCTCAGCAGGCAGAAGCCATGCTGCGGAGCCGGATCGACCAGCTGACGCAGGCTCTCAAGATCGAGGCCGCTGGTGAGCACCACGCTCGCATAAAGCTCATCCTGTTAGGACTTGAAATCCATCATCGTGACGGCGCAGGTGCCTTAAAGAATGCCTTGGCGTCCAGGGAAGGACCGGACCAACGGCAGGCGCTCGGTCTTGCGTTGTCGAGCTTCCAGCAGGGTCAACGTCTAGTCGCGCAGATCGAAATCGATGTAACCTGGAATGATCCGGCTGCGAGCGTAACTGACCGGCCCTGTTTCGAGCGATCACCGGCCGCCATTCGCGCTTTCGAAGCGCGACTGGATGCTATGATTGCGACGCTGGTAGGTAACGCTCTCGCGGCGACGGGCGGCAATCTGCCAGCGAGCGATCGAGAGCGATGTCTGTTTGTCGCGTTCTATACGCTGCGCAGCGTGTTCAAGGGGGGCACCGTTGAGGCGCCGTCGGCTTGCCAGCCGCTGGTTATAGCGAGCCGATCAGAACTGGCGCTGTACGCGCGCTCCGGCGCCGGTCGGCAGGACCCTGGGATTGATGAACTTCTGTCTGCGTTGACACGGCGGGCCGCTAAACCGCCTGCGCGTTAATGAAGTTCACCAGATGAAGTTGCTGGATAACGAGAAGTAGAGGGAAGCGCGTGCAGCAGCGATCACCATCGTCCCGCCTATTCGCTTTCGCCGCTCGCGCGGCCTGCGCTGTGATCGTGGCGGCGGGGGCTTTCTGTGCTCCGCCGCAGATGGCAGTGGCGGCCTGGAACGGAACCCCCGAGACTTGCCACCTGACGACCGAGTTAGAGAAGAACACCGCGGCATATGTAACGGAATGTGGTGAGCCGGTGGAGCATCGGCCGCTCTACATCCCGCGGCTCAAGCTGCCCGAGGGTAAGTTGCTGACCGCCATTCGGGCAGCGTGCGGTGATGAAGCAGCCTGGTACTCGCAACGCGACCCAGAGGCGCGGCACAATCTGCGGGAGCGCTGCATCGCCGACATGGCGCTGGAGGCGCTGGCTCGGACGGAGTGCAACGCGCCGAATTCTTCCGATGGCCTGTCAGTCTGGGGCGCTCCGCAGTTTACTGATGCCGAGCTGCGCGACTGTGTATCCAATGCCAAGGAGCGCATCCTGCTGCGCGAGGAGCCGGACGTGCGGTCGAAGTGCTCGGTGGAGAGCGGCGACGACCTGAAAAACTGCGTCGATACGACCTTCCTGTTCGGGCCCCAGGGCAAGACCTGGGCTGATACCAAGGCCGAGTTACGAAGGACACTTGCAGGTTTGCCCAGATATTTAGGCCCTCGGTCCGACCTGTCAAAGAAGCCACAAGAAGCTGGTTTGCCGAAAGGACCGTGCGGCCCGGGCCAGGGATTGAAACCTGACCCAAGCGCTTTCGGAGCCTGGACCTGCCAGCAGCTCGGCGCGTTCCTGCCGCCGCCGAGGCCTGTCGAATCCGGTGACCCCAAGCAAAGCCCGCAAGGGCAATCAAAGCAGTCTTCGGCCCGCGCCCCTGCCGCTGGCGTGGAGCCGCCCGCGACCCCGTCAGTCAAATCTCCACAGCCAAAGGTACCGCAGGCCAAGGCGCCACAAGCTGACACGCACAGCGCGCCGATCATTCAGATCCGGATTCCGAACCTGCTCACGCCAATGGCACCGGCGCTGGCGGCGCCGCAAGCGCCTGCCACCACGACACCTACTCAGGCGGCTCCGAAAACATCGACACCCAAAACGCCGGCACCCCGGACACCGCCAGCCAAAACACAGGAGCCACCCCGAATTGCAACGCCTAGCGTAACAAAGCCGAAGGCACCGTTGGCCAACGTGCCCACGATCACCGGGGGCCGCCAGGATATCCGCAGCTTCGACGCCAAGCAGGGCACCATCGTTACCGCCGACGGCCGCAAGGTCAGCATCAGGCCAATGATCAAAACGCTCGAGCGTGTTTCGCCCGTGGCTGCAAAACAACCATTTGTCGCGACGCCCAGTGGCACGCTGCGGCTCTCTCCAACCGTGCAGCGTGTTCTTGCCGAACGCGCCAACGAACTGAAAACGGTCGGCGGCGTCGAGCTCGACGTGACCTTCAAGAACTTGGCCATAGCCGGCGTCCCCGAAATGACTGCCACCGGACCGCGTACTGTGGTCGAGAATCCGGTGATGATTTCGCTGCAGCGGCTGATCGCGGCAGCAAGACCTTACGCGCAGCCGCAGGAGCGTTGGAATACTTTGCCCGATGACATCCGCTACCCCGGCGGCATCGGCCGAGTGCACGGCTATGTGCTCGATCCGGCGACCAAGGATGTCTTCGTGGTCGGAACTCGGGCAGTGACCCGCGAAGGCCGGCTCGACATCGATCTCCTCACGGTGCTTATGGACGTGGTCTGGTCGAAGGGCCTGACGCCGGGCGTTTCACTTGATCCGGCACCCGAAGGCGGACGGTTGCCTTCAACCACGTCGCCATTGGCGCAGGCGCCGGATGTCCCGCGTCCGCCGCCGGTCGAGCTGACTCCGTCATCGCGGATAGACGCGGCCTGGGATTTCGCAGGCCCACAATTCAGCCGCATCATCAACCTTCCTGCGGATTCGCTGATCGCCCGTATTCTTCTCGACGCAGACTATGAGATGAAGCGGATCAATTTCGGACTAGTAAAACCTCTCGCCTCCGGTTTCCTGAGCCAGGCCGAAATCTTGAAGGAAGAGATGGATGCACGGGGGCTATTCAGCGCACGTTTCTGGTTTCATCCAATACCACTCAGTCCCAGCACCGTCCGCGTCGCATCGTCGGGACGCGTGGTGCTCTATGACGCCGGCGTTCAGCTGCTGACGGAAACCATTACCGAGTCCGGCATTGGCACTGCCGAGGTGCATCCCAGTGCGGTGCGCGCCGCGGAAGAGTTTACGCGCGCGTTTCCGCGAATGGTGGCCTCGAATTCGGTCAGGTCCACATCGGTCCTCGCGCTGCTGCAAGGCGCTAACGATGTGGTCACCTTTGCAAAACTGCTGCGCGATGCCGCTGTTGATTATCCCGTACTCGATGATTTCCGGCGTCTGCCCTACCGGCGGCTCAGCGGCGTGGAGTTGGCACCCTCGACCTACCCAGGGCTCACCGTCGGGCATGAAGGTACCGGTGGCCGGGGCTTTTTGATGAGCGGAGGCGTCAACTTGCAAAGCCGGACGACCCGGCGCTCGTTCGATCCTTTCGAAGATGAAGTCGTCGCCAGCTTCGAGACAATTGCATCCGGGGCAGGTACTGATGGATTTGTTCGGCCAGTGCCAATCACATTCACGCTCGCGTCCCAACAGTTTGCAATCGACCCGGCCGCTGAGATTGCAAAGCAGGCCGGACAACGCCTTCTTTCCGGCGGTCAGCCGGCGCAAGCATCCAAGCGCCTGCGGGAATCGGTCGATAAGAGTCCGCTCGACATTGATGCGTGGATTCTTCTCGCGATGGCGGAGGCACGTGCGGGACAGCCGGCGGCCGCTCGCGCCGCCCTGCAACAGGCCCAAGCCATTGACGTGAGCGATCTATCTGTGCAGCGGGCGGCGATCCACGTCGCGCTCCTGACCAAGCAACCGCCTGCATTCGACGCCATCGACCCGATTGTCCGACGCGACGTCAGCAACGAGTATGCAGAGCTGGCCTTTTCAGCCGCGCGACGAGGTAACCACGGTCTTGCATTGGAGGCGGCCGAAACCGCGATCAGAGCGTGGCCCGAGAGCCATCTCGGCTACATGGCACGCGGGCTCATCCACGCCCTGCGCGATCAAGATGACCTAGCCATCAAAGAGTTCAGTGAAGTAATCCGGCTGAGCCCGGACACCGCAGTGGTCTATGTCCATCGCGGCTACGCTTACGGTGCCAAGGGTCAGTACGCTCTCGCGATCAACGACTTGGATCGCGCGGTTCAGCTCGATCCCAATAACGCCAGGGCGTTCAAGTTCCGCGCTGATGCTTATACCGATAGCAACGATCGCGCGAGGGCGATGGCCGACTACGACCGCAGTATTGCGATCAATCCTCGCTATGTACGGGCCCTCTTTGCGCGCGGCGAACTGCATTCGGTGCAGGAGCAGTACGATCGTGCCATTGCAGACTTCAGCGAGGCGATCAAGATCGATCCGGAGCACAAATTCTCGATCGTTCGTCGAGGGGCAATGTATGCTTCCAAGCTGGAGTATGCGCGAGCAATTGCCGACTTTGATGCAGCCATCCGGCTGGATGCGAATGATCCGGTCGCTCGCGTGTGGCGCGCCGTCAGCCATCTCGATTCTGGCGAGCCGGAGAAGGCCATTCGCGATTTCGACGAAGCCATTCGCCTGGGCGCCACCGTGTTCCCGGTGTACTATGGCCGTGCCGTCGCGCACGGCCGAATGGGGAATGTCGATAAACAGATCCCCGACTACAGCGAAGCGATCAAGCTGCGGCCCGACCACAGCTTGACGTTCGTGCTTCGCGGCGACGTGTATCGGCGTCAGGGCAACTATGATCGCGCCGTCCAGGATTATGACGCGGCCATCAAGCTGCAGCCGAAAAGCGCCCTGGCCTACGTCAACCGCGGCGCGGCATACTCCGATCGGGGCATGCTTGATAGGGCATTGGCTGACTTCGAGAAGGCCATCACACTCGATCCACGGGATGCGCTAGCCCTCAACAATCGGGGAGTACTGTACAACAAGCGCGGCGAACAGGCGCGCGCGATCGATGATTTCTCGGCAGCCATCAGGCTCAACCCAAGTCTTGCCATTGCCTACAGCGGCCGCGGCGACGCGCTCCGCAGGGCAGGACAATTCGATCGTGCGCTAACCGATTTCACCGAGGCGCTCCGTCTCGACCCGAAATACGCGCTGGCATTCTATGGGCGCGGGCTCGTGCAGATCGATCGCAAGGAGTATGATCGCGCGATCGCGGATCTCGGCGAGTCGATCCGGATCAATCCAGGCTTCGCACCCGCCTTCCTGTATCGCGGACAAGGGTACTCATCGAAAAGAGATTCCAAAGTCGCGATTGCCGATTTCGACGAGGCGATCCGCCTCAATCCGAGGTACACGCTGGCCTTCTTTGCCCGCGGCAACGAGTACAGCTACATCAAAGACTACGACCGCTCGATCAACGATTGGAGCGAGGCGATCCGGCTCGATCCGAAGTTTGCTCCAGCATGGGTCAGGCGGGCGGACGCCTATGTTCTCAAAAGGGAGTATGACCGGGCTTTGCCCGATCTAAGCGAGGCGATACGCCTCGATCCAAATCTGGAATTTGCGTACTTCAGTCGGGCGCTGATCCATGCAAACCGGCGCGATTTTGAACAGGCCATCGCCGACTATACCGAAGCGCTTCGATTGCGGCCGGGACACGTCAGCTATCTCCACGGCCGCGGTCGGGCTCATCTAAGTAGGAAGGATCATGGCCGTGCAATTGCAGACCTGTCTCAGGCGCTGGCGGGTGATCCGCGCGATGCGGAAAGCTACCGCAATCGGGCGATCGCCTATGCCGACAGTGGCGATCTCGACAGCGCACTGGCAGACGTCTCGCAGGCGATCTCGATTGATCCCCGCAATGGCTTGAGCTTCTACCTGCGGGCCAGTCTGTTCGCGCTGCGTAATGAGTTTGATCGCGCGATCTCGGATTTCAGCGAGGATATCAAGCTGCGCCCTACCCCGATGTCGCTGCACAGGCGGGGAAAACTGTATGCATCCAGGAAGGATTACGAGCGCGCGGTTGCGGATTACAGCGAGGCGCTTCGTCTCGAGCCTGGGTCCCTGCCGGTACTGTTCGATCGCGCCGTGGCCAATTATTTCCGTCGAGACTACGATCGCGCGATTGTCGACTTATCAGAGATAATCCGCATCGATCCAAAGAGCGGCTCTGCGTATCGGGCCCGGGCCGAAGCCTGGCGCGGCAAAGGCGACATGACTCGTGCGAACGCCGATTTTGACGAGGCCATAAGGATTAATCCCAGTCTTCGGTAGCCAGCAGCCGCCAGAAATCATGAAAGGAACTCCATTTCCTAAGCGGTGCCTCTTCCTTCTGTCAATCAGCAGCATGGCCGTCGCGGTTTGCTCAGACACGGGCGTCCCGTACTAATGCAACAGTTCGATGCGACCACCGACAGAGGCCATCAGCGCAATCAGCTCCAAGAAAGCGTAACGCATCAGAGAACTCCTCTAGTATCTTCGACTGTCCAGCAATGCAGCTGACAAAAATTAATCGTCGATTGCAATCTGTACATACTGCCACGCCGCCCCAGCAAGGACGGTGCTCGTCCTCCATGACGACGAACATCGCGGCCAGCGTCTACTTTGGTTCCTCGTTCGTGCGTTGATTGGCAGGTATTTAGGGCGATCTACCAAGGGCAGCGGGCTGCCACCCCATTAATCATGACTTTCATGATCAGTCTCCCGTGAGGCCGCAATTGTCCGTGCGCCGACGTGTTTCACCACGGCCAGCGGCTACAAGTAGATTCTTTCTCCAGTTCGTAGCTATGGTCGGTGCTAAAGGAAGGATAACGCGCCCAGAACAGGGCCTCCTTCTGCAACTGCAGCCGCTCCTGCTTCTTCGGATTGCACTGCCGGTAATAACGGTCCATAGCACGGTCAAAGCTTCGTGCTGTCAATGAGGAGATGGCGGCCACTTTGCAATAGGCCAATTTGCTTTTTTCCCAATCATCGGCACTTGCATTGATATCTTGCCATCTGAACATGAGATCCTCCCTTGCTTCGCGGGCTTTGTAGGCAGCAATGGAACGAAAGACCAAAGTCTCTTGCTGCTCGTCGCACGTTTTCACTGGCGACAGGAAGTCGTCCACATACGGCCAAGAAAAAAATCCTGCGATCAGTAGGCCCGCAGCCACACCCGCAACTCCAACCGTTAGCAGCCAGCGCACGATCCCCTCACTTAAATGAGTGCGGCGCAATATAAGTGCCGCTGCACAATCGAAACCGTTCGTTTTTCCCCGTCACTGGGCTTCTGCAATTGTTAGTTTATCCATTTTAAATTACACCGCTTTCTGTCGCAACTTACCAAAAACTAGTCGCGGTTAGTTATTTCCAACTGAGAACGTGCCTCTGCCACGAAAATAAAAAAGAACACGGGATTCAATATCCACCACCACCGTAATGCGGACGCCTTTCCCCCAGCCGCCGGATTACCTACCACTCTACTCCGGTCCTGAAAAACCGCAAGCGCCACATCGCTCCGGGGGGGGGGGGCGCTTTGATCCACCCGGTCGTGAAAAATTACTTCCTTCGACGAAAACCGAGGAAGGAACCAATGATGCAAATGAGTGAACCAGGTACGATTAGAGCGTACGCCAACTCTGCCTGCTGCTTTAAGCTGGCTGCAGCACCGTACAAGTTTCTAGAAGCATCGTACTGCTTTTGTGCACGTGCGTCCATCAACGCATCAAACGACCGTTGATTGGCGTTTCCGCTGAAGAGCAGTAGCCCGATCGCTTGTACGAAAAACAGAACGACGAAAATCCAACCCCACTTGCGTCGCTTCGGCAACTCTCGTTGCGGATCATCTTTGGCCAAGTCTCACTCTCCCCAGTTCAGTAATCCTGCAGCATCTCGCCGTGGACGACGCAAAGTCGGAAACTTGTAATCTCACTCAAACTCTATAGCGGGGCCGCGGAGGCATCACAACACCGGTCGGGGCCTGTCAACTTCAGGGCGCCGGTGTGCGAGCCAGGGACGCTATTGATGGCCCGTCTCGAAAATGAGAACCAAACGGGTCTTGGGTGGCAAGCCGCCATCACTGGCAAGAACCTTGAAACAAACGGCTGTTGCACCGCACAAGCTGCTGATCGTGATGATCGTGATCTCTGCAACATGAGTGTTGAGCACGAGTACTACAGCCGTTGTGGGTCTTGGTCGTGTGGAAATGATTTTGGGCTGCCCTTGCCCCCCTCAGATGGCCACTGGATAGCGTAGAATGGCCGAACGGAGCAAATTATTCCAGGGGCTCTC
>Ga0247843_1009418_pt1 | contig 10868 bp, 6 predicted proteins | sample LaCruzMarch2017__FD_192420 | JGI IMG/M metagenome (GOLD analysis project Ga0247843, IMG submission 192420) | Freshwater microbial communities from meromictic Lake La Cruz, Castile-La Mancha, Spain - LaCruzMarch2017_8m | ecosystem: Environmental > Aquatic > Freshwater > Lake | place: Spain...
GGTCTGGACCTATCATCCACTCCACAAGTTTTCGCTGTGCATGTGGGTCCGACCCATCAATCTCATCCAACACCAAACAGAGAGGAGAATTGTCTCCGCGTATCATCGAGGAAATACTGCGAGAATGACGACAGGATTGAATCAACGATTCGACATCTCCAAAACTACGCAACGAACGACTTGCATTGATTTCCAAGGCTTCGTAGCCGTAGGAACGAGTGGCTGCGAGAGCCAAGGTAGTCTTTCCAATACCTGGAGGACCATACAGCAATAGACTGCGATTCGTAGGAGATTGAAAGTAGGATTGAAGAGTCTTTTTCACATCGGAATGTCCGATGACTCGCTCCAATACTTCAGGACGGCGTGTTTCACTCCACATACTCTGTGTTCGTAGTAGTCTAGAAAATGCTTACTGATAGACAAGATAATGGATGTCCCACGACATGTCTTGAAGACGCTGTTTGACAATGCAAAGTTTCCACTGATTCAACATCATGTGGATTCATTTAATGATTTGTTGGATGTAGGCATTCCAACCTATATTCGCAACAGCAACCCATTCGAGTTACAAGTGCCGGGTGACCGATTTGTGCGTGTGTATATCGGAGGCAAAGATGGTTCCAAGATTCGATATCAATCACCGACCGAAGAGGATGGAACCGCGCTTGTGCCGCACGCGTGCCGTCTGGATAACCGAACGTATGCGTTGAGTTTGTATGCGGACATTGAAGCCGAATACCTCTTTCCAGACAAGACGACCCAAACGCGTTCGTTCTCCGATGTGTTGATTGGTAAGATTCCTCTGATGTTGCGCAGTCGTTTATGCTATTTGACTGGACTGCCGAACTATGAGATTGGAGAATGTAAGTTTGAGTTGGGAGGCTATTTCATCATTGACGGAGCGGAGAAAGTCTTGTTGACGCAAGAGCTGTTGGGAGATAACATGTTCTATGCAGGATCACGCAAACGCAAAGCTCCTAAGGGGACGAAAGCACGACTCGTCCAATCCGATGAACCGATTACCTTTGAAGATGTGAAGGAAGACGCAGATGTAACCTATGAAGAAGTGACCGAGACCTATGTAGGTATCAAGACCTTTTCAGAAGATGGTGTGCGAGGTCCGTATTCGCACTTCTTGACCATTCCGTCTGAGACTTTGAATGCCGAAGCAACCAATGGAAACTATGGACGCGACAATCGATTGGCGATGATGAATGTGCGTGGCTTTTCGCAACCCATCCCGTTGTTGAGCTTGTTTCGTGCCTTGGGCGTCACTTCAGACCGAGACTTGTATGATACAGTCCTTGCAGGAGTTCCAGACAAAGACCGAACAGCCTATGATGAAATCTTCTATCAGTTGGTGTTGAGTCACGACAAGTTCCTTGGAAAGTTGGACCGCACAGATTTATCCATTCTCTCCGAGTTCACACGAAGCAAATCACGCTTTGAGATTGTTCAAGCGTTGCATGAGTCTCTGTTCTCACATGTGGAGGGTTCAACCGAAGATACGGGTGCTCTCTTTCGTCGTAAAGCCTACATGCTAGGTCAAATGTTGAAGATGGCATTGGATGTAGAGATTGGTCGTCGTGCACCTTCAGACCGAGACAGCTTCCAGTTCAAACGATTCAAGACATCCGGTGTGTTGGTCTTTGACGAGTTCCGTCGTATCTACCGAGAGAACGGCAAGGAGATGTTATTGCGTCTTGACCGAACCAATACTTTCAATCCAACAACCTATCGTGAAAAGAACTTGGCAAACTTGATTGAACCTGAAACCATTGGACGATTCTGGCGTGGATGGACGATGTTGAATGAGTTGTCCAAATCCTTCAAGGGAGCGTGGGGTGGACGCATGGGTATCTCGCAAGAACTGATGCGTGTTTCGTATTTATCCGCCATTCACCACTTGCGAAAGACAGACCTTCAAATTGATAAATCGACTAGCACTGCTCCACCTCGCAGATTGTATGCGTCTCAATTTGGATTGATGTGTCCTGTGGATTCACCGGATGGTTCAGACATCGGATACAAGAAGTCGTTGGCGATTCTAGCACAAATCTCGACTGCGTTTCCGTCTGATATTCTTAAACAAGTCTTGCGAGAGACTCGGTTGATTCGTGAAGTCCAAGACATTCATCCTTCCACTTGGAAACCTGAATGGACCAAGGTGTACATTAACTCAGACTTGTGGGCAGTGTGTATTGGTAACACAGAACTCTTGCATAAGTTGATGTTGACGGCACGACGAACTGGAAAGTTTGCACCGTCTGTCTCGTTATCATGGATGCGACTCAACAACGAATACAAAGTCTATTGCGACGCAGGTCGTCCCATTCGTCCTGTGTATCGTGAAGGAACCTCTGCGGATATGATTCGTGCCACCAAGTCCTGGAAAGACATTACCAATCACTTGGACTACATGGATGCCTACGAATCGGATTCAGTCCGCATTTCAATGACTCCGTATCATTCCACCCTTCCGTCTGAAATCCATATGTCGTTCAACCTGTCTGCACTTGCGAATATGGTGCCGTATTCCAATCACAATCCTGGACCGCGTTCCGTGTTCAGTATTCAACAGCAAAAGTCAGCAGCAGCATGGTATCATACGAACTATATGAAGCGATTCGATACCATTGGAGAGTTATTGGTTTTGCCTCAAAAGCCCATGTCTCAAACATGGTTATACGAACAGATGATGGGACGAGGAGGCTGCTTGCCGTATGGTGAGAATGCCTTGGTTGCCATCACGATGTATGGAGGTCACAATCAAGAAGATTCAATGATTATGAATGGCGGTTCACTCAAACGCGGAATGTATCAGACCATGTATTACCACAGCTACGACCATGCAGAAGAGATGGTAGACCTCGGACTTGAAACTCATACCGAGATTGCAAATCCATTGAAGAGAGACATCAAACGCAAAGAGGGTTTCAACTATGAACTCTTGGACGAGAACGGTATTATTCGGGTGAACTCATTGGTCACACCGGATACAATCTTATTGGGTATGTTAGCCCCCATCACAAGTCCTACAGGAACGATTACAGGATACCGTGATGCATCCGTCGAACCTAAACGAGGTCAAGTTGGACGAGTGGATGCAGTCTATCAATATACCATCTTGGTGCCTGGAGGTGATAAGATGATTGGACTCAAAGGTGTAAAGATTCGCATTGTAGAAGACCGATTCCCTGTGGTCGGTGATAAGATGTCGAGCCGTCATTCACAGAAAGGCACCGTCGGTCAAATCATGGATGAAGAAGATATGCCATTCACAGGTCGTGGCATTCGTCCCGATTTGATTTTCAACCCTCATGGTATTCCAACGCGTATGACTGTTGGACAGTTCTTGGAAGCGGCCACAAACCGACTTGGGATTGAGTTGGGGTCCTTTGTCGATGCAACTCCTTTCAGTGTAGACAATCGCATTCCTGATTTGAAAACAGCGTTACTCAAATTAGGGTTTGAACCGTATAGCCATGAAATCTTGTATAACGGCATGACCGGTGAACAGATGGAAGCGGATATTTTCATGGGTCCTATCTATTACCAACGGCTCAAGCAGATGGTCGAAGACAAGATTAACTATCGCGATACAGGTCCAAAGACCTTGTTGACGCATCAACCCACTCAAGGCAGGTCCAATGAAGGTGGAATGCGTATTGGAGAAATGGAGAGAGATGGATTGATTGCCCATGGAATGTCCAAGTTCATCCGTGAGAGTTTCATGGAACGATCCGATGGGGCCACATTAGAATTTGATAAAGAAGAAGGACGTATTGATACTTCTCGTGACACGATTGAAATGCCGTATTCTATGGCGTTGTTCACACAAGAATTAGAGTCCATGCACATTGTCCCGCGTATAGAAACAAACTAGTCATGGACTTCAATCCAGTTCAAACTGCAACTGAGCCGATTTCAGGTTTGTTAAACCTGTTTATGCTTATCATTATCCTCGTGTTAATCATCATCTTCTTCTCAATGATGACGATTGCAAAGGCGTTTGGATTTGCGACAGAAGTCAAACCCCCTCCACCAAAAGAGAAGTTCAAGGTCAAGGATGGTCCGCCGTACCCAGACTGTAAAACGAATGGCGCCCTCGGATTGTTTTAGAGTATTTACAGATAACAAACATGAATACAGTATCAGCCATGTCTAATCATATTTATGTAACAAAGCGTGACGGCACTCGTGAACCGGTTAGCTTCGACCAAATTCTTCAAAGACTCCAACGACTGGCCAAGGGACTCGAACATGTGAATACAGATTTAGTTGCACAAAAGGTTTGCTCTCAAATCGCAGACGGTATCAAAACTTCAGACTTGGATGAATTTGCAGCAGAGACGTGTGCAATGATGCAGGCACGCAATCACCCAAACTATGGTAAGCTTGCAGCACGCATTGTCATTGATAACCATCAAAAGTTGACTCCGTCTACTCTTCAAGAATGCGTAGACCGACTCGCAAAAGACGAACTAGTGACCGAAGATTATGTGTGGGACCTGACTGAATATCCCAAGGAACTTGAAGCCATGATTGATTACACTCGTGACTTTAACTTCAACTACTTTGGATTCAAGACCTTGGAGAAGGGTTACTTATTACGCACTCGCGATGGAAAAGCCTGTGAACGACCCCAACATATGTGGATGCGTGTGGCTCTTCAACTTCACGGATGCTTCGAATACAGCACCATGCATCTCAATCGTGTGAAGGAAACCTATGATGCATTGTCGCTCGGATACTTCATTCACGCAACACCTACCTTGTTCAACTCAGGCACACGTCATCCTCAGTTATCGTCGTGCTTCTTGTTGACGATGGAAGAGGATTCCATCAAGGGTATCTACAAGACCTTGGGTGATTGTGCTCAAATCTCCAAATGGGCTGGAGGGATTGGGTTGGCGTTACATGACATTCGTGCCAAGGATTCACATATCCAAGGCACCAATGGAAAGTCTACTGGACTAGTGCCTATGTTAAAAGTGTTTAATGACACAGCGAAGTATGTAAATCAAGGAGGTAAGCGAAATGGGTCCTTTGCGATGTATCTCGAACCTTGGCATGCGGATATCGAAGATTTCTTACGACTTAAACTCAACACTGGCGCCGAAGAAGAACGCGCCCGTGACTTGTTCTACGGCTTGTGGATTCCCGACTTGTTTATGGAACGAGTTGAATCGGATGGACTCTGGTCCCTCATGTGTCCCGCCGAGTGCCCAGGGCTCGCAGATGTCTGGGGAAACGAGTTCAAAACCCTCTACGAGTCTTATGAAGCTGCCGGAAAGTTCCGTCGTCAACTACCAGCCAAAAAGCTCTGGCAATCCATCTTGGACTCCCAAATCCAAACTGGAGCCCCCTATCTCTGCTACAAAGACGCAGCCAACGCCAAGTCTAATCAACAAAACCTCGGAACCATCCGATCCTCAAACCTATGCACGGAGATTATTGAGTTCACCAGCCCCACCGAAACCGCTGTCTGCAACCTCGGTTCTCTTGCTCTCCCTCGGTTCGTTAACGACGGCAAGTTTGATTTTACTGGGCTGCGCAAATTTACTCGAATCCTGGTGCGAAATCTAGACATTGTGATTGATAAGAACTTCTACCCAACTCCTGAGACTCGTACTTCCAATACGCGTCATCGTCCAGTCGGACTCGGTGTTCAAGGGTTAGCCGATGTGTTTGCGTTGATGTCGATTCCATGGAGTTCCGAACAAGCCACTCAACTGAATCGCGAAATCTTCGAGAACATCTACTTCGCAGCCGTTGAAGCAAGTATGGAGATTGCATCCGAAGACTTGGGAGCTGCAAATCATTACACACCTATCGGTTCGTACTCAACCTTTAAAGGCTCACCTGCGTCCGAAGGCAAGCTTCAGTTTGATTTGTGGGGACAGCAACCTACACAAACACCGTACTTGAACTGGACTGAATTAAAGTCCAAAGTCGATACACATGGACTGCGTAATTCTCTCTTAGTCGCTCCTATGCCGACTGCATCCACCTCTCAAATCTTGGGTAACAATGAATGCATTGAACCCTTCACGAGCAACTTGTATACTCGCCGAGTGCTTGCGGGTGAGTTTGTGGTCATCAATGAATACTTGGTAGACCGACTGGTCTCGTTAGGATTGTGGAACGCTGACGTTCGTTCCCAAATCATTGCACAGAATGGGTCGATTCAAGGTATCCAAGAAATCCCACAGGAAGTGCGTGATCTCTACAAGACCTCGTGGGAGATTCCGATGAAGACATTGATTAACCTAGCTGCCGACCGAGCCCCGTTCATTTGCCAGTCGCAGAGTCTCAACTTGTTTGTTGCGGAGCCATCGTATTCCAAGATTTCGTCGATGCACTTCTATGCATGGAAGAAAGGACTTAAGACGGGATGCTATTACTTGCGAACCAAGGCAGTGGCCAAGGCTCAACAATTTACCGTCGAGCCGTGCTTGACCTGTACCGCCTAGTGCGGAAAAATTGTATCGTTCAATAAACAAAATGACTCTTTTATCTCCTCTTCCAGTTTCAGGCGGCGAAGAACCAATGAAGGGTGGTGCCAAGCGTCGCGGCGTCCCTGTAAAGACCTTGAAGAAGCTCCTCAAGAAGGCTGGTCTCAAGACTTCTGGCAAGAAGGCAGCCTTGACTCGCCGAGCCAAGAAGGCACGCTTGATGAAGGGCGGTAATGTTGAAACAACAGTCCCTACCAAGGCATCTTGCGAGGCAGAAGGTAAGGATTTTGATGAAGTTGCGCAAAAGTGCGTTGAAAGGCCACCACTAACAAACGAGATGGGTGGTCGCAAGAGACGCAAGTCCCGCGGCAAGTTCTTTTAAATACGCTCTCCAATCTCAGATACGAGCGTAAACAACTCATCACTAAACCCGTAATGACATCCATTGGCTTCACCTAAGGGAGCTTTACGGCTCGAGGTATTTTTTGAATGCACTAAACTGACAATTACATCCTGTGGAGATACTTCACGACACATCTGTTCGCGACCGCGAATGAATGCGCCGCCTTCTGCAATCTGTTCATTTGGAAACTTCTGTTCTTCCCAAAAGCTTCGTGTGAATGCGAGTGTCGCTTCGGAGACACGCTCACGCATCGGCAATGTGTTTGGAGGAACATTCATAAAACTCTTTTTATCGTGAATGTCGTAACATGGAATCGTGGTCGAGAAGACGCATGACTTCTTGGGTTCTGCGAGCATAAACGCCACACGTGTCACCAAGCTATGGTTTGGATACACATCGTCATCGTCCATCATCACCAGCATATCGTGTGAAGCCTTTTCAACACCTAGATTACGCTTCGCACCAATAGTCATGGGTTCATCGACCAAGACATATTTCACATTCGGCAAGTCAGACACCAAGTCTTTGATTTGGTCTTTACCATCATCGACAATCACCCATTCAAGTTTGTCTTCAGGATATCCTTGGGCTAAGAAGCAGTATTTTGCAAGAGGGATAAAGGCTCGTCGATCTCGTGTAATCGTAATCACTGAAATCTTTGGCAATGTCTCTTCTTTAGGAAGTCGTGCTTGTAAAGAATACTCTTTAAGGTCTCCCAAGCTTTGTGTAAGAACTCCTTTCATTCGCTGAACAAAATCTGCATGACGTGATTCGTAGAGATCACGAGAGGCTTGTGACATTCGTGTACGGCTATAGTCGGAGAGTTCTGTATACTGTTCCAATGTTTCTGCAATCGAACGAACATCCACATCAAACAAGTTTCCATAACATTGAGGGTGGAGTGTTCGTTTCAGTTCAGACACCCACAATGTGTCCTTTGGCGCAAGTTCTTCAAATGCATCGATTGGACTGAGCATCAAAATACACCCAGCAGACATGGCTTCATTGACTGCGTGTCCAAACCCTTCAGCTGCAGACATACAAATACAAAGCCCACACTCTTTCATGAGTGCATCATAACTCTCTTCAGACATCACTTCAGAATGAAGAATGATCTTCGAGGTCAATGATTCGGGAAGAGGAGGTAATGGAACAGCGTGTGGAGAATGGACTACGTGGAGTTCAGGCAACTTTGCAAACACTTCAGGCTTCTTCTTTTGGAGACCCATATACGCCTGAATGATCGGACGAGGATTACGCCAAATGTTCTTTCCAGTCGGAACAATGGCTTTACCAAAGTTCTTCACTTCTGGCATCGTCTTATCAATGGACGTCCAACCTGTATAGATCCCTCCTAACAACTTCATTCCTTCCTTCGTCTTGACCCACACTTCATCGACCATGGATAAGTAGGGCTTCCAAGACTTGTACGTCCATTCAGGATTAGGAATCCAAATGTTCTTAGCCGCATACATGAACAACGAAGGATTAATGACTTCAATGAAGAAGTTGACTTCTGCTTCACCACATTCAGGATAGAAGTGTGGAATGTGTCGGACTTGAATGTCTTTTCCAAATACATGGACGAGCATACCATGAAGAATAAAGACGTCTTGTGAGAGTCCTATCGAGTTCTTGTGATTTCCGATAATGTTCACCCTCATTTAGTCTTATTCAAAGCTCGTCTTGTAAACTTCTTACCGCGAGGTGCCTTTCTACAGGTGCGTCCTTTACCTTGAACCATGCGTTTCCATGACGCAGTATCACGAGGTGCACAGGGTGTTAAGGTTACAAATCGGTCACGGAACCATTCGGTGCCAACAGGAAGAGTAGTGACTTTGAGAGGCGTTCCTTCATGGAATCTATGGAGTAGTTCACACAACTCACGCATAACATCACTTCCATATCCATAGAGTGTATCGGTCGGGTCATTGCAATAGACTTCATCGTGAATATGGAAGTTCGTTCCTGTCCACTCAATGGACTGAATCGGACGAAACTGGTCCCACGCAGATTCCCACAAAAACCAATGTCCCTTGTAGTCCAAAAAGACCTTATCACGAAACTCGTATAAACCCATTACACTGCGCTTAGGAAATAGTCATCAAAAACGGACGAACCTATATATATCTTTGAACTGTATCATGGCAGAACACCCTTACACATTTCCACTCGACGAGTTTCAAACCAGAGCTATCAACGCCATTGGGCGTGAAGAGAACGTATTAGTCACCGCAAAGACAGGTTCAGGCAAGACCTTAGTCGGAGAATACCAAATCTGGCGTTCCCTCAAGAAAGGCAAGCGTGTCTTCTATACCACTCCTATCAAATCCTTAACCAATCAAAAGTTCCACGACCTCAAACAGATACATCCCAGTGTAGGCATTATGACCGGCGATATCAAGTTCGCACCTCAATCGGACATTGTCGTCTTGACCACTGAAATCCTACGAAACCTCCTCTACAAGAAAGGCTCTTCCACTGAATCACTCGGCATTACTGCATCGTTATCCTTGGACGATGTCGATGCAATCGTGTTTGATGAAGTCCATTACATCAACGACCCAAGCCGTGGTAAAGTCTGGGAAGAATGCTTCATCTTACTCCCTCCTTCCATTCGTCTTGTACTCCTGTCAGCCACCATTGATTCACCCGAACCCTTTGCGAAATGGCTTGCCGAACTCAAAGGTATTCCAATGAACTTGATTTCTACGTCTCATCGAGTCGTTCCACTCTACCATAAAGTGGGTGAAGACCTTGTGATGGGACCGGACAATGTGTTCAATCGACGAGTGTATGAAGCATACCTTCGTGGAATACAAACTCAACGCAATCAACTGCGTAAACAGCGTGAAGCGGTTCGAGCACGCGAAGAAGGACAACCTGCGATTGCAAAAGACCAACGCAGTCATTCCTTCGTGTTTCAGTTGAACGAACACATCCAAAAACTGGAAGACACTCAACTCCTTCCAGCTCTCTTCTTCGTGTTCTCACGCAAGAACTGTGTGCAGTATGCGAGTAAGATTACCAACGCACTAGTAGATTCCTCCGAGTCAGCTGCGATTAAACATATCCTCAACTTCCACCTCCACCGATATCCTGACTTGAAGACACTGCCACAATATTACGAGTTGGAAGGATTGCTTCTCAAAGGCATTGCGTATCACCACAGCGGTCTCTTGCCTGTCCTGAAAGAAATCGTTGAAATCCTCTTTGGACGAGGGTTAGTTCGAGTCTTGTTTGCGACCGAGACCTTTGCAGTTGGTATCAATATGCCGACCAAGACGGTTGTGTTCACTTCCTATCGCAAATACGATGACCTTACGAATGGACTACGAATGCTACGAACGGATGAGTACATTCAAATGGCAGGTCGTGCAGGAAGACGAGGTAAAGATACACAGGGGATTGTGTATTATCTACCAGACCATGAAGCTGAAGACGCGTTCTCTGTGGAACAGATGATGATGGGTAAGCAATCCACTATTGTCTCACAGATGGACTTTGGAGTAGACTTCATTCTCAAATCCCTTCAATCTGGAAGTCTTCAATGGAAAGATATCTTGACGAGTTCCTATTACTACCAGCAAACTCAAACTCTCTTGAAGTCGTTGGAACGAGAACGAACTGCACTGGCTGAAAGCATGCCTGAGTCGCACAAAGATTGTGAACTACGATGGAACCTTGAACAGATTTTCAAAGTGACTGTGAATGCAGCACGCAAGGAAGTTCAACGAACACTCGAAGGATGGAAAAACACTCATATGGGTCCAAACTGGGACCGATTGTGGAAAAACCACCAGGCTCGTGTTCAGATACAAGCCAAGTTGGATACACTTGATGGACAGATTGAACATGTTGCGAATGTAGCTAGACCCGTTGAACTTCGGTTGGCTTCGTTGGAAGAGGGTGGATATGTCCATGAAGGACAACTAACTACACTCGGTAAGATGGCTGCAGAAATCAATGAGGGAGACCCACTCGTGATGTCCAAGTTGTTTATAGAC
>Ga0247843_1009420_pt1 | contig 10868 bp, 11 predicted proteins | sample LaCruzMarch2017__FD_192420 | JGI IMG/M metagenome (GOLD analysis project Ga0247843, IMG submission 192420) | Freshwater microbial communities from meromictic Lake La Cruz, Castile-La Mancha, Spain - LaCruzMarch2017_8m | ecosystem: Environmental > Aquatic > Freshwater > Lake | place: Spain...
ATTAAAAACAGCAAGAATGTTTCCAATGAATTCCAACCCGTTTTTATAGCTTCTAAGATTTTGTATCCAAACCCAGGTTCGTAGGCATCAATGTTTTTTTCATTTGCAATAAGTTCCCTTTTGATGGTTTGTCTTTGATAAATATTTAATTTTATGGTGCTATATTTTATTTGGTCTTTTAAAGACAGATTTGAAAGTTTGGCCCTTTCAGCTTGTTCTTGTTTGTTCATTAAAAGCTCTTCACCAGCAATGGATTCATTTAGTTTTTTGCCTTTATTGTCAATTGTGGTTGTTAATCTTTCTTGATTTTTGGCCAGTCTTTGTTGTGCCAATTTATTTGATAAATATTGTATAGATACATCCTCTGCTGAAATTATCCGGTAGTCTAAATGATCTATATTTTTAGAGATTTCCTTTAACGTGGTATCTAGTTTTGTGTTTGGTACGCGAATGGTAATTGAATTGGTTACATTGAATTTAGTGGTTTCCAAAGATGAATCAGCACTTATTGGGGTGATAATTACTTCATCGGTATTGCTTGATAAATTTGTATAAGCTACAAACCCATCATTTCTAAAGGCCATATCCTCAATGTCATAGGTCGATTTCACGACACTTTTAACCTTAAATTTTAATTCTGCGGTTCTAATAAATTGCCTTGTAGAATCCTTGCCAGTTTCAATGGCCGCTGAAGAGGAAATGATTGGATTTGAGACACTATCTGCTTCCGAAGAACTTTCGTAGGATTCGGAATGGTTATTTTGTGAGTTTGAACATCCAAAAAATACAATGGTAAATACAATTAAGATTGTTTTATGAATAATTTTCATATTGTGTCTTTAAAAAGCGTGAATTTAATTCTAAACGAAAATAAATACTATTTACTGCGTAAAACGGTGAAAGATTTTCTTTTATTCAAAAAAATACATACTGAACACTAAAAATCAGCAACAACTCTTATCAATTCACTTTTTTCTGAAGCATTCTTGCGATTTTTACAACAAAGGAACGGGGTGCAAATCGGATGGATTCTGCCATAATCCAGTTCATAATACCATGAATGGCTACTGTTTTACCTTTTAACATGGCTTTGTATCCAAAAATAGCAACATCCTTGGACGTTGGCAGGTTTTTGCTTTTAAACAAAGCACTGTCTTCCATGTCTGCGGCTGCTTGGAAACCACTTATGGTTGCGCCGGGACACAATGCTGTAACACTTATTCCATTATCTCTCACTTCATTGTCAAGGGCTTCCGAAAAATGCAATACATAGGCCTTGGAGGCGAAATAAACCGCCATCAACGGCCCAGGTTGAAATGCCGCTGTCGAGGCCACATTCATAATTTTACCATTTCCGCGTTTTACCATTTCTTTGACATAAAGTTTGGTAAATTGGGTCAAAGCAGTGATGTTCAAGTTGATCATTTTTAATTCTTTGTTCCAATCTGTTTCAGCGAAAAATCCAAAATCACCAAATCCAGCATTGTTAATTAAATAATCAACGATAATGCCATTTCGTTGGGTTTCATCATATACCTCTTGGGCTGCATTGGGCAGAGATAAATCTTTGCCAATAACATACACTTTAACAGAGTATTGACTTTCTAGTTCTGTCTTTAGCGACATTAGTTTTTCTTCGTTTCTGGCTACCAGAACCAAATTACCTCCGTTTTCGGCATGAACTTTTGCCAATTCTAATCCTATTCCGTTTGATGCGCCTGTTATTAGTGCTGTTTTCATTTATGTGATATTTGATGCAATGATACTGCAATCTGCAGACTCAATAACCATTTTAGAGTGTCTATAAATGGATTTTTTTAACTTTCGAAAATAAGTCACTAGCTAATGTCTGAATTTTTCCAACGCCGTAATTTATTGAATTGTATTTATGCGAACCAAAGAACACAATGCCATCAAAAATTCAGAAAATTTGGCCTAGAGAAATTGAAAAGTTACCAATTTTTGGTAACTTTGATATAAAGAAAATTCAAATGAAAAATACATCAATATCTCTGGGGATTTATTTTGACCAATTCGTAAGTAGCCAAGTATCAACAGGGCGTTACAAAAATGTGAGTGAGGTTATTCGTGCTGGACTTCGACTCCTAGAAGATGAAGAAAATAAAGTGATTGCCTTGAAAGCGGAAATCCAAAAAGGCTTAGATAGTCCAAGGGTTGAAAATTTTGATTTTAAAGCAAATTTGGATAAACTAAAGTCGGAAAAAGCAAATAATGATTAAGTTGATTTTCCGCCAGCAGGCTATTATGGACTTAAATGATATATGGCTGTATACATTTAATGTTTGTTCAGAAATACAGGCGGATAAATATTATGAATCATTAGAATTTGGGTGTAATCAAATTGCAAATAATCCGGATATTGGAAAAGAATATGAAGAAATCGATAGGAAATTACTTGGGTTTAGAAGTGGCAAACACATTATTTTTTATCATGTCTTAAACAACCATGAAGTCGAAATAATCAGAATATTACATGAACGAATGGACTTGATAAGCCAACTCAAGAAATAGATCAAAGGTTGCAAATTATCTACACCACAAACACCATGTTTAACCTCATCATTTTGTGAACGGATGAAAGTCTCAATGAATGTTCGTTGGTTAAAGTTGTTTCATAGTGTGTCAGTGCTATTTGCAGATGAGACATATAAATGTCATCATTCCCATCTCGGGATTTTTCGCTATCTTTGCGGTATGAACGCAGACCATTTGAAGGATGTAAGAGGCCGTGTCGAGGCTTTGAGGAGGTATCTTTGACCTCGATAGAAAATTAGCAGAAATTGCAGACGAAGAAGAACAAACCTTAGACCCTAAGTTTTGGGATGACCCCAAAAAGGCTGAAGCCCATCTAAGGAAAATTAAAGATAAAAAAGTTTGGACTGATGCCTATCAAAACATTGATTCACAACTCGATGATTTAGCCATTTTATTTGAATTTCAAGAAATGGGCGAAGCAAAACCCGATGAAGTTGAATCTCAATACAAAATGGTGTTGGAGCTACTCGAAGACCTGGAATTTAAAAACATGCTTCAAGCCGAAGAAGATCACCTCGGTTGTGTGTTGGAAATCAATGCGGGTGCCGGTGGAACTGAAAGCTGTGATTGGGCCGAAATACTTTCACGTATGTACATTATGTGGGGAGAGAAAAATGGTTTCAGTGTAGTGGAGTTAGACAAGCAAGACGGAGACGTAGCTGGTATAAAATCCATTTCAATTGAATTTAATAGTCCTTTTGCTTTTGGGTACCTTAAGGGTGAAAACGGAGTGCATAGAATGGTGAGAATATCTCCATTCGATAGCAATGCACGCCGGCATACTTCATTTGCATCCGTATATGTTTATCCTTTGGTGGATGATACCATTGAAATAGAAATTAAACCCGCTGATGTAGAATTGCATACTTCACGAAGTGGCGGTGCAGGTGGACAAAACGTAAACAAAGTAGAAACCAAGGTTCAGTTGACCCACATTCCTACTGGAATTGTAGTGGTTTGTCAGGTGGAACGTTCGCAATTAGGAAACAGAGAACGTGCCATGCAAATGTTGAAATCAAGGTTGTATGAACTCGAAATTCAAAAACGAAGTGCAGCTCGACAAGAAATTGAAGCAGGCAAAATGAAAATTGAGTGGGGATCACAGATTCGCAACTACGTTTTTCATCCCTACAAACTCATAAAAGACGTGCGCACAGACATCGAAACCAGCAACGTGAACAACGTTATGGATGGCGATTTGTGGCCATTTATTAAAGCCTATTTGTTGGCGTCGCAAGGACAACATTCAACTAAGAAGTAAGGCCTTTTTGTAGGTTTCTAAACATCGGTCGCGAGCAAATGAGTGCTCCACAATAGGTGTAGAATATTTTGGCGTGCCGTATTCAGGCACCCATTTTTTGATGTATAAAAATTGAGGATCAAATTTTTGCTGTTGTAAAGTTGGATTAAAAACCCTGAAATAGGGTGCTGCATCAACGCCACAGCCTGCTGCCCATTGCCAGCCTCCGTTATTGCTTGACAACTCAAAATCGAGTAATTTTTCGGCAAAATAAGCTTCGCCCCAACGCCAATCTATTAATAGGTGTTTTGTTAAAAAACTGGCAACGACCATGCGCACCCTATTGTGCATAAATCCAGTAGCATTGAGTTCTCTCATGCCTGAGTCTACCATTGGATATCCGGTTTTTCCCTGTTTCCAATGTTCAAAATCTGCTTCCTTATTCAACCATTCAATGCGGTCGTATTGCGCCTTGAAGGACTGTTTTAACACTTGTGGAAAATGAAACAAAATGTACATATAAAACTCTCTCCAAACCAATTCATTCAGCCATTTTTCATTCAAAGCCAAGGCTTTAGATGCTTTTTCTCTTACAGATATGGTTCCAAAACGGAAATGAACACTCAAACGACTTGTACCAGCAATTGCAGGAATGTCGCGTTGCGTCTCGTAATTGCGAATGATAGATTGTGGCACCACCTCCGATGGAATGGTCATGTCGCTCCGTTCAAAACCCAAAGATTCTAAAGTTAACATCTTCCCTTCACGAAATTTAAAGGTTGCCAATTTAACCAAATGTTGTTCTGAAGGATATTCGTCAAAAGAGGTTGATATCAATTTCGATTTCCATTTCTTCATGAATGGCGTAAAAACGGTATATGGCTTACCGTCATCTTTCACCACCTCGTTTTGTTCAAAAACAACTTGGTCTTTGTGTGTTTCAAAAATTATCCCTTTTTCTGAACACAAAGCCGATATTTCGTTGTCTCTTTTTATTGCTTGGGGCTCGTAATCACGGTTTGTAACTACTTTTCCAACCGATTGATTATTTAGGATTTCTTTCCAAACCTGCATTGGATCACCGTGCCAAACTTCAATGTCACCCTCTAAATTTGGGAATTTCGCATTTTTTCCTTGGAAAATGTTTTGTAGTTCTCGCAACTGGTCATAGATAAAAGTGACTCTTGCATCTTTTTTGTTTTTCAATTCTGACAATATGTTGGTGTCAAAGATGAAAATAGGTTTAACGGGTAAGCCTGAATTTAATGCATGGTAGAAACCACAGTTGTCTGTTACTCTTAAATCCCTCCGAAACCAAAAGTAGCAATACTTAGTCATTTATCAAATTTTCAATGGCCGGAGAGATAGTGGGATAATCAAAAATAAATCCCTGATTTTGTATTTTTTGACTTGAAACATGTTGGTTCGTGAGAGGCAAAATACTACGTTCTCCTAAAAGTATTTTAAGTAAAAATGCAGGTACCACGGGCATAAAGGACAAAGGAATGAAAGTCTGTTTCGCCTCTTTTGTTGCAGAAAGTAAAGCTTTGGCAAATTTTTCTTGTGTAACTGCATGCGGCGCAACGGCGTTATAGGTTCCTGACGGAAGTTCTCCCACTGCCAAAGCGGTATAAATTTTAACTAAATCATGAAGATGAATCCAGCTCCAATAATTGTTTTTACTACCCGTGATTGGAACAACTCCTAATTTTCGGGTTTTCGCCGAAACTGGAAATACCCCTCCTGTTTTAGAAAGTACCAATCCCACCCGCACAATACTTAATTCGATTTCTGTTGCGGCAATGGGTGCAATTTCATGTTCCCACCTACGACAAACATCCCCCAAAAAAGAGGAGGAATTTAAACTTTCTTCGGTAAGAATTTCGATACTTGGGTCAGAATAATAACCAATAGCGGAAGTAGAGATGAATTTTTTTATTGGGAGTTTATGTTCCAAAATGGTTTGGCACAACAATCTTGTTCCTTGCTCCCTGGAATCTAAAATGGCCCGTTTATTTTTAGAAGTCCACGGTTTTGCTACATTTGCTCCTGCCAAATGAATAACGCAATCGATATTTTCAAAGGCTTTGATATTCACTTGTTTATAAAATATTGACCAAGTCAAATCTTTTTTGCCATTTGATTTGTTATCATCGTGCACCAAGGGAACAACGGTATGTCCAAGACGCTTTAAATTTTTTGTCAAAGCCATTCCAACGAGCCCTGAACTGCCACTAATTAATATTTTCATAATGATGGACCAAAGTACAATTGAATTAGTAACAATCGAAACTAAAAAAAGTCGCACGGTAAAGAAATCTAAAAAAGATTTCCGTGACAAGTATTTTATCAAAGATGTTGAAAACATCACTGGTATAAAAGCTTTCACAATCCGCGTTTGGGAACAACGTTATGGTATGTTGGTGCCAAAAAGAACCGATACCAACATTAGATATTACGAAGAAGAGGATTTGAAATACATGATGAACGTGGCTTTGCTAAATTCACATGGATATAAAATTAGCAAAATCTCCGTAATGACTCGCGATGAAGTCCAAAGAAGAACCCTTCACATTTCAGAGAACAATTCAACCTATCAAAATCAAATTCAGTCGCTCACCAATGCCATGGTGCATTTTGATGAAAAAGAATTCAATAAAATAATTTCCATCAACATGCTCAAATTGGGCATGGAGGAAACCACTATAAACATTATTTTCCCCTATTTGCAACACGTGGGTATTTTGTGGCTCAGTGGATCAATCAATATTGCACACGAACATTTTATCACCAACCTCATTCGTCAACGCATGTATGTGGCCATTGATCAGGTTTCGACTCCATTGTTAGCAAACGCCAAAAAGTTTATTTTGTTTCTACCGAATGGCGAAAATCATGAGTTGAGTTTGCTGTTTGCCAGTTTTATTCTAAAAACCCGTGGCCACAATGTGGTTTATATTGGTTCTTCAACTCCCATCGACGATCTCAATCAATTGTTTAAAGTACACCACCCAGATGTATTGTTTTGTGCTATAACCAATGCCAATAGCAATATTCCAATTCAAGTGTATATTAATACCTTGGCTCGAAATTGGCCCAATACAACCATTTGTTTAACTGGCAATCAAATTGTAAAAAGACGCGATTTGAAAGCGCCAAGCAATTGTAAAATTATTGCCTCACCCAACGATTTTTATACTTATTTGGACGCATTACAAAGCGGCGGACAAGTATAATTCATCCAAACGACGAATATTTACTTCTTGGGGGATGTCTCCTTGGCCTAATAAAAACTTGGCGTAAAGAGGACTCAAAAAACTCACCAAACTGCTTCCTTTTGATCCCAAACCATTGTATACAAATAAAGGTTTGTATTTAGGATGTTGACCTAAAAACGGTCTCCACGTTTCCACAGTTGGTCGAGGTGCACGCACGTGATTTATCAACTCAATTCCTTGTGGAATCCACTCTTTAAACTGCTCAATGAGTGCCAGCGCATCGTTTTTGTCTGCCTCAATTGACAGAGAATCTTTGTGATAGGTGCTACCAGCGAGCCACAAATCATCTCCAATCGGGATTAACCATTCTTTGCGCTTGAGGATAAGTCCGTGATCTAAATTTTTTATGCGTAGGGTAAGAATGTCGCCACCAGTTGCATTTAAGGGTAAATACTTAAAAAATGGATTCTCAAACAATCCAATGCCTTGAGCGAATACCACTTTTTTTGCTTTTATATTTCTGTATGTTACATCGTTATCTGTGATGTTCATTTCAGAGTAAACAAATTCTTCATTGAGCCACAATACAGATTGTTGTTTTAAATATTGCGCGGCTGCCTTTATAAATACGGACGCATCGAGTTTACCTGAAAGGTGAATGAGTGCAGCACCGTAGGGGAGGGGCAGTAAATATTCTGGGGATTCTAATTCAACAGAACTTAAATGTTGTTTGAATCCATTTTCGCGGCTGCGTTTTTCCCAGTTTTTGGTATGTGAGGCGTTTTTATGAACCTGTAGCGTAGGGATTTGATGAATAAAGCGGCAATTTAAAAGATTTTCCCAGTGCTGATAGTATTGAAATACATGGGGAAATATATCGTCGCAGTGCCAACTTTTTTGCACGTTTCGCGGCACAATTGGACTCACCATACCTGCGGCAACCCTACTGCTGCTGTGTGGATTGGGTAAATCTATGACCGCAATTTTTTGCCCCAAGGAATTCAGTTCCAAGGCCAAAGTAGAGCCAGCTATTCCTGCGCCTACAATCAAAAAGTCGAAAAATGTTGCTTCTTCCATTATAAACACAGAAATTGCTGCAAAATTAGGCAAGCCTATGAAGCATTGGTTCGGAATTTTACTTTTTTCTCAAATTGCCTGTATTCAGGCCCAAACAAACACCGATTTTGAATTTGGCAAAAATCAATTTTATGCCTTTCAAACCTTGCAAGTACTTGCTTGTCAAATTGATGGTGACGCCGCTTCTGGCTACAATAAAATTGGCTATAATGTGGCGTTTCATACAGGTATAGGATTGTCGCCAACCCGTGCAGTTGAATTTTCAATAGGATTCACAGAAAGAGGAAGTAGACGTCCATTTAATGAGGAACAACCCAGTCTTACACCTTTTCATATCCGCTACAATGCACTGGAATTGGGATTTTATTATGTGGCCATTTGGAAAGGAAAACAAATCTATGGTGGAATAAAACCTGCTTACAAGTTGAATGTAAGAGAAACAGAAAGTGGCTTACTCTCCATAAATGAAGAATACGCCAAAATCGCTGTTTTAGGCGAACTTGGATTTAGAATGAAAGTCGCTCAAAATTGGTCTATCAATGTAGCCATGAATTACAACATATTCACCTTGTTAACTGAAGGTGGCAGTAATAACCCTTTATATCCCACAGGAGTTTATCACAATACAATTGGCTTTGGAGTGGCCTATAACCCCTAAATTATTATGAAAACGACACACTTAAAATTTGCAATTATTGCGTTGATTTTGTTCGCTTGTAATCCAAACGGCAAAACCATCCCCCAAAAAGAAACCGAAATTCGAACAGTCTTAAAGCAACAATTGGTCGGCTGGAATGCAGGATATGTTGATTCTTTTATGTTGGGATATTGGGAGTCAGATTCGTTGCAATTTATCACCAAAAAAGTTGTTCAATATGGGCATAACACTGTTAAATCTATGTACAAAAAATCCTATCCAACAAAAGCGCAAATGGGAAATTTAGATTTTGAAGTGCTAAAAATTCACTGGTTGGATGATCAAAACACCGTTGCACAAGTTCTTGGGAAGTGGCGTGTATTGGAAAGTACGAAATCGAATGAAGGCTACTTTTCTTTGGTGTTTAAATACATCAACGGCAAACCAAAAATCATTATAGATCATACTTTTTGATGGATTTAAAAGGGATTTTACACAAAAAGGCACTTTGGTTGCTACTATTGCCACTGGTGCATTGGCTCATTCATGTGCCATACTTGTCCATTCCTGCGGTTGGACACCACGTTTGGAGACAAGCAAATACCTTGGCGGTGGCCAAAAATTACGCCACCGAAGACATGAATATTTTGTATCCGCGCATCGATAAAAATTATGGAACCGATGGCATTACGGGTCCTCAATTCACATCCTACGACTATACCTTGGCCGTATTGTATAAAATGGGAGGGTTTTCACAAACCACGCACCGTTACTTGAGTTTGGGCATTTCTATTTTGGCTTTGTGGGGATGTTTTATGTTGTTTTTGCATTATTTGAAAAAAGTTTTGTACGCAGGTTTTGCGGCTTTTGCGGTAATGGGCATTCCAGAGTTTTATTATTACAGCATTGCGGCTGTTCCCGATATTTTGGCCTTGGCATCCATGGTTTGGGGATGGTGGTTTTTTTATGGATTTTTGGATAGAGGAAAATGGAGTTCTGTCTTGTTTTCGGCGTTGTTATTGGCCCTCGCTGGCATGACGAAATTGATGTTTTTACTACCAGGTTTCGTTATTTTGGCCGAACTCATCCAACGGAAAATTAAGCCCGGTAAAATCTGGATTGGAACGGCTTTCATTGGTGGATTGGCGCTTGCAGGCTCCTTGGCTTGGTATATGTGGGCGCGATATCTAACACAAATTCATGGTTTGTTGGAATTTGTGCATCAAATTGGTTTTCTGCAAACGCAACAAGAAGTACTCAATGCCATAGTTAAAAATCTGTTCGTGGATACTGTGGAAACATGGGTGGGATATCCGTTGTTGATTCCTTTTTTTGGAGGATTGTTTTTGCTGGTAAAACGAAAGAACGATTTGCGGTTTTGGTTTATGGCTGCTGCCGCGCTAATGTACTATGTAGTGATGCAAAGGCAGTTGGTGGTGCATGGATATTACATGCTCCTTTTTATGCCTGTAATTGGGCTCTCAGCGGGCTTTTTTATGCGGGAGTTGAAGTCAATGAAAGGGCAATATTTGGTAATGGCTTTGATTTTCCTTTCGCCGGTATGGGCTTGGGCCCGGGTAAAGCACAATTGGACACCCAAGGACTACCGTGTACCAGCAGAAATTGTGGATGAAAACAACCAAGACAGTCTGCATAAATTGAGCGGAAATTCATCTCAATGGATTGTAGGACCAGACCAAACCGGTTGTGTCTATTTTTACTATTTACAGGCCAAAGGGTATCCATGGTACAACTTTGGAGATTCAAGTTCTGAGTTTGTAAAATTCAGAAAAAATGGAGCCAAGGGATTTATCACAAACGAGCACATTGCATTAAATAAATACATCCAATCTCTGGGTTGGAAGGTGAAAGTGGTGGGTGAATTGGGAAGTTTTAAGTGGTATGTGTGGGATGATTCAAAAGACTCAATGTATAAAGAGGTGATTTATAAGTGATTAGTATAGGTTGTAAGAGTTTTATTTTTTTTCCAATTTTCATTGGTTTTAATTTTAAAAATTCTTATCTTTGCGACCCAATTTTGGTAAAATAAGTCATGAACTCAATCGTTAATAGCATCTCTCAGGAGTTTTTAAAAACAGACCTTCCTGAATTTAGAGCGGGTGATCGCGTCACTGTGCAC
>Ga0247843_1009421_pt1 | contig 10867 bp, 7 predicted proteins | sample LaCruzMarch2017__FD_192420 | JGI IMG/M metagenome (GOLD analysis project Ga0247843, IMG submission 192420) | Freshwater microbial communities from meromictic Lake La Cruz, Castile-La Mancha, Spain - LaCruzMarch2017_8m | ecosystem: Environmental > Aquatic > Freshwater > Lake | place: Spain...
ATTTAATGAGACGCATTGACATTACTTCTGTCCGAGATTCATTAAATGGTTATCAAAAAGGCAAATGCTTTTATTCATATCAAGACATTTCAATTAATAAAAATGACATCAATATTTGTGAAGTTGATCATTTTTTGCCGCATGTAAATAAGTTAGCTCATTCACAAACTGGTGCTAACATCAATGGCGTATGGAATTTAGTTCTGGCGGACAGCAGTATCAATTTACATAAGAAAGCAAGAATTCCAGAAAAACGTTTTCTACATAGACTGTTTAACCGAAACGAATTTTACATTGAAAGCAAACATCCGTTATCAGAAACTATTATAAATCAGACAGGTTTGACAAAAGAAATTAGAAGAAGATTTTTGGAAGCCCAATATAATTTAGCTTTGACACATTCAATTCAACAATGGAAACCTGAAATAGAATTAATAGGAACATTTTAATGAAAGACTTTACAGAAATACCGACAGATAGAATAATTTATAAAAACGAATCATTTTTTATTATTAAAGATGCTTTTCCTGTTTCGCCAGGACATCTTTTAATAATAAGCAACATTGTAAGAAAAGATTATTTTGAACTTTCCGAAAAAGAGAAAAACGAATTGAACACTACTATTGAGTTAGCAAAAAGTATTATCGAAAAAGAACACAAACCTGATGGTTATAATATTGGCATGAATTGCGGAGAATCTGCTGGTCAGACAGTATTTCACTTTCATTGTCATTTAATACCAAGGTATAAAGGCGACATGAAAAACCCAAGAGGTGGCATAAGACATTGTATAGATGGAAAAGGATACTACTAATAAAACGTGCTATAACAGCACATTGGCAATAGGCGGGGTTTCGTCTCCGCTTGACAGTTTTGTGGTAGCAGAAAGTTCAGTTCTCCGAACAAACTTTTGTGCTGAAAAGCCCGCCCATCGCCAATCTGCAAAACGTTACCGGAAACCCTATTGGCGACCGTGCAACTTTGGACAGACGAGCTTTGAACGAACATTTTGACAAACAATAATGGACAACAAACGACAGTAACACTAATGGCTAACGCAGGAAAAAAATAAAATAAAATGCCAACGCACAAAAAAATTCAATTGCCAACGCACATTGCACACATTTGCCTTTGCCCTCAACGCACAAACCCAACGCAAGGGCAAAGTCAAAAGAGTGCAATCGCCAACGCACTGAAAACCATTCATCATTTAACATTCATTCTTACCTTTGAAATCTAAAATTTTTATAAACAATTAAATCAAATCACAATGGCAAACGAAAATTACAAATTCACAACGGAAGCCCCACCAAGTCCAGACCCAAAATGTTGTTTGGTATTAGCACTTGATGTATCGGGTTCAATGGGAGAGCCAAAAAGCAACCCACCAATCAATGCACTTAATGAGGGCATTAAAATTTTGTATGAAGAAGTCAAGGAAGATGATGTGGCTTCTCAGCGATTAGAAATTGGCATCATAACATTTGACCACAGAGTAAATGTTTTAATGGAGCCAAAAAATGTTTACGAGTTTACAAGTATGCCTCATCTTTCGGTTGATGGTTCAACTGCATTAGTTGACGGAGTAAGAGAGGCAATTCGTATGGCAAGAGCAGCCAAAAAATATTACAAGGACACCAATCAAGACCATTACAGACCTTGGATAATTTTGATGACAGATGGTGCTCCTGACGAAGGACAAGATGTTGCTGGCTTGGCATCAGAGATTAAATTCGGTATGGACAACAAAGACTTTCATTTTTTTGCAGTGGGTGTTGAAGGTGCTAACATGCAAATCTTAGAACAAATTTCACATCCGACTAAAATGCGTCCAAGACCATTAAATGGATTAAAATTCAAAGAGTTTTTTGAATGGCTTAGTAAAAGCATGGGGACAATTACAAATTCAACAATTGGTGGTGGCAATGTTGACATTACATCTGGCATGGATGATTGGGGAAAATTTGAGATAGACTAAAATTCAAACAATGATTAAAAAACATTTTCTACTGTTAGTATTATTATTAACAGTCTCTGTTTCATTTGCCCAAACGAGGCGTGAAATTGTTGATGCGTGCTTTAGAGATATTTGTTTTGAAATCTCAAAGGAGAACTTATTGCAAAATGATAAAAAAGTTCTGCCCAAAGAAATTAAAACATACAAAGAATTGCAAACTTATCTCACTAATGCCTATCCTGATGAAAATAATTCATTGAGAAAATGTTGCAAAAATTTAAACTATAGGTCTAATATTTATAAGGACGAAGAGTTACCAAATTATTGGATTGATGCTGTGACAAATTATGCAGTTGGTGTAGCTATTGACAATTCCAAAATTCAAGAGATAATCAAAAAATATGACGAGCAACTTACTTCTGCTAAAGAGCCATTTTCTCAGACAGTAACTGGTAACACTACCCAACAGAAAGTTGAAATAGATAAGGAAGATTCTGAAACTATACAATCCCATATTGATGAATTGGAAAACAAACTTGCGACCGCAGAGGCAGAGATAAAATTGCTGCAAAAAGAAAATAAAAAACTAAAGGATAAAGCAGCGAATAACACAAAACCAAATCCCTTTTCATTCCCCGTAAAATACATTTTACTCCTATTTGCAGTTCTGATTTCAGGTATTGTATTTATTAAAAAAGATTTTTTAATGAATAAACTAAAAAAAAATAGAGGTGGCAAAAAAGCTGTAAGCAGCCAACCAATTGCACTTGCTAACGAACCCAAGGAAGAAAAGAAAGTTGAGCAACCCCTAAGTGAATCGGTAGAAACAAAAACCGAAATAAAGAAATTCGTTTTCCCCCATATCATAGAAAAACAATGGCTCATAGTTAAAGGCAAATCAATTGGGAAAAGTCATATTTCTAAAAATCAACCTTGTCAAGACAATCATCATTCCGAGCAACTAAATGAAACATGGGGTATAGCAGTGAATTGTGATGGAATGGGCTCAGGTAATATTTCACAAATTGGTTCAGAAAAAGTATCTCTGAGTTTAGTAAAATTCTTTAGGGAACGAATATCAAATGAAGACTGGTTTAAAAAAAATTCTTTGCCATCAAATGATGAATGGAGTAAAATAGCAACGGAAAGATTAAAAGGAACTAAAGCGGCACTTTCTATATATGCCACTAAAGAAAATTATGACTTTCAACAATTAGCAACAACAGTAATTGTAGTGATATATGCTCCACATGGTTTATTGGTTGCCCATATTGGTGACGGCAGAGCAGGGTATTGCAATCATATGGGAGAATGGAATTCAATTATGATTCCACATAAAGGCGAAGAAGCAAACGAAACAACTTTCATTACCTCAAATTGGGATACAGAACCAATAACCTCATCGGGAGTTACAATTCCTGAGTGCAGGGTAATTGACCAGCCAATTAGAGCATTTACTTTAATGTCGGATGGATGTGAGCAGCATTTTTTTGAAACAAAAATTCAAGACCCAAATTCTCAAAGTAAAAAACTAATTGAAATAAATCGTCCTTATGCAAATACTATGAACGGATTGGTTAAAACATTTTACGAGATGCTAAAAGACAAAATTGGAGAAGATGAAATAAATAACCATTTCACTAACTACATCAAAGAAGGAACTCCACGATTAAAGAATGAGCCAGACGACAAGAGCATAATAATTGGCATTTTTCATTAACCAACCTATTGTGTTTTGAAGGTAAAAACAAACAATGGCATTGAGCTTACTTTAGCATCTACACCTTTTAAAAAAGGTGGTGAAGGTTCTATTTACAAGATTGTAAGTCCTTCAACTTACCAATCATCTTGTGTCAAAATCTATAAAAATTTTGATAATCCAAATCCAAGAATGACTTCTGAAATTAGGAAGTATGAGGAAAAGATAAAGTTTATTATAAACAATCAGCCAAGCCACATTTCAAGCACTAAATATTCTTTAGCATGGTGTAAAGAGTTAGTGTATGACTCAAGAGGAATATTTTTAGGGTTTGTTATGCCAATAATTTTCCCAAATGAAAATTCAATAACGCTGAATTTATTAACTCAAATTGACTTACATCCAAGAATAAGAAATGATGTAAACTGGGAAAAATTTAAGAACACAAATCCAAATTATTTTAGCAACAGGCTACAACTTTGTGCAAACTTAGCAAGAGCAATTCATACTATTCACAGCATTGGAAATTATGTATTGATTGATTTTAAACCTGAAAATATTATTATCACTAATAAAGGAAATGTTGCAATCTGCGATATTGATTCAATGCAAATCTCCAATAACGGAGTTGTGATTCATCATGCACAAGCACTAACAGATGAATATTCTCCGCCTGAATGTAAAAACTTTAGGAAGGGAGCATCAAGCCATGAAGTCAGTTGGGATAATTTTGGTATTGCCATTGTATTTTATCAACTGCTTTTTGGAACAAATCCCTTTAGTAATGCCAGTTTCAAACCACCTTATCATGATAAAAGTTTACCTTCTAATAAAATAGAAAATGGGCTTTTTGTATTTGGTGAAAAAGCAAAAACACATTTAATCAAGCCCGACCCATTACACTTAAATTTTAATAATCTTCCAAAGGGGTTACAAGAACTATTTCAGACAGCATTAGACAAAGGTTGCTTCAATCCACGGCTAAGACCAAGTGCTGAGAAATGGGGAATAGAATTGACAATTTCAGCTAATTATTTAGCGGAACATAAACCGCAAGTAAAACAACCACTCCCAAAAGCTCCAATTACCGCAAGTAAACCTTATGTAACACCTTCACCAACTTATACAAGTCCATACCAAAAACCCATAACACCTGTAAAACCTAAAGATGATGATAACTCCACTTTTTGGATTTGGTTCTTTATCATTATTGCTGTGATAATAGGGGCAATTTTATATTTCAAATACGGGAATTCTTCAAGTGCTGAAACTAATTCATCCACTAACACAAATGTTACAGAAAGCAATACAAGTCAAAAAGCAAATCCCTTCGGTGCAGGAAATGGAAAACTATTTTTCTATAAAACTTGCAATTACTGTCCTGACTTGCAAGTTAGCATTGATGGAAATTATGTTGGAACAATTTCTCAAACGCTAAGTGAATCAAGTAAACCTACATCTGATACCTATGGGACAATCTCAAAAATTGTTTCAACTGGTTCACATCAAATTTCTGCAAAGGATAGCTACGGCAGAACATGGAACTATAATGCAATTGCCTATGAAGGGGAAAGCACACCACAAGTATTATCCAATCCAAATGATGTAAAACCAAATCCTTTCGGAACAGGAAATGGAAAAATTTCATTTTATAAAACTTGCACCTATTGCCCCGATTTAGAAGTTAGCATTGACGGAAATTATGTTGGAACAATTTCTCAAACGCTAAGTGAATCAAGCACTCCTTCTTGCGATGATTACGGAACTATTTCTAAAATTCTAACTACTGGTTCACATCAACTGACAGCAAAGGACAGTTACGGTTCATCATGGAACTTTCAAGTAAATGCAACCGATGGCGAATGCACAACGCAGAAACTTTATAAAACAAATGATGTAAAGCCTAATCCCTATGGTGCAGGAAACGGAAAAGTATATGTCTATAAAACTTGCAATTATTGCCCCGACCTACAAATAAGTATTGATGGAATTTATCTTGGCACATTATCTCAAACCTTTAGTTCTTCAAGCCGACCTTCATGTGATGCCTATGGAACAGTATCAAAAGTTTTAGCCGCAGGCAATCATAATTTATCAGGTAAAGATTCTTACGGAACAACATGGAACTTTCCGTTTACAATTTATGAAGGCGAATGTTTACCGCAACCATTGAAACTAAATGATGATGTGAAACCAAATCCATATGGTGGTAATAACGGTAAGACAAGTATTTGGACAAGTGTTGGTGAAAGGTTTGAAATTTATCTTAACAACAGTTATCAAGGAACATTAACTCAATACTTCACAAGTGGAAATCCAAATTGTGGGCAAGATGGAACACTATCTTTAGTGCTTCCTGCTGGACAATATACTTTTTCAGCAAAAAGTAATCGTAATACATGGACAGGAAATTTGACTATTTACAAAGGCGAATGCAATTTATTTAAAGCAAACGGAAACTAAATCACAATGACAAATAGCGTAATTAAAAAAATAAACAACTATCCTATTGAACTAAGTGGGATTGCTCAAAAATTTCTTTCACTTGAAACGGAGTATAACGCTATTGTAAAAAAAATCAACGATGAGAGAACTGCTTTAGAAAGTAAATACAAACAATCCGTTTTAGCACTTGACAAAAACAAATCAAACGAATACAATTCCGAAGAACAAAAATTTATCAATGGTGAATTTCTTCCCCTCATTTTAAGTTCAACTTTTCAAAAATGGAAAGATGAAAAAACAAAATACATAGTTGTGAAATTTGCAGCGGTTGGGTTGAGCATATTATCTATGTCAGTTTTGCCTTGGTATATTTCAATCATAGCTGCCATTGTAAGTTGGTTTGTTGTTGACAGTCTTGAAAATAAACTCACTGAAAGCATAAATAAATTAGCTCCTTTCGTCAGCTTTTCAAAACAGGTTTTTACAGCACAGGAACAGACTACAATAAAAAGTATCAGCCCCGACTTAAAAAGTAAAATTGATGATGCCGAAACATCTGACAGAAATCGTTTGTCCCAACTTTATAATTCAATAACACAAGATAAAAATGCAAAGAGCCAACGCAACTCTGCCAAATTAAATCAGCAAGTTTCAGTATTGAATTCACAGCATCAGAAATTAATCAATTCTTTTTTGAGTAAAGCAAATACTGATATAACTGCAATAAATTCAAAAGTGGTTTCTATCAAAAATGATTTGAACTTATTACCCGAAACTTTTGACAACAACGCTTTTAATTGGGACAATAAAAATATTTCAAGAGGCAAAGATGTAATTGCAGATATTTTTAGAGTTGGGCAAGAAACAATTACAATCAAGCTAAATAAAACTTACAATATTGTTTTGCCAAAATGTATTCCTTTCTTTAATCAATCAAATGTCAGTTTTGATTGCAACAATTCGCAAGATATAAAAGAAGCAATAAGGCAATCACATAATTTAATTTCAAGAGCATTATTAGCACTACCGCCAGGAAAATTAAAATTAACTGTTATTGACCCACAAGCATTAGGTTCAAATGCAGCACCATTTACACCACTTGAAAAAGAAATTGGAGGAGGACTTGCTTCAAATCTAAACTCTGACATTGAAAATAAATTAGCCAGTGTAATCAGAAACATTGAACGAGTAATTCACCAGTGTTTGCAAAACAAGTATGCTGATTTAGCAGCATACAACAATGCAATCAAAGATGTTCAAGAAAATTACAACCTACTTGTAATTTATAATTTCCCAAATGGCTTTGATGATACATCAATCAAGAAAATCTTGAACATTATTAAGAGTGGACCAAAGACAGGAGTGAGTTGTGTGTTTGTGAATGATAGAAACGCAAAGCCAACATATAGTTTCAAGTGGCCTGACTTTGATGCCTTGCAAACAACTAAACTTCCTATTCAAGCAGGAGCAAATGCAAACATTACTTCTGAAAATGATAAATCTTTGCCTCATGATTTGATTGTTGATTATATCAATAAAGAATACCCAAATGCAAGTTCTATCAAAGTTCCTTTTTCAAAATTTTTATTGCCTAAAAAAGATTGGTGGAAAGCAGAATCACATGAGCAAATTGAAGTTCCCATTGGTAAATTTGGTTCCGATATTCAGTCAATAAAAATTACAACCTTAGACACAAATGGTGTAATGCTTATTGGAACGACAGGTTCAGGCAAAAGCAATTTACTTCATGTAATAATTACAAATGCTATCTGTAAATATGCCCCCGACCAATTGGAACTATACCTAATAGATTTCAAAGGAGGTGTTGAATTTCCACCTTACGCAGACAACTATATTCCTCACATTAGAGCAATTGCAATTACTTCCGAAAGAGATTTTGGGCTTAGTGTGCTAGAGAAAGTAGAGAGAGAAATGTTAGAGAGACAAAAAAAATGGAACACCCTATCAATAAGAGATATTATCGGATTTCATTCCAGTTTCCCCAATGAAAGTATGCCAAGAATACTTTTAATTGTGGATGAGTTTCAGCTTTTTTTTACAGAGGATGATGAAATTAAAAAGAAGGCAGAAATGATTTTAAATAATTTATTGAAACAAGGCAGGGCATTTGGCATCAACATTTTGTTTTCATCACAAACACTTACAGGGCAAAACAACATTCATCCTTCAATTAAAGACCAGTTTGAAATTAGAATTGCATTAAAATGTTTGGATGCTGATGTAGATAAAATATTTGACGATAAAAATAAAGCCCCAAAAGATTTATTAGGTAAGGGAGATGGCATTTATAACGACAAAAAAGGAATGGCTATTTACAACAAAAAGTTTCAAGCATTCTATGTTGAGGACAGCCGTGACGACTTGAAAGCATTTCTAAAAGAGATTGAAAACTACACTATACAATTAGGAAATAAATTTATTGATAAGCCACACATTGTTTTTAGAAGTTCTGCAAAGGCATTATTGGATAAAAGTTCCTTGGCAAAATTTATTCAAAACAAAAATTCACTTTCAAAGACTTTTCAATTATGGTTAGGTCAGCCCATCTCTATTGACGAGGATGTTAAAGCTGTTTTAAAAAGGCAAAGCGGTGGAAATATACTGATAGTTGGAAGTGATGTAGAGATTGCAGTCAGAATATTATTTTCTTCAATTACTTCTCTCTTTTGTCAAAATATTAGCAAAGAAACTTCATTCTATTTCTTTAATTTTTTTGATACAGATACTGATGAGTATAAGAATTTGAATAAACCTTTTCAAGCAGTTAGGAATAAATTCAATGTCAATATTGTTGATGAAACAAATATCAAATCAAATTTGGAAGTCATTAAAAAAGAACTTGAAGCAAGGCAAACAACTTCTGTTTCAAGTTATCCTAAAATCTTTATAATTATTTCTTCCCTTCAAAGAGGTAGAATTTTCAATAAGGATAATAACAACCTAAGCGATGAAACAAAGATACTTTCAAGTATTATTAAAGACGGTTCAAATAAAGACATTCATACTGTCATACAAATTGATTCAATGGACAGTTTTATGGATAGGATTTTTGATAGAGATAAATTATTGCCAGAGTTCTCTCAGAGAATAGCGACCCAAATGAATGAAGATAATTCAAGAAAACTTTTGAGGAGCAAGGATGCAATGCTACTTGGTGATAACAGAGCATATTATTATTGGGACACAGAAAACAAATTGATAAAATTTAAACCTTTTGAATTACCAACTACTGACTTTTTTAAAACAATAATTAATCAAATTCCAAACAAATAAAAACAAACAACATGGCAAATGCAGATGTTAATTACGAAGATTTGAGAAGTTTTGCTTCTCATCTTAAATCAGTTATTGAAAAACTGAATGACATTAAATCATCCACAGATAGTAAGCTAAACAGTTTGCATTGGAACGATGATGTTTTTAAAAGATTTGAAGAAGACTACCGTGAGGGTATCCGTCCATTCAAAAACCTTGAGGAAACAATGGAAGAATTTATCACTTACCTTCACAAAAAGGCAGATATTTTAGAGGATTATCATAGATAAAGGTGGAAACATTTATTTCTGAAATAGATATTCTCAAAGACCTAAAAAGTGCTATTGAACGATATAGTTCTAATGGTAGGGATATTCTTTTGAATATTAATTCAACCATACATTCAAAATTGGATGAACTCAAAAGTGAAGAATCATATTTTACTTCTAAGGTTCAGGATGCTGAAGATAATTTAAGAAATGCTGAAAGTGCATTGAGTGATTGTGAATCTCAATCATCTGACGATGATGATGAAGATGGAGGAGGTGGTGCACCTGATTGCAGTAGTTATGAAAGTGAAGTATCGGATTGCCAAAAACAATTAAATGAAGCACAGGAAAAATTAGAAACTTACAAACAGGAAATACAAAAACTGGAAAATGAAATTGACAGTTTTCAAAATACAAAATTACGGTTTCAATCTTCACTGGACTATCAGGCAGATGTTACACCTACCCGTTTACTTTCAAGCATAAACAAACTTGAAGCGTATGTTTCATATTCACTCCTACCCTCTTTTAGTAGCAACAATGTTTCTTCCACTTCGTCAGACAACAATGTAAATTATGTTTATAAAGAGTTTAAAGATAAGAATGAAACATACAGTCATTGGATTCAATTCGCAAACCCTTGGCAAGACAACTTAACTTCATCTGAATTTCAATCATTGACTGAATATAAGAATTGGCAGTATGGTAATATAAATGCCTTTTTAAGAGGCGACTTAGATTCTGATATTAGCAGTGACGCTAATGAAGTTGCGAGAATTAAAACACAGGTAAGCAACATTGATTCAGCAATAAATAAAAGCGTAATCCCAGAGAATGTAATTGCATACAGAGCATTTGATTCAAGAGGAACTGATTTTAGAAATGTCAAACTGTATTCACCAAGACAGTTTGTTTCTACTGCTCTTAATAAGTCAGGAGCAGACTTTTTTCTTAATCAACATCAGAGTTTTGGAAGGAATCCTGTAATGGCTAAAATATTTATTTCAAAAGGGAAACATGGAGCTTACATGGATGGAATAAAAAGAATGATAGAGGATGGAAACGAAATTTTGTTGCCCAAAAATTCAAGATTCAAAGTGTTAAGTTGTGAGACAATCAATGGAATTCAAAACATAGAATTAAAATTATTATAATGGGAGAAATTATTAAAACATACCGTGAAGACAACTGGTCTTTTGACCCAAAAATAGACTTGCCAAT
>Ga0247843_1009428_pt1 | contig 10856 bp, 9 predicted proteins | sample LaCruzMarch2017__FD_192420 | JGI IMG/M metagenome (GOLD analysis project Ga0247843, IMG submission 192420) | Freshwater microbial communities from meromictic Lake La Cruz, Castile-La Mancha, Spain - LaCruzMarch2017_8m | ecosystem: Environmental > Aquatic > Freshwater > Lake | place: Spain...
GAAAGCTATAACCCGAGATGGTATTTCGAAAGTGGCAACACCAGAAAAGCATGTATTTTAAAAGCAAAAAGCCTCTAAGTATTTTAAAAGAATGAAGTACAGTAAAGCATTTTAAAAGCCAAAACATAGGTAGTGGCACATGAAAAGTCATTTGCTTCATCCAACAGCATTTTAGCAATTTTCCCTAGATTCTTTGCCCCATTGTCGCAATTGGCTTAGTGGCTTAGTGTTTACTAGCATTCAGGTAAAAGCTATGAGTTTATGTTCAAGTAACAATGGGGTAAAATGTGTTTTTTTTCTGTTGTAGTGTAGAGAACAACCACATTGCATCAGTATCTCAGTTGGCTTGCGGAGGTATCTAATCTAATAAACTGTCACAAGATACCGGAGCTTTATCGTTTTTCACCTACTGACTTCATTGTTCTTTTAGTCCTTTACTGACCCCATCAACAGTGGCGTTAGCCCAATCTTGGCTTGTCAGTAGGGATAAAGATTAAGAGTGTGTCCGTCCGTTCGTCCGTGTTTCTGTGCCTGCTGAATTCCTACGTAAAAATCTCTCCAAAAAATACTCAAACCCCGCCAAAACCTCCATTACAAGCCCACAATCACATCAGGTTGCAAAACGCCCACAATCACATATCATACTCACAACAAAAACCTCCAAACAAAAGTTGCACGCCCACATCACAACTCAACCCCGCCAAAACCTCCTGACCAACAATCACTGAGGATAATTATCCTTCCGATCTGGGAGGAGAAGAGTACTAGGATAAACGTATGCAACAAATTAAACGAATTATTAATGTTGTGTTGCATGACATCTTTAGCTTGCGGAGAGATTTATTATTCTACACCATAATCCCGGAGCCGTTGTACGGAATATGCACACCACCTTCGCGGCGAAGCCCCTATCGGCTTGTATAATATATAATAGTATTCGAATTTATTAATGTATCGTAATTTATCGGAAGATACCTTTCTTCAAGGCCAAGACATCATCATTTCGAATACATTTGCACGCTACATACTCGTTCAGCTTCTAGAATCTTGAAGGGTCAGAATCTTTCCGACTCCAAAATGGACACCAGGAGGAGTGAATTTTGGCTGACGCAGGCTTCGCCTTGTGCCCTATTTACGTTCAATTACACTGCTAATTATGATGAAACTAATGGCTAGTGTTATCAAGTTGGTGTATTAAAGTACATTTTTTAGATTATTAACGCTATTTTAATAGTGTCTCCAGTGGTTGTTAATTGTTGAATACTTCCAAAAGCAGCTGGGATAATACATCACTTTCACACTGTAATACAGTAACAAATCCAGTGAAATGCATGCTCCACTCAATGGGGTAGGTACGACACCTGTCACCTTGATTCTCGCCATTCCATCACGCCGAATCCATCCTAATATCACCCCCCATCAATTAGTAGCCGTTAGCCGTTTGTTGTGTCATTTGTCAATTATTTCATGAAGTACCTCCCCATTCCTGCCACTACCCCCTTATTCACGTGTATATTGGTACCACATTTAGCAGTTTGACCACTTCTCCGCCACTCCGCTCAATTCTAGCGATTCCCGACGATATCCGATGCATATGAGGCTCAACTGAGCCTCTAAAACACTCATCCAATTGATTGAAGGGGTATTCCCATTCTCCCACCTCATACAGTGCAAAAACACGGTGCGAAGACAGCAAAGCGACCGCTACTCAGCCCCCAAGCCGCCTACGACCGCCGCGCCGCCACAAAACCAGCCCGAAGGTAGGTTGCGTCGCAGCGGCCGCTCTGAATGGCGGCCGTTCATAGATGAATGAGGCGGTTGGACGGTGCGACCATGGTTGCCTTTTGCCTTGTGGTGTGTGGAGTTTTTGACCGTTGCTTTCCCAGAAACAGGTGCGGCAACCGAACGATCACTCCTCCTGGGGTCCATTACCCAAAAATCAAGGAATTCACTTTCCATCCTCATGAATCCTCGTATTTGCCGTCGCGTTTGTGTTCTGCTTTCAACCTAACAGAGTACATATCTGACCCTGTACTCCGTCTTTGTCATTGACGTCTCAATGTCTGCTGGAAACAACAAATATTGATGCAACCACCTCAAATGACAATGGCAATGAATCAACAATCAACAACAACCTCGGCGGTAGTGCGTAAGCCATGGGATGTACTACGGTTTATTAGTCAAAGTTCTAAACTTGTACAATCGCTATTCGCATCATTTTCAGGTAAGAGTATGATGAAACAAATTGTTATCAAACCTGGTGAAATACTTTGGACACCTACGTCATCCTCCTCCTCACTACATTACTCCGATTTGCACCATTGGATGATGTAGTAATGGGAGGTGCATCCTATTCAACAATTGATAATAATACTGGGATATGGTGTGCGTGGTCGTGGTTATATATATAGTGCAACTGATAAATAGCAATAGAGTTGATATAAAGGTTGCACTATATTGTGAGCTTATCTACGTTAGGTAAGAGATGAGTGGCTGAGTATCCTCCAGGTGCTAGGAATGTGTGGTTCTTGCGACGCCGGCCAGACCGTCAGGATTCCTATGTATCAATATGAGCTCATGTACTGGAATTGAATTACGAGTACGAACAACGAATGATGCAAGAAGCAGTGGAATAACTGCATCAGAACAGCCACAACGACGACGACGTTACAAGTTTATAACACGAGATACGATCAATTTTAATGGTATATGTTGGACTACTGAATTTGATGTTGATGCACCCACAAGTAGTAGTACAGTGGTAATAGTAGTGTGATGATGATACGTATGATACCATTTACCAAACAAATACCAACAATATACAATATTTGCAAAGACAGTATCAAATGTAATATCATTCAACACTAACAATGTTGTTGGATTCCAATTTACTTCTGCATTATCATGCATCGCCAATGAACCCACACCATTATTACCACTACTGCACGAGTGAAATGATGAATCATCCTCTTCCTCATTCATTCCATCCTCAGATTCAGATAAAGTGGACTTTTTATCAAATTGAGAAGATGTGACACCAGGTGAAGTAGTACAACAATTAGACTGATGTATGGGTAAATCACCATTGCTGGGACCTCCCCAATGTTTGGTTCAACCCTGGCCAACCTTTGGCCAGTGAGTTGTCCCAAAAATTCTAGTATAATGTCAGGATTGTCTGGTTCATTCGTTGCTAAATTCAGCGTATTTGTTATAAAATTCAACCAAGAAAAATTGGGTTACATGTTGAATATCAGGGAAAATTATCAACAGATGCTATTGATCCATTGGCAGAAATTGACTTTGGCATGCCTAAATTAACGATGTAAAGTAATCAGGTATAAAAGAATATGCACGTGGTGTACGTACAATATTTGATCAAGCTATGTCACATGCACAAATAGTATCCTGTGTCGTTAATACAACACTATCCAATACTAACAAAAGATAGATGGATGGGAACATTTGTCTAATATTTAATTCTGTCCGTGCTAAAGATTGAGTTCCAGCGACAAATCTTGTGCGCCATTACTCCTACTCATATCAGAACACAAATATACAGATAGTCTTTACAGGACTTCCTCAAAAAACCACCCTCTTACTATATACTCATTACTATTGCCTGAACTTGGGCTCTGTTACTCAAGCGTTATTTTCATTGCTCTCTCCTCATCTTGCACCAATACTGACAATATCTAAACGTATAGCAGCGTCTCTTGCGGCACTTCTCATCTCGATACAGGACTTATTGTAAGCTCTCAACGATGAATCGATTGTAGCTCTACTAGTCGAACCTTGATTGAATGCAATTAGCAAATTATGCATGGCATTATACTCCCCAGCTGATGCAGCAATTGTCCAATGCTTCTCAGCTCGTCCCATATTTCTAGACATTGCCTCCATTGTTCCAAGGTTGCTCCTTGCATTTTCGTTTCCAGCCATAGCTGCGGCCTCGTAGTGGAATTTGGACTTCTTAGAATCCCCTTCTGCATGATAATAGACACCCAAGTGAAAATGCGCCTTGCTGGACCCCAATGCCGCTGCCCGAATCCATAGTTCAATTGCTTTCTCCCGATCTTGCTGCAAACCTAAACCACCATGGTGATAATTATTCCCTAGTACATACATCGCACCAGCATCATTTACCTCTACCCTTTTCATCAGTTCTTCAATTTTTTCTTCTTCTGTTCTGTTATTCACTCCTTTGCAAAACACACATGTCCCATTGTTTCCAGACTTACTGATGGAGTGGCTACACCCTCCACAAAAGCTCTTTCCACAACAGGAATAATATGTTTCCGTATCCTTATTGGCCAACTCTACATTTGCCTCCGCATAATCATTAATCGGAATGGACGTTATAGTCGCGGGCGGAAGCGTCATACAAGCTATCAATTTTACTGGCATTGGTAGGAAACAAATGGGACAGTCCTCCTTGGCCGGCGGGTCCTTGAACATCGCCTCGTCATGCAGCTCAGCAGCATGTCGTTTGCAAACTTTTTTATGCTTCTTCCAATGATTCTTCTGGCAATTGACATTGCAATACTTGGCGAGCTTACAAGACTTACATGCCTTGAGACTAACGTCTTCTCCTGCCACACTGCCGCAATCGGCACAGCAGTCCATCACGTTGTTTGGAGGCGAGAACGGTTAAGGTGAAGTGTAGATTTCTCCATTGGACAAGTCCAAACGTACTGCACTCATCTCAATCATGAACCTAGTCTTCTTCCTCGTATTTGCCGTCGCGTTGCCGCCGTTCGTGTTCTGCTTTCAACCTAACAGAGTAGATATCTCAAGACACTTAACCTGTACTCCGTCTTCGTCATTGACGTCTCAACGTCGACTGGAAACGACGAATGTTGCCGCGACGAGAAAGAAGATCGACAATGAAAATGATTTACGACAAAAATTAACCTCAAGAAGTGATGGAGATGTTGATGAATATCGCAACGCACCCACGGCATTCCTATCAAAGTTTATGCAAAAGGGAAAATTATCAACAGATGCTGTTGATCTATTATCAGAAATCGACTTTGACATGCCAAAAATAACAACACTCCCCAAAAACAATGACAAACAATTATTATCTACACTTGCATTAATACTTGATTATGAGCTAACCAACACTGAATGGTTTGTTACTGGACTAGTCAATCCCGCATACTTTAGTCCGAATTTTCAATTCATTGATCCCGATGTTAAATTATCCGGTATAGAAGAATATGCACGTGGTGTACGTACTATATTTGATCAACAAACTTCACGTGCACAAATAGTATCCTGTGTCGTGAATACAACAATACCAAATACTATTACAGTTACATGGAGATTAAGTGGACGTGTAAATATTGGTCCAGTCGGCTTACCAATCAAGCCATATATTTGTTATACAGATTTTACTATTGATACAAATAATAGTGGACTAATTATTAAACAAGAAGATTCATTTGACATTCCCGGATGGGATATTGTACTGAGTGCAATATTCCCATTTTTGATTGGATGGGTAACCAAGGCTCCAGCACCGGAGGTTGATCCACGTGTAGTAAGTATGCCCTCCGGAATAGAGACGAAGAAGAAAAAGCAGAATTTGTTGGATGACGTATTGAAACAATTGGGATTTGGATTGGCAGAATTATTTAATGGAGTGTGATCTAGATATGTATATATATATATATATTGTATTACCCCTGTCTTAGACAACTGACAATCAGTGTGACTATTTTTCCACAGCAATTCAGAGGCAATATCGAGTATCCTTTCAAATACATTAACAAATTCAACCATATGCTCTATCAAGTCTCTCCTTCGTTAATAAACCCACTACCAGTCTCTTCCATCGATGAATAACTGCATTACGTTTATCTTGAATTTCTTTCTCAATAGTAAAACTTTGCATTTCCACTGACGCCTCACGTATCAATGTAACATTATGATCATGCACAACTATGCCACGCACAATAACATGTGATCCCTCATAACCAAGCATACATGGAGCATAAGGTATGCCAAGTTTTTTGGCAATGGGTGCTAAACCAGTTTGATCCAAGTGTGATAGGCCAGGATTGAGTAGTGAAAGCTCGACATTCCTATAATCATTCGTTGGGATAATATCATTAGGTCCAACGTAGGGTGGAGACCAAGATACTGTTTGCCACTTGCCATATAAATTGTCCATTCCATTATCATCACATACAGCGCCAATTCCGTCCACGTTGACTTTATTCTTGTCATTTATTGTCGATATCATATCTAACTGTGCTTCTTCGGATATACCGTACGAAGACAAGGCCTGGAAATTATTCTTGGATGATGATGCAGCCGCAGCACTTGGTTTCTTTCTCGTCTTGACCTGCTTCACTGGATTGCCGATCTCACAGTCTTTCACTTTCCGTCCTTGATATAACCATTTTGATGATTTTAGTGCCTTACTTACGTCAGATCGACGGTATACTAACTCACCTTTGAAAACACCACAAATATGTTTCTTAGCATCGGGATGGAGTACATCCTGAGAATTTAGAATAGATGGTATAACATAGAAGGGACTTTGTTTGAATCCAGCTTTGCTTGTTGGAATTTTTTCCCTCTCCAAAATTCCAACCAGATCCCTAGTTTCTAACAAATCCTCTTCTTCATCGTTGTCCGGATGTTGGTGGTGTTGTTTGGAGATGCTATCCTTCTTGTCCTCATCGTCCGAGCTTTCGAATTCGATCATTTCCATCTCCTTCCCAGCTTTGGTCGTTGTCTTGGTCACGACTGATCGTACCTTAGTGGTGGAAGCAATCTTACTACTATTATTACTAGCACGATCCAATAGTGTTGACGCTCCACGGCGATGCACACTATTTAATTGTTGGAGTGTCATTTTCCACCATTCGTCGACACACTTTCCACATCCAGAAGTGACTTCTTTTCCCGACGCGCCACGCAAACGAAGTGTTCGGGACCATGTATTTGCATATCGTGGAGTAACATCTACAAAGCGTGCTCCGTTCAACATCATCAACTGACCTCTGGAAGAACTGTCACCATTGTCTGAGAAATGTTCTACTGCAAGGACGTATGATACAGACATTCTTTTTGACAAGTTTGGCATGACACTCTTGGGTGACATCTTCATCTTCTTGACACTGCTAGTCTCACTCTGGCTTATGTTACATGTCATTGCAGCACGCTTGTTGTGGTTATTGAGCTTGCCCGACCGAGGTTGCACACGTGATTCCATCCATGCATGGGTAGACTCAACATTCTCTGGTTTATCAATACATTCATGTTCAATATCGATTGGTATCCATGATGCAGCTGTTGTTTTGCTTATGCACTTTTCGTTGTCTGACTTTGCAGCGATTAATGTTTTCATAGTACATTTGTTGCGAATCCCTTCGTCGACTCTGCACAGAACTTCCACCCATGATAGGATTGGTGTACAAACCTTGTTATGATTCTCTTGAGGAGAGATTGGAAGTGTAGTTGACAAACGTTTGACTTTTGGAGCTACTACGCCATCGCCATCGTCATCGTTACAATCACTAAGAAGATTGATAGGTTCATTCATCGATGTACATGACGCTGGTGTGTCATTTACTTGTACTTTCCTTCTCTTACTCCGTCGATGTTGACGGATCAATATACGACATAATTGATGTAATCGTTCCTCACAATTAAATCCATTACTACCACTCTTCAAAGCAGATTGCTTCTTCATATCCAGTAGTGACGCAGGCGATGTTGACAATAACAATGGATGATCAACTGTTAATTCCAAAGGTAACGGTGTGAGTGATTCGACATATCGTACTCTCCACCCCAATGAACGTGTCATTATAAGAAATAATAGTGTTTTTTCATGTGCTGTTATTCTTTCGACTGCATCAATGGCATTGTCGAATGACCCATCTTCTAATAATTCTTCATTATATAATTGTGGATCATCGTCATATTGGGGTGATAGCACTGTGAGTAAGCGAGTCAGATGATCGGTGGAGGTAGTGTTGGTAGTGCTGTTGCTGTTTAATTTGGCTGATCCGTCGTAATATTGATTATCCAACGACATGACTCTTTGGTCGACACTTGTCGTAGCCTTTACTTTCAATCCTACACTGTCTTTCCTACATCGTCGTTTGCGTTCCCCTCCTCTCACCGGTGTTGGTGTCGTGACATCAGCAGCAGCACCCTGTGCAATATTTCGACGTAGCGCCGAGCGACGTCGTTCACCTGCCTCATTCAAGAAATGGATACACCATGTTGCAAATTCTTGTACCATTACTTTCGTCGGTATAATCGAAGTATGATTATTATTCGCCGATGACTTTCGTATTGTTGTCATCATTGCGTCGTCGTCATCATCATTGTCGTTGTCATTGTTGCTGGATGAGTGGTGACAATTGTGGAACTGTTGTGGTATTAAACTATAAGCCAAATGTGTTAATAGTCGTCGTCGTCCATCATCAACATCATTACATTCACTACCAGGATCAACAGTAGTGGCAATTGACGACCAGAATGCACATTTATAAATATTGCAAAGTAATAATGTTCGTCGAACATTCTGTATTAGCAATTGAGTATCATGTGGGATATTGCGTAACACACGAGTTGTCTTGCTCTTCCTCTTCCTCTCCACTCCCACCTCGTTGGCATCCACACTTTCTACTGCTGGAGGTTTGCACTCGTCGTCATTGTTGTGGACATTGTCATCTGGGTTATTACTCTTGCCTGAGTTCTTTGACCCAAAGTCAATCATGACCCCTCGATATGGGAAGGGATTGTCGTCATCGTCGTCGAAGCGGCGGTCGTCGTCGTCATTTTTGGAATCATCATCAACATCCTCCCAAGCTACATTGTCCCACTCGCCACCATCGTCGTCATCGTCATCAGCGTCAGCGATCATAGTCATAGAGTCGTGCTTGTTGCTATTACTCATAAAGACATCAGCGGTTTGTTGTGGCGACAACGACCGTTCTTCCTCACGAGATGCAAGCGCTAGTAGACCAGTGTCATCGTAGGCGAGCAAGTCTATATCGTCAGTGTTGTCGCCATCGCCGACATCATCGCCGTAGGTGAAGTTATTCATTATTTTCCCCGCAACGTTTCACATGTCTCGGCGGGAACGTCATTTGGGTTCGGTGCGTCCTAATAAAATATGTCGTTGTCATGCTGCTGTGCCGATTGCGGCGGCGTTGCAGGAGAGGGTGTTAGTCTGAAGGTGTGTAAGGCGTGTATGCTCGCCAGGTATTGCAGCCCAACGTGCCAACGGAATCATTGGCCGAAGCACAGGACAGAATGTAAACGACGTGCTGCTGAACTACACGACGAGGCGCTGTTCAAGGACCCTCCGGCCAAGGAGGACTGCCCCATTTGCTTCCTACCGATGCCAGTAAGATTGATAGATTGTGTCTCGCTTCCACCCGCGACTATATCATCCGCACCAAATTACAACTTTGGTATTGCAAATGAGGAGTTGGCAAATATTAGTATGGAAACATATTTTCCATGTTGTGGAAAGAGTATTTGTGGAGGTTGTATTTACTCCTTCCGCAAATCTGGAAACGAGGAGACTTGTCCGTTTTGCAATGCAATGACTGGTGGGAAAACAAATAATAAAATAGTTGGAGAAATAATGAGGCGGGTGGAAGCAAATGATGCTGGTTCGATGATGGTTCTGGGTAGTAAATATTACCATGGACAGTTGGGATTGAATCAAGATCGGGGGATTGCACTGGAACTATGGAAACAGGCCGCGGCACTTGGTTCCAGTCAGGCACATTATCAGCTAGGTTGCACTTATGATGCAGAGGGGGATTCTAAGAAGGAGAAGTTCCACTGCGAGGCCGCGGCTATGGCAGGACACGAAGTGGCAAGACACAACCTTGGATACATGGAGTATAAGTCAGGAAATATGGAGCGAGCTGTAAAGCATTGGATGATTTCTGCATCAGCTGGGCATTGTAGTGCTATCAATTCCTTGCAAATAGAATTTGAAAAGGGTTGTGTCAGTAGAGAGTTAATCAACTCAACGTTGACAGCATACAATGATTCGTGTGTCGAGATGAGAAGCAATGCCAGGGACGCTTACATCCGTACCATAACCAAATAATCTATCTACAGTAGGAATAACACCTAAGATAATTATTGTGTTGATGAATGCAGTCTATCACTTAAGTATTGAATCACCCAGCTTCGGAATTAGGCCAAAATATTATATTACCTTGCCATTTATCAAAGCCGCTGACAACTTACCTTGGGCTCATTGGTCACTATATTTTTATGATTTGCCTTCAGGAAAGATTCCTGATCTTTCTTCTGTCGGACTTATTTCTCTGAAGGAGAGAGCAGAAATGTGCATGTAGGCAATGTTCATGTGGCTCAAAGCATGTACATTTTGTCCCCACGGCAGCACCTAGAAAATTTAGTCATGACATGCACATTTCAGTCACGACATGCACAAATTGAGGTTATGAGCCACATGCACATTCGTAATGTGCCATCCCTCGGACTCGAGGCGAAGCCTCGGACAACCCTCGGCCGAGGGTTCCGGAGCGAAGCGACGGACCTCAACGGCCTCGGCGGACAACCCTCGCTCGGTCCAGGGTTCCGGAGCGACATGGACCCTAATAAGGCGACCCGACCCCCAGGAATGAAGTCTCAATAACAACCGCCGCCATACCAGCGGTAGGCAGTGTATGAACAGAAAATTTTCTTATTATGACACAGGACACAGTGCACATGTGGTTTGAGCACAAAAAAATCTTCCTCGCCTACGGCTCGGATATTATAATGCAGGGAACGAGTCGTCCCGCAAAGCCTGGCGGATCAGTGTTGAAAATGGCGTTGTGGGTAGTGGCGGCGAGGAAGCT
>Ga0247843_1009429_pt1 | contig 10855 bp, 10 predicted proteins | sample LaCruzMarch2017__FD_192420 | JGI IMG/M metagenome (GOLD analysis project Ga0247843, IMG submission 192420) | Freshwater microbial communities from meromictic Lake La Cruz, Castile-La Mancha, Spain - LaCruzMarch2017_8m | ecosystem: Environmental > Aquatic > Freshwater > Lake | place: Spain...
GGAACTTTAGAAACAAGCAACACTTGCTCCAAGCATTACTATATTATCATGATTGTGAAATCGTTTTGGCAGAGACTTCATTTAAAGCTTCTATTGTATCTGCCCACGAGCATGGTTTTCACCACGAGGAGGCTCTGGCCTGTGAGTTGTATGGAATCTTCCTCGTTGATACAAAGAATATTGTGGTCGGAATTGAGCAGCTAAATTTGGCAATTCAAAAGTACATGCTCTGGGGGGCGCATAACAAGGTCAATGATGTCAAGGACTTAATACAGAACACTCTATTCAGCCATATTTAGCGGGAGAGTGCAAAGAGTGTAAAACGCGCATGGTACATGTTTGGATACAGACCCAGGTGACAGACATGCATGATGATGTGATGTAGATAATGCAAACGGTCCATTGCTGGTTGTTTCTTCTTTCACTGTAGTCATACAACCAACGGATGACAATTATGCATCTCTCAAGTCATGTAGGCAGGTGGATAGAGTGTGACTCGCCACGATTTTCATTGCATAACATGTTATTTTAGATTTGGTGTTAGTTCTACGCATTAACTATCTCTTCTTGTATGTAACTGCTCCATTAAAATAGCGTGGAGCAATGACCTTACCAAATGGATACTTATTCGCAGTGCCCATATTAATAAATATATGATTGTTCTGAATGGATGTGCCTCCTGTTTCCTGTACTATTTGGCTGGGAGTGCCTGAGAAATTGCCACCATATAAAACGTAGGAAGTGGTCACATTTGTGGTAATGTAGAAGGACCGTCTTGATCCACTATTCATATTAATGTTTACAGGTAAGAGCGTGGATTTCATCCCGCTACTGTTGCTGACAGCAACTATGAAGTGAGAGAGAGAGTTAGATCAACTGAAAGTTGAATGAGATTGGCATACAAAATAATGACACATGATCTTCTCACCCCCAACCTTTGTCCAGGCTACTCTGTTGGTCTCAGAACCAGTATAATTGCCTTGCTTACTCCATAGTTCCATACCAGCCCCATTTGAGTTAGACACAGTGATGGACGTGATGGTAATATCCACAATTGCATCAATAGAAAACATATTGCCATTCTGCCTCAAGCACTTTCGAACTGTTAAATTGCCTGTTGGAGAACATGCCGGTGTATTAAATGTGACAGGGACGTACGTTGGAGATAACGTTGGACTTGAAGTTGGTTTAGTTGTTGGTTTGCGAGTTGGCCTGCGAGATGTTGATGAAGATGATGGTGTGGATGTGGGTTTGTGTGAAGTGGGAGAGGAGCTTGGCCTGCGCGTTGTTGGTGAAGATGATGGACTGGATGTGGGTTTACGTGAAGTAGGGAAGGAGCTTGGCTTTAGTGATGTCGGTGCAGATGATGGTGTGGATGTGGGTTTACGTGAAGTAGGGAAGGAGCTTGGCTTTAGTGATGTTGGTGCAGATGATGGAGTGAAAGTAGGCGCTGTTGGGCTTACAGTGGGAGATTGAGTTGGGCTTGCTGTTGGGCTTGCAGTGGGACTTTTAGTGGGACTTTCAGTGGGACTTTCAGTGGGACTTTCAGTGGGAGATTGAGTCGGGCTTGCTGTTGGGCTTGCAGTGGGACTTTTCGTAGTTGGCTGTTGTGATGGTAGTGCAGTTGGGACTGATGTGGGCATTTTTGTTGGACTCGACGTTGCAACTGACGTGCCTGTTTCATTAAATGTACCACTTACGACCGTTGCATTTTGAATATCGTCTAACCCTAACTCAACATCAGCGGCATTCTCGCGAAGGATTGTAGTCAAGTTACCATTTTGAACTTCCTTATTCATGTACGATATGACAGTTCTGCCAAGCGTTGTCGTTTGAAGTTGCTCTGTACAGCTGGACGTGCATTTTTCTTCAAATACAAGCTGAGATACAGCTGTGGTTCCTGCGACTGTTCCGTTCACGTATTGCTTGATATCAGTGGTAATCACAGAGGTGAGAGTTTGATTTACATTCAACGAGCTTTTCACTACTTCTCGAATGGTTTCATCCATTACTGACTTGAATTCACCCTCAGTAATAAGCTTTCGACGAGTTCGTTGACCTGACGTTATGGAGACGTTGCTCACATCAATCGATGAACTGAGAGTCACAATGATTTTCCCACTACTCCCCTCCAGAGTCGGGCTTGCAGTAGTGGGGCTTGCAGTAGTGGGACTTTCAGTGGGAGATTGAGTCGGGCTTGCTGTTGGCTTACGAGTTGGTTTGCGGGTAGTAGGGCTTGCTGTTGGCTTACGAGTTGGTTTGCGGGTAGTAGGGCTTGCTGTTGGCCTACGAGTTGGTTTGCGGGTAGTAGGGCTTGCTGTTGGCTTACGAGCTGGTTTGCGGAAAGTAGGGCTTGCTGTTGGCTTACGAGTTGGTTTGCGGGTAGTAGGGCTTGCTGTTGGCTTACGAGTTGGTTTGCGGGTAGTGGGGCTTGCTGTTGGCTTACGAGTTGGTTTGCGGGTAGTGGGGGTCGTAGGCTTCTTGGTCAGCGTGGATGTGGGAACAGATGTAGGCCTCGATGTTGGCTTACGCGAACTGGGCTTGGATGTAATTGGTGATTCCGAAGGATTATACGTTGGCCAATCAGTATCAGTATTAGGAGAGTATGTTGGATAATCTGTTGGATATGGAGACGGTTTCGCTGTTAAGCTCGTTGATGTGGCAATTCTGACCCGTGCATATCTAAAGCTTGTGTCGATGCTCGTTACAGTAACAATCATTGTCTTTCCAGAAATGACACCAATCCATCTCATACCAGTTCCTAATTTGGCCAACAATAATGACGTCTCGTAACCTCCAATAATGCCCTCGCCACCCTGTCGGGTGACAGTAACTTGATTGCCTCCCTCTTTCGTTTCTGAATTAATCCCACTCTTGCGATTGTAGGTAACATATATATCAGATGCAGTTCGATCATTTATCTTAATTAGCACCACCGCCGCATTGGTGTTGTTATAATCAGCAATACCATACAGATTACCCTCGTAGGAGCTGCTACCCACCCTAATGACTCTAGTTTTTGGAGAGTACCAACCTGATGCCCAACTCTTAGCACCGTTGAAACACATTATTGTATTATCTTCTTCATAACTGAACCCCATCATCCCTGTGCGATCGCCATATGTTGGATCCTTTGGATCATGATTCTCTCCAGAATGGGCATATCCGAGATTATGGCCGATCTGTGCATTTTGTTAAAGAATGATGAAGGCAAATAAAGCAAACAAACAGATGAAAAAAAATGACGGAGATGAGTGAAGCACTCAAGACACTTTCATGCAAAAAAAACAGTCCTCGGCATACCTCATGCATCTGTGTTGAGACGTAGTTACACCAAGCCCCATTATAGTTTGAGTTCCATGACCGCATGTAGGCGTAAGCAATACCCGACATTACACCCGGGGGATAGCAGTACATGACATGATTGGCAAGTCTGTTTGGACTGCTTACACCAAAAACTGAATTAATCTTCCTGGTCACTGCATTACGAATCCTTTGACTGCGTTTTTCTCTGGGAATGTCGAACAAATTACGATTAACCTTGATATCCACAACTCCGTTCCTAATATCAGTACAGCCATCTTTGGGATTGAACGTCATTTTTCGATTGCTAGCTTTATCAAATTTGAGCTGATTGTATGAGCAAGCGGCGTATTGAGATTTGAGATTGACTGAATCAATTCCATTACCAAATATATCATTCGATAGACCATTCTGAGACGCAAAGTTGTATGATACATCATTCAGGAGAACGCGTACGGCAAGGACTGATCGTGTACCCTTCTGGAGCTTTCGACTGTTGCTGGAAGAAGAGTGCTGGGAGAGTGTGGCAAGGTTGAGTTTTCGCTCGGAAGTTCGCTCGAAGTAATGGTCGTCGTCGTCTTCTTCGTCGTCCTGAAGGAGTTGTCGACGATGAAAGAACTCACTTTTCTTCCTATTCGAATACACGACCTTGGATAATTTTTTACCCTTGACATTGATGTCGCCATCCGATGAAATGACAGACCCCGCAGGTATGATAATCTCGTCACTTCCTGACGTGAGGTCTCCGTCCCACCCGACCTGTGCATTAATAACCTCGTAGATTGTGCCGTCGGGCAATTCGATATTGGACGTCTGATGGCGATCCCCGCCTGAACCTGGGCGAGCGTTGGCCGCGTATGGTGTGTCGTTGTCATCGTGGCTGTCGTCATCCTCGATCTTGACGAGATACAATCCGACGAAATTTTCTTCGAGTACTCGATGGCCATCATCTTCGTGCGCCACTACTACGTCACTTAATCTGGCATTCACGCACAAAGATGAGCCCCTCCTCTTTGCACTTAGCAACATCACGGCGGAAACGAGATAGCGCGGCAGGAGGTGGGAGGCTACCATGCTGCTACGATATGAAACAGCAAGGGGTCAGGCCGGCGTCAATGATAAGGTCCAGGCGCCTTCACACATAAATATAAATGACGGCACCATGTCGGTAAATTGTGAGAAAATTTTGAAGAGCGAACAAGAAAGCGGTCTCCAACCCTCTACGTACTACGTACACACCGAAGTCGCCCGCCATGGCGAACATTGGTTTGTCATTGTCGCAACACCTCGTCGTCGTCTCGACCATAATATTTGCAGTCGCCGCTTCTTCTTCATCGTCAAACTCTGGATATTATTCGCTGCTCAATGATAATGCCGTGGCAGCATTCCACTCACATCAATTTCAATTCACGACGTCACTTCCTTTTCGTTGTCGACCTTGTCATCTCAATAGTATCAATCATCGGCGGTTTATTACTAGCAGTAACAGCGATGCTAATAAGAGCTGTATTTTTTCAGCCAAGCCACAACAGCAGCCTGGCTTCATGCCGACCAGAGGTACTCTCCCCATCAAGGAAGGAGGAGGCGGCAGCCGCAAGAAGCAACAGTCGATTTTTAGCACACTTGGTAAAGAATTCCAGCAGGCATTTCCACCACCCCAAGATAGCATAGTGCTATCAGGTGACATACTGGCATTACTTGTATACACCTACCTTGATCATTATTTGAATTCACTAGTCTTGGAGGCGAAGAATACTGCCATTACTACTGCTTCTGCCGATGTCATCTCCAACACCCTCCTCCATTCGCCCCCATCGTCATCAATATCATCGTCAATATCATCGTTAATTACTACTCCATCTACTGATATGGTGTCACTAGTACCATATGCACCCGCCGTGGCTGCACCAGGGATGGCATTCGTTATACTAGCCTCGTGTTGGGTAGGGTGTGGTGTACTATCGGGGGCATTCCAATTTAGTAATACACGTGATTGTGATCCCACGTGGGCAATGATTGTTACACTGCGTACATGGGCAGGCACGGCCTTCCTAGTTGTGCTAATTGCATTACTAAGTGATGCTACTGTTGCTGGAGTCTTTCATCGCGCAAATATACCAATGCTAGATTATGGTACGTACTACTCGGACGAATTACGACATACAGTGCTACAGCCATATATTGATGGACGGGTGGGTGATGCATCCGATCCACGGGGTGGACTTACACGCGCCGATGCTGATTATATCTTTGATTCACTAAGCGTATTGGCGTTTTGGAGATTGATGTATAATTGGATGTTGGGTTACTACTACCGTCGATGATGATTGATTGACCTTTCGCATCGACGAAAGACTGATCAGAAAGAATTTTGTTGCTTTCTTGTTTACATGATAAAGCAGAGAGGTCTGATAGTGGGACAAGAGAGCATGAAGAGGCAAAACCTATCTATCCATGATATCAAATGACGCTTTAAGCGATAGCTAATGGATTAGAAATTCTACCGATATAATCTAGTCGTGTTGCCGACCTACCTCTTGTTCATCTCTCTTCCATTGTCATTGTCATTCGTTATTGTTTCATTCAAGGGAATTTTCATCGTCGGAATAAATTTCCAAACGATGCATTCTTACCTAATGTCTTCTTCATACAAACAATGGTTGTCCGTCCATTCATTAATCCACTACCATCATTTGTGGGTAGTAATGTTGTGGCCGTATCATCAGTCCAAACGACACTGTAGCCCAACTTTTCATATAATTTACATGCCGGTACATTCCTTCCCTCTACATACAGATAACAATCTGAAAATCCCCACTCCTTACGTGCAATATTTTCACATGATTTAACTAAATCTTCCGCCAACCCCCGACGACGATAATTACGGCTAATAGCAAGATTACTCATCACTGGTCCTGGAATTGATCCATCATAGCCATCCATCTTTTTAATCTTGTCAATTTCAATCCCTGCACAGCCTACAATATTGTTGTTATTACCATCGATGCATAATACCAGTTCGGCACGTCGTTGATTGGTAACCATTGTCATTGTGCCTGGCAAACGTGGCATCTTTCTTTCTACGGCACCCGAAGAAGAAGACGAAGACGAGTAGGATGGCGATTTCGATTTCGTCGAACCATACCGTTTTTGGAATTCGGCAATCTGTTGTCGTTCAATCGTTCGACTTTGATTGGGCGATAATACGTCGGGTCCACCTAATTTGCCTTGCCAGAAGGCGTCGACGAAAAATTTACCCACCATTGTCATTGGATCCACTTCCTCTTCTTCCTCGACAGCAGCGGCATTGCGAGAACGCGGTCGTTGTTTCTTCTTCTTTCGTGGGTAATCCTGAACCTTGACAAACTGAACATTGCGAGGTCGAAAAAGTAGTGCGCCAATGCCGAATATTGGCGTTGGAGCGTAGGCTGCTAATGTGCACGACGACGCCGACGACAGGACAATGACGACGAGGACGATGATCTTTCTCTCTAGCAGGACTTGCGGCCTCATCATTGTTTTGCCCTCTCGCACCAAGTGCGTGAGTTGTAATCGAAGAAAGGAGAGGGTTCGTCGGCTCGTCGGTGAGTCATTCAGGCCAAAGGGAAGAATCCTTTCAATGGTGGGTTTTATACACCACGATACATAACTATTACTTCACAAAAGGACATTTAGCGTGTTCCGCCTACCACAGTTTGCTCTGGTGAAGCTCACCCGACCCCGCGACCCACCACGCCGCACCAAGCAAGTTCGTCTTCTCCGTCGTCTTCTTCTCCTACCAATCTCAAGATGATCGTACGCTCGACCATCCTCGCCCTTCTTCTTGTATCCCTAGTCGCACAACGAGGGGGTGTCTACGGCTACTCGCGGATATGGTCTCCGACACTGCACCAACAACGAGCATCCTACTTCGTCGGACGTGACGTCCTCTCTTCTTCCTCCTCTTTGCCGCAGAGATCCGCATCCTCCTCCTCAATGATTGAAATGAAGAAGGGCAAGGCCAACCTGCCAAGTCACATGCGTTCACAATACAAGCGGAGTCAAGAGATGGAGGCCTATCGACAGCAAATGATGGAAAGTCAGGTAAGTAAGCGCTATCGTATATTATTATATTATTATTTGAATATTATGAAGCTTGCACAGAGCAGAGCTATCTACTAATTCTCTCTTCTTACTTTCTCTCACTCACCCACACCCGGCCCTCTACCCTAATGATAGAAAATGGGAGCAGATGGTCTACCAGTATTCAACCTATACGTACGTGGTTCCGCCAAGAATATGTGGTATCCCTGTGGCTCATTCAAGGGTGACGACAAATCCGCGGCACTTTGTCAATCGTACGCCTCGGATGGGTTACTGGCCGATATATCCAAAAATCAATTAGATGCCGGTGTGGGGTCCTCACTGGCAAGAGATGTCACGCGATTGGAAGAAACGATTGTCCGGGGATATCCTCAGTTACGGAAGGAGAAGGGAAAGTTGGAATATGGGTACAAATTGGCATATGCGGGATTGAGTGATGAAAAAGCCAAGAAGGTGAATTTGGTGGAGCTCAAAGAGCAGAAGGGATTTTTGGATGGGATTAAGAATACATTAGGATTGGGTGGTGGTAGCAGTAGTGACAATTAAAAGAACAACAACACAAACACAACTGGATGATACAGGGAGGACAGGCAGTGTTGTGTTAAATCAGAGAGAGGGGGAAAGGTATATGGAAGGGAAGTGGAAAATAGGAGGAGGGAAAGAGGAGAAATTGAATTCTATGGGAGATAGGCCGAGTTGTACGTGTGAAAACAGGAAAGTGGTTGTTGTGGTTGCAAATATTTTCAGCCTTTATCATGATTTTCTGTGTGTGTTGCTACTACACTCATGAAGAAAATTTCTGTAATAATGACGGAAGGCAGACAAGAAAGTGGAGGTGGAGGAATGGAGCAACAATGATTTGGACATAAGCAACTAAACCTTGAAGATTATTTTGCTACAAAATATTATGGCTGCCATTTATTTTCATACTATTCCCAATTGTAAACTCTTCATTCCCGCAGAGGTTCCTTGTGGTAAAGACCTCTGTTGCTGAGAAATTGCTACAAGACCATCATGGTAAGAAAAATTGCTGCGCATTTTTGCAACACAACTTTGAATATTGAAAATGAAGTAATTGTTGGCGTGGATAGCTGGACTACCCAAAAAAAGAATTCAAAGCATTTTGGGCCACGTGGAAGGCACAACCCACAAAAACAACCTTCAAATAGATACTATCTTGATCTCATGCAAAGAAGAAGCCAAGCCTTACTAATTGCCCCATTGCCAATTGAAACTCTGATTGGTTGAGACAGGCTATTGTGAGAAAGCTCTGAATAATCCTGTCGCTGTCCTTGGTTGGATTGAGCAGATAAAAATGAGACAGTGGTAATCTCCTTGGAATGTGAAAAGTCGGGATCTACTGGCAAATCGGAGCAGAAATTACCATCTTAGATGAACACCTATTTGTAGGCTAATTAACATAAAGCTTGTATCCCTAGCAAATTTTGATGCAATTTTTGGTGCGCTAATGGCATCAAATCACGGATTGTAATACTAATTCCTGTGATCAACTGTTTTTGTGACTGATGCACGCAGTGCATCAACGGAATTAAACACATCCACCTTGACAACCACCACCCATAAACCAATCACAACCACCTCCTCCTTCCCAACCTGCCAGACAAATATACGAGCCAAATTCTGGCTCAACAATCCTGAACTATGTGAAATGATAGGGCGCAGCCAAGGAGCATCAATACAAATCCTCGACCAGGATTAGGTATTCAAAATAGAAGCCAGAATGAAATACTGACAACATCCAGATAGGAACAATCCAACTATCACAGGACTCACAGCAGAGTAAGCATCTGAATTCGTGCAAGTCCCTTGGTTCATGTAGGTCCCCGGTAGGAGGAGGGTAGGAAGGAAAGTCAACAAGAAGGACAATAGTGAGGTTACTACTGGTGATTCTTAAATGTTTGAGTAGTTTTAATTCGATTCAGCAACGAATAGAGTCAATGCCTTTTTGATAAAATAATGGTTATCCACTGGTACAATACAGGCTCTCACTTAACAAAAGGAGGAGATTCCTTTCAACAAAGACAAGCAAAATGACAAACAGGGGTTTGATACGAATCCCTTGTTCTTCTTCATCGATACTTTCTGCATCATGCATTGCTTGGACTATGTCAATCAATTTGAGATTTGATGGAAGTCTCCTTCGTCGTTTCCTAGATGATTTGGAAGTTGAATAGTCGACTTTTGACAGGTCTTTCGTTTGCTCATCACAACAGAACATTGAAATTGCATGAATTGTAAATTGTCAGCCACATCATCCAACAAACAAGGCAGCATTGCCAACTGTCTCTGAATGTAAATGTTATTATCATGGGTAGTAGGTGGGTTGAATTTCACAATCTTTTCAATTCAAACTTTTGTATTTCTAATGAGCTCCGTCAGAATGTTAGAATCGAGAGCTATTGGACCATTATTAGGTGCAAGATAAAAAATGCTTGCTTAATTTCTTCACAAAGTAAACCAGTTTGTTTGGCCATGTCATGTTGACGGCCAGTGTTGGAACAGGCAGCCTGGCAACCCGTGACAGCCATGAAGGTTGTCTAAATGGTCTAGTAGGCATGTACAACAATGTAAATGGGCTTTGATTTGTTGATCAACTTCTACATTTGATGCGGAGTGCGGCTCTCCAAGACTCTAACTCTAACTCATCTAGATTGTTTTTTTGCTATGTACAGGATTTGAACATGCGCTCATCACTTTTGTTCATGCCTATAACCACTAGACCATGCTTGTACAACAACTGCACAAGACGACGGATGACGGACGGACCATCCCGCTGAATAACCAACGAACCGAGCAAGAGGGAGAGTCATTGCCTTCTCAACCAATGAGGAGGTAAATGCTTGTCTATGCATAAATTTGATTCTATCAACCATGATTCGATTTACTACTCCTTATTTGCGATAGTTGGTTTTCTGGTAGTTTTTCATGATTACGTCGTCAAAGCCTAGTCATAGTAGACAACTAAGCAAGGACAATGTCCCTCGTCATTCGGGCAACAGGGTTGTAGTAGGTAGTCATGTGAAGTATTTTTGGATATTAAAGATACATTAGAGAGCATGATCAATTAGATAGAGTATTCCAGTATTCCGGAAGTAAAATAATTGTTTGATTAGGCATGATGAATGTTGTAATGTATCCTATTTGACAGGCAGTAAGCCATAGGTGAGCCACTTGATCTCATTTACTTGACACACCTATCTATCAAGGATCATCAAAAACGATATCCACCAATGCCATGATCGATTGTAACAAAGTCATACAGATAAGTTTGAGTATAACTTTCATTGTCTGAAGCATCATCTGAAACGCAGGCTGTCAAAAAGCTTAGCTCCACATGTCGGATGTCGGCGTGTCGTTTTTTTGCCCAAACGGCGACATTCTGTGTCGTGTCGGCGACATGTCGCCGACATGTTTCAGTCATGTCGCAGACACAAGAAAATGTCGTGTC
>Ga0247843_1009430_pt1 | contig 10855 bp, 10 predicted proteins | sample LaCruzMarch2017__FD_192420 | JGI IMG/M metagenome (GOLD analysis project Ga0247843, IMG submission 192420) | Freshwater microbial communities from meromictic Lake La Cruz, Castile-La Mancha, Spain - LaCruzMarch2017_8m | ecosystem: Environmental > Aquatic > Freshwater > Lake | place: Spain...
TGATTGCAATACCAAAGAGGCCAAGCCGGAAGGCATACCCATATGAATTGCGGTAAATAAGAGGGCAAATTGGCCGACCGAGATCGTCATTCCGTAGAGCAGATACCACCGTAGCGGAACTTTGGGAGCTTTAAAAAATAAGAGTGCGGGAAAAGCAGCGAGAACAAAACGCAAACAACCCAAAAGCAAGGGCGGAACACCAACCACGCCTATCTTGATCACAGCAAAGTTCATTCCCCAAACCCACACTACGACCATCATGACAGCCAAGTCTGCAGGGGCTATTGAGACAAGCCCCGGCTTCTTCACATAGGAATCGTGCATTTTTAAGCGTGTGCTCCGAAAATCAGAGCACTCCAACCTTCCCAAGCGATGTAGGAACCCACCACCAGCATCAATGCGCTAGAAAGGTAAGGCGCTTTCTCTGCGAAAGCACCAAAGCCGCCCCAGGCTTTAGAAGCATGCCGCACGCTTAATGCAGCTAAGGCGCCAGAGGCCACCATCGTGAGTGCCAGCCCCACACTGAAACTTAAAACCAACGCAGCGCCCAAAGCAAATTGTTTCAGTTGTAAACAAAGAAGGAGCACGGTGATCGATGCCGGGCAAGGTATTAAACCCCCGGTTAAACCAAACATCACTATTTGTCCATGAGTCACGTGTTGGCCCGTAAAACGATGGCGAATTTGCTCCGCGTGGGCTTGCGCATGCGCATCTACAGCACCGGCGTGATGGTGATCGTGGTGATGTTGCTTATGTTCATGCCGATGGTTATGTTCATGAGCGTGATGTTGATGGTTCGCTTTGTGGACGCGCCATGCCATCCAAATCGCGGTCGCAATAATCAACGCGCCACTGAGCAATTGAAAATAGGGCTCGCTTGCCAAGACGTCACTGTTTTGCCCAAAATAAAGCCCCACCAAAGCCAATGCCCATACCACTGCAGTATGGGAGACGGTAGCGGAAAGCCCCAAGAGTACGGCCTGTGCAACGGTTCCCCGAACAGCGATGATGAAAGCGGCCATCATCGTTTTAGAGTGTCCGGGCTCTAGACCATGCAAAGCACCCAAAGCAATGGCGCTGGGAACAAACAACCACGCACTGCCAGAACCTTGCTGGAGCATCGATGAGAAATCTATCATTTGGTTTTATTTTTGTCCAAAAATTACCACTAAATCTTGCTGCCCCGATGGATGCCGGTCCAATTGCAAATGGTCTTTGATGTGACTGAGGTGCTCGCGCATTAATTTTTCTGCCAGGTCGCAATCGCCAGCACTTAAAGCCGCCACAAGCGCAGAATGTTCATCATCGCGGCAATTACTAAATCCTGCGTCGCCATACATCCCAATGATTAAAGAGCTACGGGCAATCAAATCCCTGACGATACGCAACATCACTTCGTTGCCAGCCAGTTGCGCCAAAGCTCCGTGAAACAAACCTGATAAACGAATCGCCTCGCGTCGATTGCCTTCTTTGTGGGCCGCCAACTCTAACCGCACATTCTTTTTTAGTGCTGCGATGTCAGCGCGTTTAGCCCGCTGCGCCGCCATCCGAATCAAAGGGGGCTCTACAAGCAGGCGGGCTTCAAAAACCGCTCGTGCCTGTTCGGCATTGGGCTGAGCGACATAAGCTCCCCGGTTGGGTTGTAGTTCTACGACCTCACGGCTGGCTAGTATCAGTAGTGTGCGCCGAATGCGCATCCGGCCTACGCCAAAAGCCGTACACAAGTTAGCCTCGGAAAGCTTAGTTCCTGGCGCTAAACGCTGGTCGAGTACCGCTTCATAAATGCGATCGACAATGTATTCCTCTTGTCCATCGTCAGGGTTAACCATCACTGGCATAAGACCTTTACATGCATGTTGTGCCTTGATTCAAAATTCGTGCCTACCGAAGAAAACTCCAGCTTTTCGCAGCCATCTTACAGGCGGATTTAACGACAGATTGAAAAAAGATGTTGACAAGATTGTTAACAAGATTAAAGATGCGTTTACCAACCTGCAAAGGCTTCAGCCAACAGGATGGGCCCTTCCACTTCCACTCCCAAGGAGTCTTGTTTATGAAAAAGCGTAATTTCATTGCTACTAGCTTGCTATCTGCCCTGATGGCAGCAGGATTTTGTAGTGCTGCCCTGGCCGCAAACCCAGTATTAAAAATTGGTTTTGTCGGTGTAACCTCTGGCCCCGCTGCGAGTTGGGGCATCTCTAACCAACGGTCCATGGAGACCAGTGCTGATTTGATCAACGAAGCCGGTGGCGTCAAAATCGGCGGCACCACCTACGACGTCAAAATCGTCGCCTTTGATGACCAAAAAGATCCCAAGCGTGCCATCGCCGGAATGGAAAAAATGGCCCAAGAAGGGATTCACTATGTTGTTGGCCCCAATGTCGACGACGGTGCAGCAGCGGTTCGTCCCGTAGCAGAGCAAAAGGGAATTATGTATTTCCCTTACGCCTTCCCCAAATCTCTCTACACCAAGCCTGCAAGCAACGCCATACTTGGAATGGTTGCCAATTACCAATCGGGTCCGGCGATTTACAAATACCTGATGAAAGAAAAGGCCATCAAAAAAGTGGCCTTTGTTGCAGCCAACGAATCTGACCCATTGAGCCAGCGTGACAGTGGTGCTGTTGCTGCTAAAGCTGCAGGCTTGCAAGTGGTTTCCGCCAACGTGACCTACCAAGTAGACACAACAGACTTCACCCCGGTACTGCTCCCAGTCATCAAAACAGCGCCTGATTTGCTCGTTTTGTCTGGGGTATCTCCTGCACATGCACCTCAACTAATCCGTTCAGCGCGTGAAATGGGCTACAAAGGATTGATCTCTACCGAGACTGCCCAAGACGCCAATGTGCTCAAGGAAGGCGCAGGAAAACTCGCTAACGGCTTTATCTCGGTTGGAGGTGCATCCACCCCGCAACTGGCTTCAGACAAGATGCGCGAATTCGTGACTCGCTACAAAAAGAAATTTGGCGAATACAACGACGAATCCAACACCAAGGTTTATGCCCTGGCCTACATCTTAGAAACTCTGAAAGCCAACCCCAAAGGCTTGGCGGATGTAAAAGAGTTTCAAAAGACCATGGATACCTTTCAAGCGCCAAACCCCTATATGGTGGGCGATGCCAAGCTGAAGTATGTGGGTATGACTTCCTTTGGTCAAAAGCGCCAGGTATCAGTCCCTTTGGTCGTGAATGTTTACAAAGACGGAAAGTTTGAAACATTGTTTGTCGCTCAAGTGGACTAACTGCGACTGCTGAGTGAAAGGGGTACTTCTCATTGAAGTGCCCCTTTAGCGTTTGCTTCTCACACAACATCGGTATTGCTATGGAACAGGTAATTGCCAACGGACTTTATTTAGGGGCGCAGTACGCCTTGATCGCACTGGGCTTGACCCTGATTTTTTCGTTAATGAACGTGCTCAACTTCGCCCATGGACAAATGTATGTACTAGGCGGATTTGTCACCTACACCGTGGTTGCGCAATTCGAACTGCCCTTTGTTGTGGGTCTTGCAGCCTCCGCAGTAGTTCTGGCAGTCACAGGCGCACTGGTCGAGCGCTTTTTGTTTAGGCCAGTGATCAAAAACTCGCATCGTGAAGAGAGCTCTATGCTTCTTGCCGCTGGTATCGCATTCTTTTTAGATGCTGTCATCCTCTTGGTTTTTGGAGAAAAACAGCGCGGCGTCCCCAAAATAATTGACGGTCTTTTTAATTGGGATTTTTTGATCGTGATGCCCTATGACCGAATCGTGATTGGTTTTCTTGCGATCGCACTTATCGCCATTTTTATTCTGTTCATGCAGCACTCTAAAACTGGGCGTGCCATGCGTGCTTTGGCCCAAGACAAAATTGCTGCACGACTCATGGGCGTAGACGTTGACCGCTATTCCATGATTGGTTTTGCACTCGGCGCGATGCTCGCCGGTGTTGTGGGCGGCTTGCTCGTCACGATCACTGGCATTAATTTAGGTATGGGCGGGCCTACCTCTATCAAAGCTTTCATGATGATCATGATTGGTGGCGCAGGTGTGATCTCAGGCGCCATCATCGGGGGCTTTATTTTGGGAATGATGGAGAGTGTTGGACTGACCGTACTCGCTGCGTCTGGCGATATCACCTATTTGGTTATCTTTGCCACACTGATGGTGTTTCTTGCAATCCGTCCCCAAGGACTGATGGGCAAGCCCTGGGGTTGATATGCGAAAAAATACTTTGATTTTCTCTACTGGGGTCTTTTTGTTGGCCCTTTATGGCGCAGTTCCTTTGGCCATTGCAACTAGCGAACGATTTGATTTGTACTACACCCTCACAGCCGTCGCTCTGCTTTCGATTGCCTCTGCGGGGGTTTGGCTTACTTTTTATATCGGCCGGATCAATATCGGACAAGGCGCTTATTCGCTGGTTGGCGGCTATGTTTCTGCGCTATTGGTCACGCAAGCCGGGATGAGCTTTTGGTGGACGCTGCCCATCGCAGGTGTGTTTTGTGCGGTGCTTTCAGTCGTTATTGGTCTCCCCATTTTGCGACTCCGGGGCGTCTACTTTGCCATGGTGACCTTGGTTTTAACAGAAGTGGCCCGGCTGTGTGCGCTAGCACTGCCCATCACGAATGGGGCTAAGGGTATTACATCCATTCCCTTGCCAGAGGCATTGCAAATTTTTGGTGTCACTGTCATCCCCGATTTTGCGCAGCTCGCCAACCCCAAACTCGCGTTTTATTTCATGGCTGTAACCATGATGGTGGTGGCTTACGCTGTGCTCTGGCGCATCGTCCACTCGCGGCTGGGCCATCTCTGCCGTTCCCTGCAGCAAAACGAAGAACTCGCGTCTTCCATTGGCGTAAATACGGCTTGGCTGCGCGTACTGGCGTATTCCATTTCTTCGTTCTTCGGCGGCATCGCTGGCGCTGGATTTATTGCCATCTCACAGTCGATTTATCCATCTTCCTTCCAAAGCACTGATAGCGTCAACTTTATGCTCAATTGCTTTTTAGGCGGATTGGGCTACGTGATGGGGCCCATGCTCGGAACGCTGTTGCTTTACTTTGGGTGGGATCTTCTTTTTGCCACCGGCCGCTTTCAGCTCCTCATTTACTCGACACTGATGATTCTCCTCATGCTGTGGCTTCCCAATGGGGTTCTCAGTCTGATGGACCGAAAAGGAGATCGCAAATGAGCATCCTCCTAGAAGTCAAAGGGGTTTCCAAACGCTTTGGAGGCCTCACCGCAGTCAACAACGTTAGTTTTCACGTGTCTGAAGGCGAAATACTTTCTGTGATTGGTCCCAATGGGGCGGGTAAATCAACGTTATTCAAACTCATTGCGTCTTTTCTACCCACCAGCCAAGGTGAAGTATTCTTACGCGGTGAACGCATCAGTAACCTAGCGCCTCATACTGTTGCCCGCAAAGGACTCGTACGAACCTTTCAAGAAGCCACCATCTTTCGGTCGATGACCGTTCGCCAGAACATCATCGTGGCCCATCACTTGCGTTCACGCGCCTCACTCTTAGGTTTCTTTTTAGGCACGCGTTTAGCAGCCTCCGATGAAACCGCCTTTGCAGAGTCCTCCGACAACATCATCGAATTTTTAGGGCTCGCCGCAATTCGCGATGAGCTTGCTTCTACGTTACCGCAGGGTCATTTGCGGGCGCTTGGCATGGCTATCGGTTTAGCAACCCATCCGACTGTACTTTTACTGGACGAACCTTTTGCCGGCATGAACCACGATGAGACCATGCACATGGTGACTCTCGTTCGGCGACTACGCGACGAACGCGGCGTGACGGTCTTGTTGGTGGAGCACGATATGCCTGCCGTTATGAAAATATCAGACCGCATTGTGGTTTTGAACTTTGGCGAAAAAATCGCTGAAGGTACCCCCACCCAAATCCAAAGCAACCCCAAAGTCATCGAAGCCTACCTTGGCGCCGAAGACGCAGCGATCGGTTTATAAGCTATGACCGCACTACTTAATTTTGACAGCGTAGAGCTTTACTACGATCAGGTGTATGCCCTTAAAGGCGTCTCTCTCACGCTCAACGCGGGGGAAACAGTCGCTCTGATCGGCGCCAATGGCGCAGGCAAATCGTCCATTCTTCGCGCGATCACTGGTTTGGCCAAACTGCACTCTGGTGCAATCCACTTCATGGGCGAACGACTCGACGGCTTGGCAACCGCTGATATCGTCAAAAAAGGAATTTCTATGGTGCCTGAAGGGCGTCGTGTTTTTCCCTTCATGTCCATTAAAGACAATTTACTCATGGGCGCATTCACGCGCAGCGACAAAGCTGGAATCGCGCATACGCTAGACAGTGTGCTTGAACGCTTTCCGCGTCTGCGTGAGCGCTTTAACCAGCAAGCTGAAACACTGTCGGGCGGCGAGCAACAAATGATGGTGATTGGGCGAGCATTAATGGCCAAGCCCCGCATGCTTTTGTTGGATGAACCCAGCCTTGGCATTGCACCCAAGTTGGTACAAGACATTGCGCGTTCCATCGTTGCGATCTCCCGCGACGAGCAAGTCAGTGTTTTATTGGTAGAGCAAAACAGCCGGATGGCACTGTCTATTTCTAACCGAGCCTACGCATTGTCAACCGGGAATGTGGTCGTTTCAGGTGAGTCTCGTGCATTGATGGGCGATCCTCGAATTCAAGCAGCCTACTTAGGCGGAGAGTTATAAAAAAATATGCGCATTTTGGTCGTAAACCCCAATACCAGCCACGGCATGACCAAAAAAATTGGCGCAGCCGCCCAACGAGTGGCCTCTGCTGGAACGGAGATCATCGCTATCACTTCCCCAAGCGGCCCCGTCTCCATCGAAGGCTATTACGATGAAGCGATGAGCTTGGCGGGATTGCTTCAAGCCGTTCGAAACGCTAAGAATTTTGACGCTGTCGTTATCGCCTGTTTTGATGACACGGGCCTAGACGCCTTGCGCTGCCTCACCGATAAGCCGGTACTTGGCATTGGCGAAGCCGGTTACCGAATGGCGTCGATGTTGAGTAATAAATTTTCTGTGGTTACCACTTTGGCACGTTCCGTTCCCGCGTTAGAACACAACATATTGCGTTACGGGCTTGATCGGCATTGCCAACGTGTGCGCTCCTCGGAGGTAGCCGTACTCGAACTCGAGGAGGCCAACCCAGCAGCTCTCAAAAAAATTGAAGATGAAGTCGCACTCGCCATACGAGATGATCGTGCCGAAGCCATTGTTTTGGGCTGCGCTGGTATGACTGACTTGGCGGGGTCTCTTTCGCAGCGTTTTTCTTTGCCTGTGCTTGATGGCTTAGCCTGTGCGATTGGGCTGTGCGAAAGCATGGTTCGTTTAGGCTTGCGCACATCGCGTCAGGGTGGCTATGCGCCACCGCCTCACGTTAAACGCGAACTGCCGCAGTAGGCGCAACTTATCTTTTCAAGGTGCTTACCCTGCTTTTGCTTCGTTCAACGTCAAATGCGTTGTTGTAGGGTCGGGGATATAGATGCGTTTACCCTGAAAATAAATCCGACTCGTTGAAAACTCAGGGCTGTAAATCAAAAAGGGGGCGGCCCCAGAGACGCTTAATTTTTCACCTGCCTTGAGCGTGATTTGGGTGAGTTTTTTTTGGCTATCTAAAACACAGGCTGTCGTATTTTTATCGGCTGCGACGTGAACATAATTCCCAGCTTTTAAGGGCTCGCTCGGAATCACTACGAGACTTTTTCCTTTAAATTTCCAATCACATTGCGTTGCCTCTTCTGCCGCAACTGGAGTGGCCAATGCAACAGCGGGAACATTAGCAACCGTTGCAGCGGCCTCAGACGCTGCAAGCTCAGGCACCGGAGAAGGTGCTGCGGCAAGCACTGGAGCAGGCTCCTTTTGCGCTACCGCTACCGTTTGCGCTGGCGGCACAGACGGTTTTTTGGATTGACCGTTAGCCCAAATCAGACTCGCAGCCAAGGTCACAAAAAAAGCCACACTCCATCCCATGCGCCCTTGTGTTGTTGCGGCCATTGGCAGTTTTTCAAACACGCGGTCCGCCCAATGGCTGGGGGGGTTTGTCAATTCTGGGGCTGCAATCTCTGGTGTGTTTTGGTGAACTACGATTGGCTCAACACGTGCGACTTCAGCAGCGACTTCAACGACAACTTCAACAGGGATGGGCTCTGGGGGCGGGGGCTGGACTCTCACCAGGGGTTCAACGCCGAGCCTTGCTAAGAGGCTTCGGCCTACATGGCGTTTGATTTGCTCTGAATAAAAGAGTTGGTCTTCGCCGGGGACGCCGCTCTCTAACTCTTTAAGCTGGGCCAATGAAATGCTGGCGGAACGCGCAAAACTATAGGCATCGATCCCCGCATTTTCACGCGAAGCTTTTAGATGCGCACTGTCTTCAGCATTCCATGCTGGCATGGTTCCCGCCTTTATTTCAATGACTTTCTTACTTTATTGTCGAAATATGACAATAGAGTTATATCCTTTAAGTTCTATCGGATTTGGCAATTAGTTGTCGTGTTTTTTGGCAAACCCCTGGATTATTTGACCTCCGAGCCATTTTGGCAATAGACCTTCTAAAAAGCATCGGGTTAACCCTTGGGTTAAGCATCGAGTTTTACGTCGCGTTCGGTCGCCCAATGCCTTCAGCGAGAACCACCGCTTCCATCAAGCCACGGTCATCAACCGCATTGGGGAAAAAGGATTTAGTAATGGTCACTTGCACCTGCGGATCCCCCGCCCCCATGGCAATCACGGCATCAATGGCCGCTTTGCGTGCCATGGCGGTTGCGGCTTCCAAGGCTTGCGCGGGGTTAGGAAATTGCTGGGTACCCACCGTTGAATGCACCCGAAATACATCGCTGCCATCGCCATGGACCTGCACTTGCACCGACTGCGCAACCACCCCAGTGGCTGCGCCCACAGCATTGGCGACATCACAAAACTCGGGGAAAACCATTTCGCAGCCCAAGCGTTTACCGACCTCCGCGTAATACACCTTGACCGGCCCGCCCACGGCGACCACGGGCACACTCGGGCGCATACTAATCTGAGCCAAGCCCACTATCGGCTCGCCACTGCACACGGCGTTAACGAGCTTGTCTTCAGGCAAAGAAAAACCAAATGCGGTGTCTAAGATCGCGCGTCCAGTGAGTCGCACCGTTTCGCTCCACACTTGATGCGCATAGGCTTGGGTTCGTTCCGGCGTAGGCATTTTCATGGTCTGCAAACGGCAACCCAGTTGCGCCGCCATCAGCGCTGCGGGTTGAGACCAGTTGGCTTGTAAATCCAAAACGTGCGCGGCGTCAGACGGGGTAAACCCAGAAATTTGTACCAAGCCTTTGCGCTGTAAAGCCGTAAGGGCGCGTTGTGCGTTCATGGAAGTCGCCAACTTGCGCATGGGCTGCGGGGCTTCAGTAACCAAACGCAAAACCTCAGCCTCGCGTTCGCTGACCTCCCCCGTTTTGCCGCCAACGCGGGCACCAAAAGGCAAGAGAACAAACCGCCCGTGCATAGAACCGCCGCCGTCTACGTCAGCCAAATCCGCTTCCAACATCGACAACACCTGCGGATACCGCGCTCCCAATAAAGAGACTGGAACGATGCGTTGCGGGTTGATGGTTAAAGCAGCGTTAGGGCCTAAGGCGACTTCGCTGTCACCGCCTAAACCAATGGTGCGTACATCAATCGCTCGCACCATCGTGCGCCAACCGCCCACTTCAGCGCCCTCTTGGTTCACGCGCGGCCGCCCATCCCACAAGACGCCCAAATCTGTCGTTGTTCCGCCCATATCGGACATGATGAAACTTTGCAAACCCGACAACCATTGCGCTCCGACCAAACTCGCCGCTGGACCCGAAAGCACGGTCTCGATCGGGCGCGTTGCCACGCTTTGGGCCAAAGCCAAAGTGCCATCGCCTTTAACAATCATCAGCGGGCACTTAATCCCCAACTCAGCCATCGAACGGCTCACTGCCTCAATCAACATCGAGACCCGAGAAATCAACCGCGCATTGAGCGCAGCGGTGAGCGCTCGCCGAGGCGCGTCTAGCGAAGACGACAACTCGGTCGACAAAGTTACCGGCTTGTTCGATAGAGCCACAATAATGTCGCGGGCCTGAAGTTCGTGAGCCGCGTTGCGGACCGCAAAAGCCGAGGCTACTGCAAACGCGTCCACGCGATCGGCCATGCGAGCCACTGCCAAGCGCAGCGCCTCTTCGTCCAATGCCACGCGGGCGTCGCCATTGTGGTCATGCCCTCCCGCAATCACCTCTATCGGAATGCCTGGAAACGCCTTGGCAATTCCAGTGCGCTCCACCATTGCCGCATCAAAGCCAATGAGCACGACGCCAACGGCGCTGCCATGGCCTTCCACCACCGCATTAGTCGCTAATGTGGTGGAGACTGATACCAGCGCAATGTCTTTGGCCTGCAAGCCTTGGGGAAGTTTGGCAATCGCCTCGGTGATAGCGCCGCTGACCCCGATGGCTAAATCGCCTTTGGTGGTAATTGATTTTGCTGATGCCACCACGCGGTGGCCTTTGGCTTCAATAATGGCAGCGTCGGTATAAGTGCCCCCGGTATCGACGCCAATGAGGTAACTGGTGGATGCGGATGTCAATGCTGATGGATTCATAAAATATTGCAAAATGACTAACCGAAGGCGTTAGTCCCTGAGTAGGAGATTGTCCATGAAAACAGTGAAATCATTTCCCCGCAAGGTCATAGAAACCCCCAACGTATTTATTCCTCTGCCTGACGGTTCGCGTCTTGCGGCTCGGTTATGGATGCCTAAAGACGCAGACAAAAAACCCGTTCCGGTTATTTTGGAATACCTCCCCTACCGCAAACGCGATGGCACCATCGTTCGCGATGCCCTCACCCACCCCTACCT
>Ga0247843_1009431_pt1 | contig 10854 bp, 12 predicted proteins | sample LaCruzMarch2017__FD_192420 | JGI IMG/M metagenome (GOLD analysis project Ga0247843, IMG submission 192420) | Freshwater microbial communities from meromictic Lake La Cruz, Castile-La Mancha, Spain - LaCruzMarch2017_8m | ecosystem: Environmental > Aquatic > Freshwater > Lake | place: Spain...
GATCTAGGGAGGCCAGCAAATCGGAACAGTCATCTCAATGGTGTACCTGCCTTACGGGTATGTCAACAGGGATCGCACTTCTGCTGCTGCTCTTACTATTGGCGTCATCTAGTCCGTCCATCCTAAGCAGCTGCCTTTACACGGTCTTTTTTACGAACCATCATGAAAAAGCAACCAAGCTTCTATGAAGGAATCACTACAATTATGACTTCAACACCTTAATATCTCAAAACGTCACCGGCAAAGCTCATTTCATCGCCGTCCATAGTAAGAAAGTTAATAGAAACGCTATTCGGTATAGGGACAATCCAGCTCCTTACTCTACTCCTACTGTGCAGGCCAACATGCCGAGTCTGGCAAAGGGCAAGCCAACGTCGTTGATCAAGGAAGCAACGACGAAGGTCAAGGAGAAGGAATTGAACCCAAAGGACAAATCAACGGGCAAGTCGACGAGACCGACGAAGGCTCAGGTAGCTCGAGAGGCCCAGGTTGAAAAGGACGCCAAGCTCGACACAATACTAGAGAAGGAGTGGAAATTTGACCCCTTCAAAGACCGCGAGCCAAAGGCCTATGGCAATAGTCCTAGTGGAAGTTCGGAGTATAGTGATTCGGATGATAATTCCTTGGAGTGGACCAACGATAATGAGAGTTCTAACATGATAGAAGACCAGCCTTCCGATGAGGAACTAACAGCAGGAAGGATGAAGAAGAAGCTAGCCGAGGGGGAAGATAGCCACGCAAATGTTAGCACTACAGCAATGGTTGTGAATGCTTTAACGCCAGACAACAACCATCATCTCCAACAACAATACTCAAATAAGTGGGACGATGGTGCTAAGTGGAATCGTCCTGGAAGACCCGGTGACACAAGAGGAGGTAGTAAAACGAGTAGTAATCCTTTCGACGGAGCCTTCGGCCTTCGGAGTTGATAAGATGGAAGGAATTGAGGTCGCAGCAGTAGCAAAGGTCCTTACATTAGATAAGATGGCCACTTCTAAGCCACATCTAGTTACCATGTCCAAGCTCTCAGGTACTAGAGCCAAGATGGCACTTGAACAGGATAGTTACAACGATGATGAGGATGGACTCCTTCGGTGGCTAGGGAGTAGTCAAGTGAAGAACGAAGAGGTAGTTGCTGATAGCGAGGGAAGTTTGAGATGGAGACGTAGGAAACGGAAACAGAGACGTAGGAAATGGTGTTAAGCAATACAATTCAAGATACTGGTGATCTTATGCCCGCTATTAGACGGAAGACATTTCTGAAACCAACTTCAGCTGTTAAGGCTCAGGCCCTTGCTCTATCTGTAATGAGTTGCAGGTGGAAAAGAAAGATGTTCCCTCAAAGGAATGACTATTGTGTAGAACTACATGTTGTAGACAAAAAATTAGAATGAATTTTATTTTTTGATTGCTCCCCCCTTGGTACCACCATTCCAGCATTCCAGCATTCCAGCATGGCAACAAAACTAAACTACATAAACAGATCAGAACTGCGATACTTTCGAAATGAAAGTGACACATGGCAACATCGCCAATAGGACGCGCTTCTTGGTTGGTGACGAAGTTAATTTGAGCAATAACTGCTTCAGTCATAGAAGATTTACCCTCTGCCTTCTCACCACCACACTTGCATTTGCCACTTGGGGCGATCTGAAACCCTCTATCCTCACCAACATACTGTTACTTGGCGTACCATCTGTAGATATTTGGCAATAACAGCCAAAAGGAATACACAATACTTGTACAAGTACACCACCACCGGTCATTCGCCGCCAGACTGCGCAAAATACACGGCGAAGCCCCTTCCGGCTTGTACATATATTACTTACGTAATTACTACGAGTCGGGTAACAACTTGTTTTTTTCTCTCCTAGCGACTTCCTAGCTACTTCCTAGCGACTTCTGAGCAGTACTGCCCTTGAGAAAACAGTTTAGTTGGGCTTGATTGAATCCCGGTATTGAATGATAAGATCCCGGGAATAATGGAATTAATACCGGAACTGCGAAGTCGCTGGGAAGTCGCTAGGAAGTCGCTAGGAGAGAAAAAACAAGTTGTTACCCGACTCGTAGTATTAGGAAACTATTAATTATTTTGAGCTCGTGAACGTGAACCTGTGAGCAGGAGGAGCAACATTGCGCACCTCAATCGAGTAAGTCGTAGTAGTACAACTTGTAACATCTCAAGCTACCACCACGCAATCACGATGATGAAATCTATGTTTGTACTCCTTGTCTGCTCAGCAGCAATCAGCGCAGCAGCATCATCAGACATATCTAAAGGTAGGTTTCTACAGAAGAAAGATATGTCAATGAAAGGCTCGGCTGCTGAGGTAGTTTATAAAATGCATCACGGAAATGATACCAAACAAGAGGAAACAATCGGATCGACTGAAAAGAAGAAGCACAAAAAGCACAAGGGTGCAGAGACAAAGGCTGACAGGCCAACGAAGAAGAATCATCATGACAAGCATAATCCTACAAATGAAACTGAGACTAATTCGATCCAAGAACCAGGCATGATTGAGAAGAAGCATCACAAGACAACGCAGCAAACGAATCATACAAAACCTCTTGACAAAGATACAGAATTAATTGAGAAAATAGCCGAGAAAGATGGTCTGAAGGTGAAAGAGATTCTACATAAACACGGACCTAAAAATTCAATCGCTGAAATGATAATGCACGAGAAGGAAGCTGAAACACGTGCTAGTTCTTCGAATGTTGTGCAATCAGTTGTTGCTGAAACTACAGCTCAGGAAGCAGAAGTGGAAGCAGACCCAATAGTGATGGCACAACATCAATCGATGGTTTCAAGTGCTAAAGCATTATCAATCTGGATTTCGTGCATGGTAGGACTCATCTCAATGATGTGTTGAATAATATAATGAATAGGAACAGTACTGCCGTGAAAGTTGTCAAGTATCTAGAAATGATTCGTGGTACCTGGGTCTACCACTATATAATGTTTACAATTTTTTCTTAGCAATGTTTTCGCTCTCATATATACCCCTCTTTTTCAGATCGGGTTGCCAGCAATGCACACCAAATTAATACAGTATCGACTACCCTTGCCATCCGGTAGATTGTGACCAAGATGCGTCCCACTCAAACTCACAGCCTCACCATTGTTCAATACTCGTACGACATCCCAATTAACTTCATTATCACGAAAGCTGGGCCATCCATGACTACGGCTTTCACGTAAAAATTCGGCCATGGTTCGACCACGAGGTGCATAGAAGAGTGGTTTGCCTGTGTTGGAATCATAGAATGTAATTTCACCATCGGCCGGGGTGGAGGAAACTTCGTTGAGAAAATCTGTTACCTGTGTGAAGTATCCAGAATGCTCTGCGTAATGTCGGTTATAGTTGCAAATACGATCGGCTACGCTACGATCAACATTCCATCGAAGATTCGGTTGTACTGGCACGTCGCTTGTGCCGTGTGCTTTCTTTGACATGATCGTTTCTGAACCCATGACTGCGGGGGGCGGATACTTTTTGCCTGTCGATGCAATGGTTCCCATGACAATGATGTACGATGTAGCAATGCAGCAGAAGAATAATAAAGGATGTATCGAAGTTAAGTGGCTGAGCATCCAGGGTTTGCTTTTTTTCAAGATGTATCAGCACATGATCGTACAGATCCTCCTCCCCCGACCTCGGTCTGGCCGCCCCCACGAAGATTCGCCCTCTCCTCATCATGTCTCTTCGAATTTGGTTGCGTTGCCAATGGTATGGGCACCTATTCTTACAACTCCATCTGTAGCAACGACGAGATGGAAATAACTACAGACATCGAGTCTGAAATCAATCCAGTATCACGTTATTATTTCCCATTTTCACCAAATCCATTATCACGATCTGTCGAGGGTACTATTGCCACCGACGTAATAAATGGTCAACATAATGGTAGTAGTACGCGAGGTCTGGAAGAAACAACGGCAACTGAAACTGCAGATTCCATGTTTGATGGAATGTATAAATATTGGCTACTATTATTACTAACAATATTATTTGAAGTCGCTGGAACAACATCCATGAAATTGAGTGATGGGTTTAAGAATATATTACCATCCATTATGATATATGTATTCTACGGGGTATCATTTGCTATTTTCCCTTTGGCCTTAAAGGGTATAGATTTATCAGTGGGTTACGCCATATGGAGTGGCCTGGGAACAACATTGACAGCATTGATTGGGTTTTACTACTTTGGTGATAGCATGACAATTACAAAAATCATTGCTCTGATTGCGATTATTGGAGGATGTGTTTTATTAAATTTTGCAGGCGAAGGGCATTAAAACGTACAGTGTTGTCGTTTGTTAGAAGCGACAAAGCAAGTAATCATTAGAAAGTCCCAAGTGTCATGGATCCTTTGTGCTCTTGCGTCATCCGACACTTTTTTCCTCCGAGCCAACGAATAAATCCAACATTACTTTTCATCTCTTTCCTAAAAAACTATACAGGATTTACTTCTTCGATTGGCTTCAGAATTGGTGGTATATTAGATGAAATGCTTCGTCAGTAAAACCTGCTCCTACAAGAAGGACGTACCATACAACCGACTCTCGGTATCTACTTCTGCAGGGGGAAACAAAACTATAAGGCAGGAGTTTAACACGGTGTAACGCATAACATGAATTCTTATCACTTAGATGAAAGTTTATAAATCTCAGTGAACAAAAATTGGGAATAGTCTAACATCTCTCGTTTTCCTTTGCTCACATGACACAGCAGATTTTCTCACAGAAGTATCTCCGAAGACATATACCCTTAAATTTTGGATGAGTACATTACCACAGCATAACAAGAGCGCTGAACAAAGACACAACATAAAGGGTTGATTTCATCGTACTTGAACTTTCAATCTCTGTCTCCTCCTCTTTCTCCTCTACGGGTGCCGCTGGCTGTTCGCCATCTGGCAACTCTGTCTCTTCGTCTGTCGGAAGTGCCCCCTCAAAGGTTGCAAGAGAGAGCGGGGCCACCATTGACATGGAGAATTCAGCCTCAGTCAATCCCATCGACATCGAGAATTCAGCCTCAGTTAATGCCATCGACATGCTTCCTGGGATGTCGAATCGTAGGGCACGAGGTTGATCAATGATGTCCTCACGTAGGAGACGTGCTTGTCCACTGCCATCAGCAACGATGCCTTCCTGACGAATACGCCGTGGAAAAGTCATGATTTGAGCATCAGCGGCCGCCATAGCAGCTGCGGGGAGGAGGATTGCGAGCGTAGACGACTTCATTCTACTTAACGATTGTCAATATATGTGGTGGAGAGACTTGTAGACGTGGGTTCTACAATCAGTCGCAGGCAGGGGTAGCAAGTGGCAATGGACTTTCAATCCTGGCATCGTATCGTACGAAGGGAACCGTTGTCTCACAATTTTGTTTAACCGTTGTTCGCCGCTTCACCCGTTGAGCACCGCCACCTCATCCTCAAATCCATCGCCACAAAAAAAAGTGGCATGAAGTATTATTGTGGGCAAAGAGGATTCCTCTCTCTTCCCCTCCCCTCGCGCCCCCCCGCCCACAACACAGACACACCGGTAGATATCGGTAGTACTCCCGCATAACGATGTCGATCCAACATAAGTTTCGTTCGACGGCCCTACGTGCCATAACCACCGTCGCCATAGTCGAATACACCACTCACCTCCCAAGTGAAGGACGATCATCCATAGTCTATCATCGATTCTATGACGAAATAATTACCCCGCTTGGTCGACGATTCTTGGATCCAGAAGATGCACATCATATAGCACTCGATGTGGTCCGACGTGGATGGGCTCCACGTCTAAGTCGGTTAGGAAGTAATCGGGATGAAAGTAAAGTTAATATGATGGTAGAAATTATAGGTGCTTCAACTGCTCGCGGTGATGAAGATGATGTCGGTGAGGAGAATAAGCAGCAACGGAGGAAATTGCAATTTCCAGGCCCGATTGGATTAGCCGCAGGATTTGACAAAGATGGTATAGCCATCCCTGGCTTATTCGATTTAGGATTCTCATTTGTTGAAATTGGGAGTGTTACGCCATTACCACAGCCTGGCAATCCACGTCCACGTAGCTTTCGACTAGTAGAGGATCGGGGTGTGATTAATCGATATGGGTTTAATTCACAGGGTGCTGATAATGTGAGAGGATATTTGAGTAATTATAGAAGAATTTATCAAGGACGTGGTAGTGGCGATACAATGACGACTATTGCCGACGACGATATGATGGATGAGGAGGATGTGAAGAATGAGCAAGAAATGGAGAATGAGCAAGAAAAGGTGTCGTCGAATGCTGCTGCTGCTGCGGCTTCGGCTGTGGCTGACTCAATACTGTCGGGGCTAGGATGGGTGTGGAATAGACTCGTGACAACAACACCAAGGACAGGAGTTCTTGGAGTTAATTTAGGAAAGAACAAAACCAGTGAGGACGAAGTTGGGGTGAGTCCAAGAAATGCTCTGCCTGCTTCCAAATCATCGTTCCATTTTGCCTTTTAGGGACTATTTCTTACTTATTATTGTTTGTCATTGCAGGATTATACCATTGGGATACAAAAACTAGGTCCCTATGCCGATTATCTTGTTATTAATGTTTCATCTCCGAACACACCGGGTCTTAGGTCACTCCAGCAACGTGAACCATTGCGGAAACTGTTATCGGCTACTCTCAAAGCTAGAGATGAATATGCTCCACATGCTCTTTTGTTTGTAAAAATTAGCCCGGACATGGCATTAGAGGAAATGGAAGATGTGGCAAATGTTGTTATGGAGACCGGTACTGATGGTATGATCGTAACTAATACGACCAATGCTCGTCCTGAGATCCTCTCATCGAAACATAGGAAAGAAATTGGAGGTTTGTCGGGAGCACCCATTAAAGATAAATCCACGGAATGCATTCGCACCATGTACGAATTAACCGATGGCAAAGTCCCAATCATTGGTGTGGGTGGTATAGGGTCTGGTCGAGATGCATATGACAAACTAAAGGCAGGCGCGTCACTTGTACAGATTTACAGTATGATGGTATACGAGGGACCAGGAGTGGTAAGTCGTATTCGGAATGAGCTTGCAGATATCATAGTTGAGAATGGGTACAAGTCAGCGGATGAAGTTGTGGGTTCTTCTGTAGTGGACATCTATTGGAGTAGACGCGAGGAGAGGGTACAGTTAAGAATGAAGGAGCAAGAGGAAGAAAAGTTGATCATTGATTGATGGTAATGAGTAAACCTTGTAACATAAAACAATTCATTATGATAATTACTGTATTCTAGCTGACTGACGGTGGTCACTCATTCACATTTATTACAGCAAGACTATAGGAAATGACGGAGGCCGGGCCTATTCCTCTTCTTCTAGCCCTTCATTCACCCTACCGACCGTCTCCTCTAGTACTTCGATTTCATCATGCTCATTCCTCCATCTCAGGGCACTCTCACCTATCGCATCAACAATCTCTGCGGCCGCATCGGGTCTGCCTCGCATACGTGCATTAATACTCATTTCACGTAACTTCTCTTCATCCAATAACCAAGTGGCCACAACATCAGATACGGCCTGGGGGTCAGAGTCAGAGACGAAGGTACCAAACTTACCCTCCACAACGTAATCAACATTTCCTTCTTCTTGTCCAGGTAGGAAACTCGTTAGCATGACGGGGAGGGAGAGTGATGCTGCCTCGGCAATTGTTCCAGGTCCTGCCTTACTCACGAGTACATCCGTCGCAACCATATATTCAGCCATATTTGTAATAAATCCAAGACCAATAACTTTAACCTTTGCCTCAATGACAGAATCATTGGTGGTTGCCTTAGTGTCCAGGTCATCTCCACCTGCGACACTTTCAGCAACTGAGCTGACCTCTAAGTCACCAGTCGATGCCAGTGGCTTTAATAGAGCATCCAAATCGTGTCGATTGGCAGTGCTCTGTGTTACCACCTCAACGCTGTCATTCGCGTTTATATCGAATTGAGTTGGTGATGTCGACCTAGTCGGAGGAAGACTGACAGCGTGCCCATCCCCTGTGTTATTACTCGGAGCATCCAAATTGTTTGTGGATGCAGACGAGCTAAACGCCCCAAATGGACCGTTCATCGACTTCAGTGACATCCCCAAACCACCTATACTAGACGGTAATATCGGTGTACTAATGATTCGGCGTATATTTTGTGCCATATATCCACCATCGATGCAACCAACATCACTCAACAACCCGACACACGAATCAAAGTCCACCCCATTTGTACGTGCCACGAGATACTTCTCTCGCATCCCCTCCCAATCCCGCTTTACTAAGGAATCCTTTAATTGGTCATTCCGTCCACACACCACAAGGATTAATGCATCCATACCCCGTTCGACAAATTGGAGGTAAAGCGCATCGACAATGTTCGCTAATTGGCCACATCCCTCTCCCCCACCCATAACAAGAACAGTACGATTATTAGCATATGGACCAAGACCAAGCTGCTCCCGGACAAAGGTACGATATTCCCTCCCTTCTAAGCTATGACGATCCCCCATCTTTGTGGCCTGTACTGCAAAGTCATGTCGTATGGGCAACCCACTCATAATGATCTTCTCCAATGGGACCTTCCCCCGTTGCATGGCCAAATCTCGAATAACGTCACTTGCCACAAATAGTTTCTCGACACCATTCGCAAACCACATGGAATGTGCCGATCCTAGGTCAGTACAGACTGTAAAGATGGGTAAATGTCGTCCAGTCTCCTTGGCAATATTCCGACATGCCAGTACTGGTACATTTGTCATTAATGGATGGACACTTACCACCACATCGGGGTTATAACTTAATATACGCTTCCGTACAGAACGTTCCATGGCACTTTTCATGTGTACGTCGGCTAACATTTCATATGCACGTGTATTCGAAACATTATATACCAGTTTCCATTGCTGTGGATGTGCACTGAGGTGTTTATATGTCTTGACAAGCATATTGTACGGAGGGGGACCGTCCAATTGGACAATGTCACATAATGCATATGATGAACCGGGGAATAGTTGTTCAAATTGTTGTGCGAGAGATGTGGCCGATGCTCGATGTCCACCACCGGTATCTGAGGATAGGAATAGGACCTTGAGTGCACGTGGATGGTTTGTCGGGTCGGCAATTTGTAGTGCAGCATTCTCAACTTCTTCGGTGTTATCAGCACCACCGGCTCCACCCTCATTACTACCACCACCGCTACCACCATTTCCAGCGGCCTTCCCACTAGATGAGTGAGTACTGGAAGAGGGATTGCGGGATTCCGCCGCAGGCAGTTTATTATTCGACGAAGACGACGACCCTTCCATCCCCTCCGCGCCAGCGGACAATGACTCGTCGGTAGATGTTATGTCCTCTCTAGAACCCAACTTGGACATGATCCCTTTCATGACGCGAACACGTCCCTCCCGCGTGATGATGCCCATGTTGGGAATGCAGCGATTCGCTAAACTCGAAATTAAAGACTTTGAATTAATGCTACGGAATTTACGCGTTACGCCAATCTTGGTCCAGCAGCAGCAATTTATTCCTCCTCGTCGTTAGTTGATGATCGTACCTCTATGTACTTCGTAGATTCATGATTTAATCAACGACATGGTGGACTGTCAGCTCCTTCGTTTCTTTCTCCAACGGAAACCCGCTTTTTTTTAGACAAGACCTATCGTACCATCGTACGTACCAGGAGGAGACCACGGTCTCGTCTCGCAAGGTCTCGCAGCGAGACGCAACTCTATCTAGGGTATATTGGTGACGAGACGCGGAAGAGAGACTGGCACTTGCTTGTTATGATTAATTGATAGCAACTAAAGTTTGGGGACTCTCCCTGAAGAAATCGCATTTCCCCTATAGAGTCTCAGTGTTATGAGTATGGTTCTCTCCAAACATCTTCAGCAACATTCCTCATCAAAACTAGGTCAGAGAACCAATTTGTAGCTTACACAAATGCTCTTCCGTATACCCTTAATCCATCTCTAATAGCGCTATTCTGACATCAGCAGACCTCACTCCCCTTCCTCCATTTATACAATTTTTAAAGTTTCAATCTGAGTCATCATCATCTGAATCGTCCAATCCCAAATTAGTAACAGCAACCGACGTCTTTCTCTTCTTATTCCCCTCTTCTATGGGTAATGATTTATTCTTCATTCCCAATCCCGAAGCTGGTGGCAAATCATCCTCCTCGTCATCGTCATCATCATCGTCGTCATAATCTTGACTGGTATCATGAACCACCCTGCTCATATCACCACCACCACCACCACCACGACGGGATGACGATGCCGCAGCTGCAACCTCTCCTCGCTCAGCTGCCTCACAATCATCCAACCATTCACTAAATACATCAATTGGTTCATGTAAATGATGGATAGGCATTTCATAGGACGCGGAACACATACGACAACTGAGTGAACCTACACCCTTGGAAAGATCCATTTTACATTCGACTACATCCTCTGTTTTATTTAGAGATTCGAGGAATATACAAATGTATAAAGAATACATGATTAGAGAGACGCGTCCGCAAAAACAAACCCATCACAGTTGAGGACTACTTACCATTGGCACAGAATGGACATTTAAATCGTCTCGCGAGTGCCTGCTTCTTCTTCGTTTGTACTGGTGCCTTCTTCGCTCGTTTGCCCATGTTGACGAAGCTTCTGAGTGGAGATTGATAGAGAAGCAAAAAGGCGGGAGCATTGTTCCCGTTCCTGTTCTGTCCCACCACTGTCTTACTACTCATAATATGCTACTGCTAGTAACCCAGCCATCAACCAAGCAACGGCTGGGCGCAAGCACTGGGTGGACGCTAGATACGTGAATAGTAATAATAGGCAAATTAT
>Ga0247843_1009433_pt1 | contig 10853 bp, 11 predicted proteins | sample LaCruzMarch2017__FD_192420 | JGI IMG/M metagenome (GOLD analysis project Ga0247843, IMG submission 192420) | Freshwater microbial communities from meromictic Lake La Cruz, Castile-La Mancha, Spain - LaCruzMarch2017_8m | ecosystem: Environmental > Aquatic > Freshwater > Lake | place: Spain...
TGCAACAAAACACTGTAATCTAGCGCATCAGGACCGATGCCGCAAATCGCTGGCGCTTGAATCACAAAATCCGTGATTTCAATCCCCTTGAGCGCTTGCGATGACATCACAGCGTAAGATTGATTGCGCTATCATCGGACGAAATAGCTGGAGTATTGATTGAAGCTTCATACAGATCACAATGCGGCACTCAACACCGTCACAGGATACGGCAACGGTTTCGTCGAAATCAACAAAATCAGCTTTAACCATGCGATTGCTTTTGGTCCTGAAGGCCCCGTCAATCGATGGCTTGCCGAAAGCCCTGACGAGATCACAACGGCCTTGCTACTTCAGGCGGCCGGACTGACCCTGAAACCTGTCGATCCCCTGGCATTTCTTGACTCTAACGAACCCCCTCAGCCGGAAGTCGATGGGGTCAAGCCCGAGGTGCTTTTGGTGGGTACAGGTTCGCGTCAACGCATGCTAGCCCACAACATCATCAAGCCGCTCCTGCGGGCAGGCGTCGGGGTCGAATGCATGACGACCGAGGCTGCCGCCCGCACTTACAACATTTTAATGGCCGAAGGCCGACAAGTGATCGCCGCCCTCTTACCGGAGAAAGTCTAATGAGCATTGTCCTCATCGGAAAACCTGCACCTGGCTTTTCTGCACAAAGCACCTTTGGAGAAATCTCGTTGGAGCGCTGCGTTGGGCGCGGCGTCATCATGTATTTTTATCCTAAAGACAATACGCCGGGATGCACGACCGAAACAGAAAATTTTCGTGACTTACACGATGAGTTTTTAGCGAACGGTTGTGTCGTGATTGGAGTCTCACGCGACTCCTTGAAATCGCATGAAAATTTTTCAAAGAAACTCGGTTTACCCTTTCCACTCATTGCTGATACAGACGAAAGCGTCTGTAACACCTACGAGGTGATCAAACTCAAGCAAATGTATGGCAAACAAGTGCGCGGCATCGAGCGCAGCACCTTTTTGATTGATGCGCGAGGCAAACTCGTTCAAGCCTGGCGCGGACTGAAGGTCCCGGGACATGCCCAAGAGGTACTCCAGGCTGCGCGCAGCCTGACCTGATTGCTCTGCCCTTTGCCCCTTTTATCGCTCGTCCCCATGGGAGAAGTTATTTATGCCATTGCCAAAGCTGCCCTCACGCCCTGCCGCAATTCTCGATGTCGAAGATCTAAAGCTCGCGCCCAATATCTCGACTGCAGCGCCTTTCAGGGGGAGTGAGCCGACAGGTGAAGCCTTGAGCACAAAAACAATCAGCCAGACCCCTGCTGCGACCCCCTCGGCGGTTGAACCGTCTGAGACCGCGAAGCCCTCGAAATCAATTACCCTCGATCTTTCCGGGCTGTCGTCGACGCAAAGCAATCATAAAAATCCACTAGAGAAACCTGCTCGTCAAAAGCTTTCCAAGTCGCCGGCTTCGAACAAATCAGCATCAAAATCTTCAAGTCAAACGCTACGAAAACTTTTTGTGCTCGACACCAATGTCCTGTTGCATGATCCAAGCTCGCTCTTTAGATTCGAAGAACACGATGTCTTTCTCCCCATGATGACGCTAGAGGAGTTAGATCATCAAAAGAAAGGCATGTCCGAAGTCGCACGAAATGCGCGACAAGTCAGTCGCTCTCTTGATACCTTGGTCTGCGAGCATCGTGATCTCGATCTTGGTCTACCCCTGGACGGGCTCGGTCACAAAGACGCGACGGGGCGATTATTTTTTCAAACGACCTTGATGGCCAGCACGCTCCCGCCGGATCTTCCGATGGGGAAAGCCGACAACCAGATTTTGGGTGTTGTCCGGGCCTTAGCCAACAAGTTCATCGATCGCGAAGTCGTTCTGGTCTCCAAAGACATCAACATGCGCCTCAAAGCGCGGACGCTCTCGCTTTCTGCAGAAGATTATTTCAATGATCAAGTCCTGGAGGACTCGGACTTACTCTACAGCGGCACGCTTGCACTCCCTGATAACTTTTGGAATAAACACGGCAAAGGTGTGGAGTCTTGGCAGCAAGGTGGCACAACTTTTTACCGAATTTCTGGGCCGCTCTGTCACCAATTTATGGTGAATCAGTTTGTGTATTTTGAAGGCCCTATGCCCTTGTATGCGCAGGTTCGCGAAGTCAACGGTAAAACTGCCGTCCTCGCGACTCTACGCGACTTTACGCATGGGAAAAATAATGTCTGGGGCGTCACTGCCCGTAACCGCGAACAAAATTTCGCGATGAATTTATTGATGAACCCTGATTGTGACTTTGTGTCATTACTTGGACAAGCAGGTACGGGTAAAACACTCATGACACTCGCCGCAGGACTTGCGCAAGTCCTTGAAACCAAACGCTACACTGAGATCATCATGACCCGTGTGACCGTTCCGGTTGGAGAGGACATTGGTTTTCTCCCTGGCACTGAAGAAGAAAAAATGCAACCGTGGATGGGTGCACTTGAGGATAATCTCGAAGTGCTCACGATGGGCGAAACCGATGGTGGCTCCTCCATTGCCAATGGTCAAACGCATGACTGGGGTCGCGCAGGGACGATGGATTTGATACGTTCGCGGATCAAAATTAAATCGTTGAACTTTATGCGCGGTCGTACGTTCTTAAACAAATATCTAATCATCGACGAAGCGCAAAACCTGACGCCAAAGCAAATGAAAACCTTGATCACGCGTGCGGGCCCCGGTACAAAAGTCATTTGCTTAGGTAACATCGCACAGATCGATACGCCCTACCTGACAGAGGGAAGTTCTGGACTGACTTTTGTGGTTGATCGCTTCAAAGGTTGGCCGCATGCGGGTCATGTCACGTTGCAACGCGGAGAACGTTCTCGTTTGGCCGACTATGCGGGCGAAGTGCTTTAACCATGTCTGTCTCATCAAAAGCGGAGCTTCCCAGCAACCGTATCCCGCTCGCGATGACGGTCGGCGATGCAGCCGGCATCGGGCCCGAGATTGTTGTCAAGCTGCATGTACAGGGACTGAGCGCACCCTGCGTCGTGTATGGCGATGCAGGGGCATTAAGACGTGCTTGCGCGCTGCTCAACGTGTCGCTCAAGATTGTCGAGCTCACGCCTGAAGACCCTCTGTCCGACGATTTTCTTCAACCCGGATGTCTTTTTGTACGAGCGACCTCCCCTGCTTTGCCCAAAAAGCTGCCCTTTGGTGTGGTGGATGCGCGCGCGGGACATGCGGCGGTCCAAGCGCTAAATGCTGCGATCGATGATGCATTGGCAGGGCGCGTTCGCGCGATTGTCACGGCCCCGCTGAACAAAGAATCTATGCATGCCGCAGGCATAGACTTTCCAGGTCACACTGAAATTCTTGCAGAGCGCTCAGAGACACCTCACGTCGCCATGATGCTGGTCAACGACCAGCTGAGAGTAATGTTGGCGACGATCCATATTCCTCTTTCTGAAGTTCCCACCTCCCTGAGTACCGATCTCGAGTTACGAACCATCGAACTCGCCGCTTCTGCTTGTCGCGGAATGGGCATCTCCTCACCGCGTGTTGCGGTTGCAGGTCTGAATCCGCATGCAGGTGAGCAAGGTAAATTTGGAAGAGAAGAATTAGACATGATTGCGCCAGCCATTGCGTTGGCGCGCGCCAAGGGCATCGATGCTTCGGGTCCCTGGCCTGGTGATACGGTTTTTATGCGCGCTCGTCTTGGTGAGTTTGATATTTGCGTGGCGCAATATCACGACCAAGGCTTGATTCCCATCAAATACCTAGGCATTGACGATGGTGTCAATGTAACGGTCGGTTTACCTTTTGTACGAACCAGTGTGGATCATGGCACCGCATTCGATATTGCTGGGCAAGGTATTGCGGATCCAAACTCCCTTCGCACTGCATTCAACTTAGCGTTAAAACTGACCGCGGCAAAGTTTGAGACCTCGGATAAGAAAGATTTTAATTAAGGGTATACCCTTGTTTTGAGTATTATTAATAAATAAACAGTTTAACTATCTCAGCTAAGTATATAATTTGCATAGTTTTTATACTTATAAGGGCGCTGGGAATGCATGTTGGTCTTTTTTTACCCCTTCGCAATGTATGTCTTTCAAGCTTAGTCTGTCTGAGTTTGGCCCTTGCCAGCACCCAAAGTTTTGCGCAAAGTACGGGCTCGTCGAGTACTCAAGCCCCCAAACCTAAATCGTCACAAGCCCAGACAGCAACAAGCAAGTCGACGACGGCTAAAAAAAATACGGCGAACAATACTAAGTCCAAACCTAAATCCACAGCGAACGCCCAAAAGAAAAAAGCAGCGCCTGCCGGCACTCCCCAAGGTACACGGGGCGTTAAATCTACTTCAAACACGAGCAAAGCACTCGCAGCTGGAGCGACCACGGCTGCAGTTACAAACGCCGCTAGCGCCAAACGCGCGCATGCAGACCAACAATCCGGCAACCCCTCGAGCGGCTTGCGTTCAAATGTCGTGTTCGTCCAAGATCTGAGCAGCAAGGCCGTGCTTTTTTCTCGTAATGATGAGGTCGCACGTCCAATCGCTTCGATCACAAAATTGATGACAGCACTGATTGTCGTCGATGCAAAACAACCGCTTGATGAAATATTGCAAATCACGCAAGAAGACGTCGATGTCGTGAAATTCAGCCGCTCTCGTCTCGCCGTGGGTCAGAGGCTCTCGCGCGGTGACATGCTGCATTTAGCACTCATGTCTTCAGAAAATCGTGCTGCTAACGCCTTGGGACGTCACTATCCAGGTGGCATGCCTGCTTTTGTGGCTGCAATGAATAACAAAGCGCGTGAATTAGGCATGAATAACAGTCGTTTTGTCGAACCCACTGGGCTGTCAAGCGCCAATGTCGCGACGCCAAGAGATTTAGTCAAGTTAATGCAGGCAACAGCAGCCCGCTCAAGTATTCGCTATTACTCAACGAATCAACAACACGAAATCTCAACGCGTGGACACGCGACGCTTTTTCGTAATACCAATATGCTCGTGACAAATCCAAACTGGGACATCAGAGTCTCAAAGACTGGTTTCATTAACGAAGCTGGACAGTGCCTCGTGATGGTAGCGCGCATCAACAACCGTGATACCGCCATCGTGCTGTTGAATGCGGATGGCAAAGGTACCCGCATTGGTGATGCCGTCAAGATTAGACAGCTCGTTCAAAACCGCCAAGCGGTTGCGATGAATAACCCTAGCGTGAATTAATAGCTCGCGCCACCACCCGCAAAATTCAAGAATCGCGTGCTCGAGCCCTGGAACGTCAAACGAACCGTTCCGATGGGACCGTTTCGTTGTTTACCAATAATGATTTCTGCAGTCCCCTTATCGGGTGAATCAGGGTTGTAGACCTCGTCGCGATAAATAAACAGAATCAAGTCGGCATCCTGTTCGATTGCACCAGATTCGCGCAAATCGCTCATCACAGGTCGTTTGTTGGGACGCTGCTCGAGACTACGATTGAGCTGAGACAAGGCGATCACTGGACACTCAAGCTCTTTACCAAGTGCTTTGAGAGACCGGCTGATCTCAGAAATTTCGGTCGCCCGATTCTCACCCGCAGAGCTCGCACCCATGAGTTGTAAATAGTCGATCACGATGAGTCCAAGCTTGCCGCACTGACGTGCCAAGCGACGCGCTCGAGCGCGTACTTCTACCGAACTCAGTGCAGGAGTCTCATCGATATACATCTGGGCGTCTTGCATTCTCTGAACAGCATGCGTCACACGAGGCCAGTCATCCGCAAGCAACTTGCCTGTCCGCATGCGATGCTGATCCAACATGCCCACTGAACCCAACATACGCATCGCAAGTTGTACAGCCCCCATTTCCATTGAAAACACGGCGACGGGCAAGCCCTGTTCGATGGCAACATGTTCTGCAATATTCATGGCGAGCGAGGTTTTACCCATGGATGGTCGCCCCGCCACAATCACAAGATCCCCAGCCTGCAAACCTGAAGTCATGCGATCGAGGTCAGTAAAGCCCGTAGGTACCCCTGTGACATCGGTATCGCCTTCGCGGTGATAGAGCTCATCGATACGCTCAACGACTTCGGAGAGCAAAGGCTGAATTTCTCTAAAACCTGCGCTCGCTTTCGCACCCTCTTGAGCAATCTTAAAAACCTTGGACTCGGCCTCATCGAGCAACTGACGCGCCTCTTTACCTTGCGGATTAAAGGCTGTCGCAGCAATCTCATCGGCAACAGTCACCAGTTTGCGTAACATCGAACGCTCGCGAACAATTTCAGCATAGCGACGAATATTGGCTGCCGATGGCGTATTGTGCGCAAGAGCATTCAGATAGCCTAGGCCACCGACCTCCTCGGACTTTCCGACACTTGCGATCGACTCATGAACAGTCACGACATCAGCAGGTCGAGACAGGTTGATGAGTCGAGAGATATGCTGCCAAATCAACCTATGATCGTAGCGATAAAAGTCACTTTCATTGACCACATCCGTGATCCGTTCCCAAGCGCCATTATCAAGGAGAAGACCGCCCAACACGGATTGCTCCGCTTCGACAGAGTGTGGGGGAACACGTAAATATTCGAGTTGTGGATCTGGCGGATTATTCATGGATGCATCATAACCTTAAGGTCTTAGACCTGTACAAAAAACTGCGTCCCGACGCCCCCGGTAGCAAAGACAAAAAAGCCGGCATGTGCCGGCTTTTTTGTGAGGTGCGACAGGTCCTGATCAGACCAAATCACCCACCACAACAACCGTAATATTGCTCACGACGTCAGGATGCAAAGCAATCTGAATAGCCGTCTCACCGACAGCCTTCAGGGGGCCTTCTGGCAGACGAATTTGTGACTTTTCGATACCGGCGAAACCAGCAGCGACCAGACCCTGCGCAATATCCATATTGGTCACGGAACCAAATAAACGACCATCTACCCCAGCTTTTTGCTTGATGCTCAAAGCGAAGCTTTCGAGACGCGCGCCTAAAGCTTGGCAAGCAGCCAGTTTTTCAGCCTGGGCTTTTTCAAGCTCAGCACGGCGAACTTCGAACTCTTTGAGGGCAGCCTCGGTCGCACGACGTGCTTTTTTCTGGGGAATCAGAAAGTTACGGGCATAGCCATCGCGCACGCGAACAACTTCACCGAGGTTTCCAACATTAACGACTTTTTCGAGCAGAATGATTTGCATAGTGTGCCCCGGGATCAGTTGTGGTTATCAGTGAAGGGCAACAAAGCCAAGAAGCGCGCACGCTTGATCGCTGAGTCGAGCTGACGCTGATAGATTGCTTTGGTGCCAGTCAAACGCGCAGGAATAATCTTGCCGTTTTCTTGGATGAAGTCACGCAGGGTATCGAGATCTTTGTAATCAATTTGATCAACATTAGCCGCACTGAAGCGGCAGAACTTACGACGCTTGAAAAGCGGGTTCTGTTGCGTGAATTTCTTTTTTTCTTTACGTTTACCGAAGAAAGCCATGATATGCCTTGTTCAAATTTGTTGAATATGCTGCGCATGCAGCCGATATTTTTGAGAATCTTTACGAACCGGAGCCAGAAAACCCTGAAGCCGGACCTTGCTACCTAAACGCATCGTGCCAGCCATCTGAGCCAAATCTCCCATCGCCACAACAACCAAACTCAGTGCGATGCGACGTAGTTGACCTGCTTCAGTCACCTCGGACTCATGTGAAAGTAAAAACTCCAAAACTGGAACCCCTGCGGGTGTATATCTCAAAGGAGACAGTTCAGAAATTAAGCCTTGCACTTCGAACCGATTCACTGCTAACCCATTGACCTCTGGCCGATCCACGACAATTCCGATTTACTCGATGTCGTCTGGTATTGATTCAGCGGATGCTTTGCGGGCCTCTTCGCGCTCGACTTGTTTCATCATGATTGAAGGCTCTGTCTCAGCAGCTTTGGTCTTGATCACAAGATGGCGGAGTACGGCGTCGTTGTAGCGGAAAGAATGCTCAAGCTCATCGAGCGTCGTTTGGCTGCACTCGATGTTGAAGCACAGGTAGTGTGCTTTGACGAGTTTTTGGATGGGATAAGCGAGCTGACGACGGCCCCAGTCTTCGGTGCGGTGGACTTTTCCACCTTGCGTCGTCACAAGCGCTTGATAGCGCTCAACCATGGCGGGCACTTGCTCGCTTTGGTCTGGGTGAACAATAAAAACAACTTCGTAATGGCGCATGCAATGCACTCCTAAGGATATCCGGAAAGAAGCACAACACTCCTACCGGGGGCAGCCCGCCGTACCTGACATAGGTCGGTCGAGCAAGAAAGCCTTGTATTTTCGCGTATTTAGCGCTTTATAGCAAATCAAATTGAGAAAAAGCGCTTGCGAATCGCATTTTCTATGCCATCTGCGTTCAGGCCCACGCCCGCAAGTAAAGCACCCTGTTCACCATGATCAATAAACCTATCCGGTAATCCTAAATACAACAAAGGGGTTACGATTGCGTGCGCCGCGAGGGTTTCAGACACAGCCCCTCCAGCGCCCCCCATCAAAGAGCCTTCTTCTAGCGTGACAAGACCAAGGGGATGCTCGCCAGCCATTGCAAGAACCAGCTCTGTATCAAGTGGCTTGACAAAGCGCATGTCGACCACGGTCAGATTCAGGGTCTCAGCAGCTTTGAGCGCTGCAGGCAAAAGGGTACCAAAAACTAGCACTGCGACGCCCGCCCCTCGTCTGCGGATGATGCCGCGACCCACCGGAACTGTAGCGAGACCGGCCTCGACCGCGACTCCGGATCCCGAACCTCTGGGATAGCGCACGGACGCGGGACCTGGATACTGATAACACGTGGTGAGCAGCAGACGCGTTTCATTTTCATCTGACGGCGTGGCCACAACCATGTTCGGAATGCAGCGCAAGAACGCGATGTCATAGTTACCCGCATGGGTCGCACCATCGGCCCCCACCAAGCCGGCACGGTCAAGCGCAAAGGTCACGTCAAGATTTTGCAACGCCACATCGTGAATCAGCTGATCATAGCCACGCTGTAGAAAAGTCGAATAAATGGCGAGAACAGGTTTTTGACCCTCGCAGGCGATACCCGCAGCGAAGGTGACCGCGTGTTGCTCTGCGATACCCACATCGAAATAACGCGTGGGGAAACGCCGCTCGAACTCCACCATGCCACTGCCCTCGCGCATGGCGGGGGTGATGCCATTGAGCCTGGGATCGCTCTCGGCCATGTCACAGAGCCATTGACCGAATACTTGGGTAAAGGTGGCCTTTGGGGGAGTGCTTGATTTTTGGATGCCGACCGCTGGATCAAACTTACCCGGACCGTGATAAAGCACCGGGTCAGCCTCGGCCAGTTTGTAACCCTGCCCTTTTTTGGTCACGACATGCAAGAACTGCGGCCCTTTGAGGGCGCGCATATTTTGCAAAGTTGGGATGAGTGCATCGAGATCATGACCATCGATCGGGCCAACGTAGTTAAAGCCCATTTCCTCAAAAAGTGTCGCGGGCGTGACCATTCCCTTGGCGTGCTCCTCGAGACGTCGAGCCAGCTCGAGTACCGGTGGCACATGCTGTAGAACGGCACGACCTACGTTTTTAGCGGCAGCATAAAACTGCCCAGACAACAGCCTCGCAAAGTAATGATTTAACGCGCCGACAGGCGGGGAAATCGACATGTCGTTATCGTTGAGAATCACCAGCAAATTGATACCTGGTGTCACACCGGCGTTATTCATTGCCTCGAAAGCCATGCCTGCAGTCATCGCGCCATCACCGATCACGGCAATGTGCTGACGAGAGATGCCCGCATTGCGCGACGCAACGGCCATGCCAAGCGCGGCGGATATCGAGGTAGACGAATGCGCTGTTCCAAACGCGTCGTATTCGGATTCAGAGCGCTTTGGGAAACCTGAGATTCCGCCAAAATGGCGCAGTGAACCCATTGCGTCTTTACGTCCGGTCAGGATCTTGTGTGGATAGGACTGGTGTCCAACATCCCAAATAATGCGGTCGTGCGGCGTATCGTAAACGTGGTGGAGTGCAACCGTCAGCTCGACCGTGCCGAGGTTGGACGATAGATGTCCACCCGTACGCGAGACAGATTGCAGGACAAAAGAACGGAGTTCGTCGGCCAGCTTTTTAAGCTCGCGGCGATCCAGCGCCTTGAGGTCCGCGGGTCGTTGAATTCGATCAAGCAAATCTGTAGACATTTTTCTCGTCAGTGATCACGCAATACAATAAAGTCAGCCAATCCAGCCAAATACTGCCCGGACTCGCCCAAAGGAGCAATCGCCTGGATCGCATTTTGATGCAATTTTTGTGCAAAAGCCTGTGCTTGTTCAAGTCCCATCAAAGCAACATAGGTGGGCTTGTTAGCTGCGGCATCCTTGCCGGGTGTTTTACCCAAGGTCGAAGAATCAGCGGTCACATCCAAGACATCATCCACCACCTGAAAAGCCAAACCCATGGCGAGGCCGTAATCCTTGAGGGCCTGCTGCTGAGTCTCTGAGGCGCCAGCGGCGATCCCGCCAAGCATGACACTGGTCAACAATAACGCGCCAGTTTTGAGTTGGTGCATCTGCTGCAAAGCATCCCGTGAAAGGCTTTGCCCGACACTTGCCAAATCGATCGCCTGGCCACCCGCCATACCAAGACTGCCTGAAGCTTGAGCAAGGGCTTGGGTCGCTTTGACGACCCGCTCTGCATCGGTCGGCATCTGCGTCAAAAAATCAAAGGCCAGAGGCTGCAAAGCGTCTCCGGCCAACAATGCGGTCGCTTCGTCGTATTGCACATGCACGGTCGGCTGCCCCCGTCGAAGCGTGTCGTCGTCCATACAGGGCAAATCGTCATGTACGAGTGAATACGCGTGCACCAGCTCGACCGCCGCGGCAGAGCAATCTAGTGCACGCTCCAACGCGGGCTCGACCTGCTGTC
>Ga0247843_1009434_pt1 | contig 10852 bp, 13 predicted proteins | sample LaCruzMarch2017__FD_192420 | JGI IMG/M metagenome (GOLD analysis project Ga0247843, IMG submission 192420) | Freshwater microbial communities from meromictic Lake La Cruz, Castile-La Mancha, Spain - LaCruzMarch2017_8m | ecosystem: Environmental > Aquatic > Freshwater > Lake | place: Spain...
GGTGGTGATCGCCGCCGGGTTGTCCACCAGGATGTCGGGATCGAACGAACGGGAGTTCGCCGAATACCAGGGCCGGCGCACAGTTTCCGATCGCGACACATAGAGCGTCAGCGAGCGGGAGGTGGGCACCCCAAGGGCATGCATCAACTCCTGCGCCAGAAACTCGCGCACGCTGGAGCGCAGCACGGCGCGGCCATCGGCGCCGCGGCAGTAGGGCGTGGGGCCACCGCCCTTGAGTTGCATCTCCCAGCGCCGGCCGCTAAAGACGCCTTCGAACACGGAAATGGCCCGGCCATCGCCATAGCCGTTGCCGGTGCCGAACGGGCACTGCTGGATGTATTCGCTGCCGTAGATCGAGAGGGCATAACCGGTGGCCCAGCCGTACGGGCGCATCGGCGCCTGCGACGCCGTGATGTCACCGGAGAACAGCCGGCGGAACGGGTCGTCGTGGGCGAGCCCATCGCCCAGGCCCAGCTCATGGAAGAGGGTGCTGCTGTGCGCCACGAGCTCCGGCTCCAGCAGCGGGGTGGGTGTCACCGGCACGTAATGGCCGGAGAACACCTGACGGGGCCGGTGATCCTGGCCGCCGGCGGTGGCCTGGGGATCCGCCCGCAGGGAATCCAGCAGCGAATAGTCGGCCCGCTGGGCGAACGCCGCGAACGTGGTTGTCGGTACGGCGGTGGGCGCTGCTGTCTGCACTGTGGTGGACGCGGCTGTCGGCACGGGTCTCTCGGGTGTGGCGCGGCCTGGGCAGGGCCCTGACGCTGAGATCACCATCCTGGCGACGTTGCGGCCATCACTGGCGACATTGCGGCCATCACGCCGGTTGTGCGGTTACAGGTGCGTTCAAGCCTGAACGCGGCGTGGGCGGTTTAGCGTTGAACCATGGACTTCCAAGGGCAGATCACCATCAACCCTGCCGTGCGCTTCGGCAAGCCCTGCGTTCGCGGTACCAGGATCACGGTGGGGGATGTGCTCGGCTTTCTTGCCAGCGGCATGGGGGAAGCGGAACTGCTGGAGGACTTCCCGCAGCTCAGCCATGACGACGTGCTGGCTTGCCTGGCCTGTGCAGCAGATCGGGAACGCCTACTCCTCAGCCTGACCACGGCGGCGTGAGCGTCCAGTGCCCCTGCAAGCGATCTTTTCCTAGGCAGGATTGGATTTGAACAGTCTTCAGAAGTTGTTCTGTTGGCGATCGTCTTTCTCCTGTCTGTCCTGGCGAAGCTTGAAGGCCGCTCAATCTGGCTTCTGAGCCATCTCGCCTCGATCAGTTTTGCCATCTGTTTGCGACACCCTTCGGCGCTGCGGGCAGCAGCGGGGTGGGGTCCACCGCCACCAGGCCCTGCGGTTGCCGTTGGCGCAGTTCCAGATGCAGATGGGGGGTGCTGGCGTTACCGCTCTGGCCCACCTGGCCCAGGGGTTGTCCGGCGCGCACGCTCTCGCCCTGCTCCACGGACGCCCTCAGCAGGTGGCCGTAGAGGCTCGACCAGCCCCCACCGTGATCGATCAGCACCGTGAGGCCGTAGCCATCGATCACGGCCACCCGCTGCACCCGGCCCGCCAGCACCGCCAGCACCGCGGTGCCCTCGTCGGCGATCAGATCCAGCCCGGTGTGCATCCGCCAGGCGCCCCGCGCCGTCGAATACCGCCAGCCCCAGGGATCCTGCTCAAAGGCCCCAACGGCCATGGGGTAATGGAGTGGCCCTGGAAGGCTCAGCCCGACATCGCCGGGCCCGGGCGGTGGCGTCTGGAGGGCAAGATCCCCCACGGCCACGACCCCAGGAACCAGCGTGGGCCGCTCGGGCCTGGCGGGCGCCATCAAGGGCGTGGGCGTTCTGGCGGGGGAGGGGATGGCCGGGGCCGGCGGCAGCAGGGCGGCGGGCCCGGGCTCCCGCTCAGCCCCCGCCCCACTGGCCGAATCGGGGATCAGCGGCTCGGGCAGCGGCAGCGCGGCGCTCGGTGCCGCACCCGCCGGCACGCCCAGCAGTGCGAGCAGCAGAACCGGTACCCAGCGGCGGCGTGCAGGGGCCATCGAACAGGCCAGTGGCAGCTGCGTTGTACCGCCTCCCGGGGGCCCATGCCCGCAACCGCCACCCAGGGTGCGATAGCGGGACTGCTCCTGCACCAGCTTTGGCGAGCTCTGGGGCTCCCTGCTGGCGGGGACCGGGCGCCTGAGGCGGCGGGGCAAACTGCGGCGGTTCTAGCCTCGCCCCCATCGCAAGCCGACGTCATGAAGCTGCCGGAAGGCTGGCGGATCTACGCCCTGGTTCTGGGACTGAACGTGCTGGCGCTCTCGCTCTGGTGGGTGGATCGCGACGTGGTGCCCCACCCCTCCGCCGGCGGCATGGGCGCCTGGATCGCCGCCCGCCTGGGATCCTGAGTTGCCCGTGATCACGATGAACCGCCAACACCTAAGGCCACTGGTCGCCCTGCTGGCCCTGCTGCCGGCGGCGCACGCCGTGGCTGCGCTGGCGGCCACACCCTCCCCTACCCCGCTCGAGGGCACCGCCTGGGTGCTGGAGCGGCTGGGGCAGCGCCAGCCCCAGAACGGCACCACCATCACCCTGCGCTTTGAGGCTGGCCGGGTGGCGGGCAGCGACGGTTGCAACCGCTTCGGCGCCCCCGTCACGGTCCGGGGGACGGGCCTGCAGGTGTCGTCCCGGGGCCTGAGCACCAAAATGGCCTGCCCGCCGGCGGTGATGCAGCAGGCCGAAGCCTTCCAGACGGCGCTCGCCAGCAGCCGGGGTTTCCGCCTCGACGGCGAGCGCCTGCGGCTGCTCTCGGCCGACGGCCGGCCCCTGCTGGTGCTGGTGGCCCAGTCGCAGCGGCTGGTGGGCAGCACCTGGCGGGTGGCGGGCTTCAACAACGGCCGCCAGGCGCTGGTGAGTCCGATCCTGGGCACCAGCCTCTCGTTGCGGGTCGTCAAGGACGGCCAGCTGGCCGGTTCGGCGGGCTGCAACCGCTTCACCGCGCCGATGCAACTGGAGGGCACCCGCGTCCGCATCGGCACCCCGGTGACGACCAGAAAGCGCTGCGCCGGCGCCGGGGTGATGGAGCAGGAGCAGCAGTTCCTGGCCGCCCTGCCGACGGCCGCCAGCCTGCGGCTCGAAGGGGAGTCCCTGGAACTGCGCCGGTCCGACGGCGCCATCGCCCTCAGCCTGCGGCGCGTTCCGGGGCCCTGAGAACCGCGTATGGATCTGCCAAGGGTGGTGTTCTTCGGTCGCACCGGGGCTGACGCGCTGGCGTTCTTCAACCTCGATCTGGCGGCCTGGCGGGGACGCAGGGTGCTCGATTGCCCCGGCGGACCCGGTTCCTTCACCGCCCTGGCCCGCGCCGCCGGGGTGGAGAGCGTGGCGGCCGATCCCCTGTACACCCTGTCGTTGCCGGAGCTGGAGCGCCGCTGCCGCGACGACGTCGCCTTCACCATGGAGCGCCTGGCCCAGAGCCCGACGCTGCGGCCGGACTTTGATCAGGCCCGGTTCCGCCAGGGGAAGATGGAGGCCCTCGAAACCTTTCTGGCCGACCGGCGGGAGTATCCGCAGGCCTACCGCGCCGCGGCGCTGCCCTCCCTGCCCTTCGCGGCGGCCAGCTTCGATCTGGTGCTCTGCGGCCATCTGCTGTTCTGTTATGCCCCGATCGCCGACGGCGGCCTCAGCGAACAGCCCGACTTCAACCTCGACTGGCACCGGCGCGCCCTGGCCGAACTGCTGCGGGTCAGCCGGCAGGAGGTGCGGATCTATCCCGCCCACACGATCGAACGCCACCCCCGGGTGCATCCCTGGGTGCAGCCCCTGCTCGCCTCCCTGCCGCCGGGGTGGCAGGGGCACCTGGAGCCCACCACCTACGACGAAGGCTTCGAGGGCGAGACGCCGATGCTGCGGCTGCGGCGCTAGATCGCGCCTTCCCCCTGCGGGCCAGGGGCCCATTGATCACGAATCCCACACTAAATTTCGTAAAATTCGATACAAAAAGCGGGGAATGTAACGGGTCGTGGCTGGTTTTCGCCCCTGGAGACACACTGACAAAAAACTGCACCAGGAGTGAATTCCCATGACGTATCTGACCTGGAGGCGGGAGCTGGTGCGCTCCGCCATCGATCAGATGCTCGCTGCCACCGATCCCGACCGCGGCCCCTTCGGTGATGGGGGTGTGCTGTTCAACGCGATGATGCAGGACCTGAGCGAGAGCCTGCCGGCGCTGGAGATCGTGGCGGCCGCCAACGACATCCTCACCGCCCACCGGGGCTTCTGCGAGGGGCGCAGCTGCGAGGTGGCCCAGGCCCTCAAGGTGTGCCTGTCGATGCCCGCCGAGAAACAGGGCCTGGAACGAAGGCTCGTGCTCGACCGCGAGCGGGTGGAGCAGAACGCCCTCAGCCATGACGCCAGCCTGCTGCTGGTCTGGGATGGCCGGCGCACCAGCGCCATCGAGGAGCTCGGCGTCGCCGCCCTCAGCGAGCGCTTCCCCTGCCAGGGCAGCGAGGCCCGCTGGACCACCGGCGAGTTCGTGGCCCTGCTGGAGTCCCGTGCCCTGCAGTGCCGCCGCACCCGGGTGGCCCAGGAAATCGTGGCGGAGGATCCCGCCACTGCCCCCTCCGGCGGCACCGTGGTGCTGGTGTTCCCCACCGATCCCGGCACGCGTCCCTGGGTCGCCACCGTGGCCGTGGCCCTGCCCACGGAGGAGCTTCCCGAGAGCGAACCCCCCACCCTCGACGGCTACCAGGCCATGCGGGTGCTGGTGGGTCCCACCAGCACGTCGGCATAACGGCCGAAAGCCTCCCCCTCGCTGAGGAACAGCCGGGGGATCACCAGTTCACACTCCAGCAGCAGCAGCTCGCCGCCCTCGTCCCGAATCCCGTCGATGCGGGCGTAGGGCAGCACCCCGAAGCGCCGCCGCAGGCGTTCCTCCACCGCAGTGGCCCAGCCCTGTTCCGCCGCACTCGCCTGCCGCAGCCGGTTGCGGCCTCCGAAGCCTTCGTGGGCGATCCAGCCCCCCGCCGCCACGCTCTTGGCCACGGCGTGGGAGAAATGTCCACCGAGGAACACAGCGCTGAACTCCCCCGCCCGGCAGATCTCCGGCAGAAAGCGCTGCAGGCACACCTCCCCGTCCTGCGCCAGCCGCTCCAGCCAGCCATCGGCGTCCGCGGCCTCCGCAGCCGTACTGCCATCAGCCGCGGTGATCGCCAGGCGCGGACCCTCCCGGCGCACCCGGTAGGTGTGCCAGCTCCTGGCGCCGATCGCCGGCTTGAGCACTGCCTCGCTCCAGCCGCACGCCTCCAGAAGCCCCGCCAGCGAACCGCGCCAGCCGGCTGGAAGCCAGCGGCTGGGAATCAGGGCCACCCCCTCCCGCTCCAGCTGGGGCAGGTAATCACGCTTGGTGTGACCCGCCAGAATCACCGGCAGCGGATTGGCCAGTGGCACCCCGAGGCTGGCGAGCTGTTCCGCCAAGGCGCCGATGCGGGGCAGGAAGTCGGGGTGGCGATGGCTGTCACGGCAGTCACGCACGCTGACCCGATCGAAGCGCCTCCAGTCGGTGGTGTCGCCGTTGGTGAGGGATGGCAGGGGCACCAGCTCACTGGCGATGCCGCGGTCGGCGAGGAAGGCCCGCAGGGCCGGCGTCTCGTCGTGGATCCGCCCCAGGTGCAGCAGCGCGATCAGGCCGGCAGGATGCCCCACTCACGTTTCACCTGCACGCTGGTGATCTCCCAGGCCTCCTCGGCCGCCACGACCGGGCCATGGTGGTCGACCGGCCTCAGTCCCCGCCTGGCGAATTCGTTCTGCAGCAACAGCTGGAAGAGAACGCTCTGGGACACCAGCCCGTTGAGACGCTCCTCGCCCCCCACCCGGTCCATCAACACCGGATGGCCCTGGCAATCGCGCAGGGCCCGCAACTGCTGCTGCAGCCAGACCCGCTCGTACTGGAGCATGGCGTCGTTGCAGCGGGACAGGTTCTCCCGATAGCAGCCGGCATGGCACTTGATGGCCCTTTCCGACAGGCCCGTGGCGGTGCCGGCGTCCTTGAGACGTTGCATCGCTTCGCTCAGAAAACTCACGGTTGTTCACTGATGGCTCAACAACGCTAGAAACAGCAACGGCCATTTCCCACGGACACGAGGCAGCGGCAATGATCCTTAGCGCAGGGGAAGAGAAGCCAAAGCCAGTGGCGGTTGCTACATCCTTTTGGCGATCACCGGCCCCGAGCCTGAGAGCCATTCTCATAGCCACTCTTCATAGCCACTCCTCATAGCCACTGCTTTCGGCGGAAATAGAGGAACAGGCTAAGGCTGATCAGGATCATCACCACCCACACCGAGTAGTACCCACCCCGCCACTCCAGCTCGGGCATCTCCTTGAAGTTCATGCCATAGACACCAGCAATGAAAGTGAGAGGGATGAAGATCGTGGAGATGATCGTCAGCACCTTCATCACCTCATTCATCCGATGGCTGAGGGTCGAAAGATAGGTGTCATGCATGCCCCCAAGAATGTCGCGGTGGGTTTCAACCAGATCGATGATCTGAATGCTGTGGTCATACAGATCGCGCCAGAACACCCGGCTCTCTGCTGTCAGCAGGGGAGATTCACTCTTGACGATCATGGCCACCTCCTCGCGGATCGGCCAGACGGCCTTGCGCAGGCTCAGAATGCCCCGCTTCAGACCATGGATCTCCTTAATGTCGCCGGGCTGGGGATCCTCCAGCAACCTGTCATCCACCTCCTCGATGATATCGCCCATCCGCTCGACGGCGAGAAAGTAGTGGTCGACAACGGCATCCATCAGGCAGTAGGCGAGGTAATCGGCCTTCATCCAGCGGATCCGCCCGCTGGCGGCGCGGATGCGGTCACGCACCCCATCAAACACATCGCCATCATCCTCAAGAAAGGAAATCACGAAGTGATCGCCGAGGATCACGCTCACATGTTCGATATCAATGGTCTGGCTATCTTCATCGAAAGCGATCATCTTCAGCGCCATGAAGACATAGCCCGGAAACTCCTCCACCTTTGGGCGCTGGGTGGTGTTGGCGATGTCCTCCAGGGTCATCGGATGAATCCCGAAGAATTCGCCGAGGCGCTCCACAAGGGCCACGTCATGGACGCCGCTGACGTTCATCCAGGTGATGCTGTCCTCGCGGACGACATCAGCGCAGCTCCGCACCGAGACATCCCTCTCTTCCGAGCAGCCATGGCCGTCGTAGTGGATAACATCGATCTGCACCTTCGCCAGCCGCTGCTCACCCACGAACTCGATCGCACCGGGGATGGCTCCGGGCCTGATCCGCCTGGCGCGGATGCCGCCGGTGCCGGCGGAGCTACGGAGACGTGATGGTTTTCTCGACGGCCTGGTCTTCATCGCCCGGCCCGGATGCAACAGGGTGGCAGGGAGCCTATCGGCATCCCAGGCTCAGAGAAAGTCGGGCCGCAGCCGATGGCTGCGCTCCAACGACTGCTGCAGCTCCGACCATTGCTCTCCAGCCACCATGGCTTCGAGGGTCTCCAGGGATCGCCGGTAGTGCCCCAGGGCCTCCAGCAGCGCCGCCCGGTTGCTGCGCGCCATCAACATCCCCAGCTCCGGATTGCCACCACCGACGCGGGTGGTGTCGGCAAAACCGCTGGAGGCCAGGGCCCGCACCAGACCCGCCCCCTCAGCGGCCTCGCCGCCCCCGGCATCGGCCGCCTGCAGCAGGGCCGCCCCCACCAGCACCGGCAGATGGGAGATGAGGGCCACGGCGTGGTCATGGGCCTCGGCGTCGCAGCACAGCCAACGGGCCCCGAGGGCCTCCGCCAGCTGCCGCACCGCCTCCAGCGCCGCCGGATCGGTGCCCGACTCCGGGGTCGCCACCCAGGGCCTGCCGCGGAACAGACCCGGCTCCCCCGCCTCCACCCCGGCCCGGGCGGTGCCCGCCATCGGATGGGAGGCCACGAAGCGGGATGCACCAGAGCCGTCGCCGGCCGCCGCCAGCAGCTCCCGCCAGCGCCGCAGCACCGGCCCCTTCACCGAGCCCACATCGGTGATCACCGCCCCAACCGGCAGCGCCGCCAGAAGGGCGGGATCCGGATCCAGCAGGCGGTCGAGGGGCAGGGCCAGCACCACCAGGCCGCACCCCTCCAGCACGGCCGGATCGGTGCTCACCTCGGTGGCCAGCCCGCGCTCCCTGGCCCGCGCGGCGGTGGCCGGCCGGTGCACCAGGGCCCTCACCTGCGCTCCCGCCGCCGTCAGATCCAGCCCCAGGGAGCCCCCGATCAGCCCCAGGCCCACCACGCCCACCGGTTCGCGCTGCCAGAGGGGTGTCATCGTCGCTGCGGATCGGCTGGAGCCAGCTTCCTACGATCCAGCCATGTTGGAAGCCCGCGCCCACCAGCACCTCAAGGCTCTCCTGCAGCGAGAGGGGGTGGAACGCTGGCCCCATCACCTCACCTTGAGCCGGCTGGTGGCCCGCAGCCTGCGCCGCGCCGACCACACCCTGGTGCGCCTGGCCCCCGGCACCGCTCCGAGCTGGTGGATCAGCCTGCTGGTGCCCCTGGCCCTGAGCGAGACGCCCTTGGCCCTGGTGGTGACGCCGGCCCTGCGCCAGCGGTTGCTGCTGGTGGAATGGCCGCGCCTGCGCAGCGTGGGGCTGGAACTGGCCTGCTGGGAGGGGCCCGGGGCCCCGGCCGGCACCCGGCTGTGGCTGCTCGACCACCGGGAGCTGGTGGCGGCCTGGCGCCACGGCGAGCTGGGGGATCGGCAGCTGGTGATTCCCGAGGCCGAGTTGCTGGAGGTGGCCCTGCGCCAGGCCCTGGAGGTGGAACTGGAGTCCCGGCACTGGGATCAGCTGCGCCGCGCCCAGCCCAGCGCCGAAGCCTGCCTGCTCCAGCTGCATGAACGGCTCAGCCGCCGGGTGCTGGCCCATCCCCGCTCCCCCCACCGGCTGGTGGCCCTGGCCGATGACGACGAAGCCCCCCTGCGCCACCTGCTGCGCCTGCTGGAACCCCTGCCGGACCCGTGGCCCCGCTGGCTGAGCGCCGGCGCCGGCTGGAGCAGCTGGGCCCGGGTGGAGCCGACGTTGCTGCAGTGGAACCTGCTGCGCCAACCGCTCGAACCCCTGGGCGAACTGGCTGGCCTGCTGGTGGGTCGGGGGGCAGTGCTGATCGGTGAGCTGGCCACCGGCCGGGCAGCGGAGGGCCAACCCGCCGCCGCTGCCGCCCTGGGGCTGGAGCCGGCCGTGGTGGTGGATCTGGCCGACCCTCCCCTGTCCGACCCCCTGCCCCTGTTCGCCCCCTTGCGCCAGCCGCTGCCCAACAGCCCCCATTACGCCCAGCACCTGCTGGAGCAGGGCCGGCGGCTGGTGTTGGGCCAGAGCGGCCTGACCGTGGTGCTGATCGACGATTCGGCCCTGTGCCTGGGTCTGGCCAGCGGCCTGGCCGCCGAGTTCGGCAGCCGGGTGTGCCACCAGAACCTGACCCCAGAAAGCAACGGTGTGGTGTGCTGCAGCTGGGACTGGTGGCTGGAGCAGCAGCCGCGGCTGCCCCTGCCCTGCCAGGTGGTGGTGGGGCTGCTGCCGATCGCCAGCCTGGAGGATCCGCTCACGGCCGCCCGGGTCGGGGTGCTGCGCCAGCAGGGCCGCGACTGGTTCCGGGAACTGCTGCTGCCGGAGGCCCTCAACCGGCTGCAGCGGGGTGTGGCCGGGCTGCGCCGCAGCGGCGGACGGCTGGCGGTGCTGGATGGCCGCCTGCGGGGCCGCAGCTGGGGACGACTGGTGTTCACCGCCCTCGAACCCTGGGTGGAACTGTCCCGGCTGCGGCCCGACCCCTAGCCTGCCTCCAGTTGCCGTCTGAACCCTGATGGGGGAAGCCAAACGCCGGGCCGAACAGGGACTGCCGCCCCGGGACAAGCCACGCGTCAGCAAAGCCAAGGACGTCGACACCTCGCCCCGGATCGTCGCCTGGCTGCCCCTGACCCGCAACCAGGCCTCCCGCTTCGTGGCGATCACCACCAAGGGCGCCTGGATCGGCATCGGCGGCCTGGCCCTGTTCTGGGTGACGGTGCGCTTCATCGGCCCCGCGGCCGGCTGGTGGAGCCTGTCGGACGGCTGAGGGCGGGGTGCCGGTCTCCACAGATGAGCATTTGCGCCTAGCACGAATCGGAAGAAATCCTTATGATCTGCGGATTGTGATGGACACCTTCCATGTTTCTCCGGCTGGCCGAGCAATACCGCTCGGCCGTTGAGGATCTGATCCTGAGCCTGCAGGCCCTGGCCGTATCCCTGAAGAAACAGGGCCATGTGGCCACCTGCTACACCTGCGGCGATGGCCGCGACGGCCATGGCGCCTCCTTCGTGGCCGACCTGGGCGACAACCACATGGTGCGGCTGCTGGTCTCCGATTTCGGCATCAGCTGGGTGGAATCCCGCAACGGCCAGGAGCTGGTCAAGCTGGAGGGGGCCGACGCCATCCAGGAACTGCAGCGGGTGGTGCTGGTGCTGCAGCCCTCCACGGAAACGGTCTCGGGCCCTTCGCGAACCAGCCAAGCCTCCCTGCCGGCCCAGCCCTGAGCTGGGCCCTTCACCCCTGGAGCCCGATGTTCAGCCGGCGGCGGGCAGCTCCTCCAGTTCAGCGGCGTCCTCGCCAGCCTGGGGCTTGGCCGCCGCCAGCTTGGCCGCCGCCGCCAGCGGCTTCATGGAGTTGGCGGTGACCTCGGAACCCTCGGTGAGCCTCTTGCGGGTGAGCTGCTCGATCACCTCCTTCGGCCCGGGGTTCTGCTCCAGCCAGGTGATCGTGTTGTCGCGGCCCTGGCCGATGTTGTCGCCCTCGTAGCTGTACCAGGCGCCCTTGCGGGTGACCACACCCGTTTCCTCCGCCAGATCCAGCAGACA
>Ga0247843_1009440_pt1 | contig 10845 bp, 10 predicted proteins | sample LaCruzMarch2017__FD_192420 | JGI IMG/M metagenome (GOLD analysis project Ga0247843, IMG submission 192420) | Freshwater microbial communities from meromictic Lake La Cruz, Castile-La Mancha, Spain - LaCruzMarch2017_8m | ecosystem: Environmental > Aquatic > Freshwater > Lake | place: Spain...
ATATACAACTTTATCTCAATGAATTCTGCTACAAGCTTAACAGAAGATACTTCGGGGCTAAATTATTCAATAGGTTAACTTTAGCAATGGCAAAAATTTATTAGGTATGAATGCGGAGATTCAAATTTTATTTATATGTAAACAAATAAAAAAAAGAGTCGAATAGTTTTCCATTCGACTCTTTTATTTTTAAAAATGAATAACTAAATACTATATATCCAATCCAAACTTCTTACCATGCTCTATAGCTTCATCGTAACCAGCATCAGTATGACGAAGAACGCCCATTGCAGGATCGTTGTGCAATACACGACGCAATCGAGCATCAGCATCGGCAGTTCCATCAGCCACAATCACCATACCTGCATGAATGCTGTAACCCATACCTACTCCACCGCCATGATGCAACGAAACCCAACTTGCACCACCTGCTGTTGAAATCATCGCATTTAAAATAGGCCAATCTGCAACAGCATCTGAACCATCTTTCATAGCTTCGGTTTCGCGATTTGGTGAAGCCACCGAACCACAATCTAAATGATCGCGTCCAATTACAATAGGTGCTTTTAATTCGCCATTTCGAACCATTTCGTTGAATAATAATCCTGCTTTTTCTCGTTCGCCCATACCCAACCAACAAATACGAGCTGGCAAACCTTGAAAAGCAATTTTTTCTTTAGCCATATTTAACCAACGAATTAAGCCTGTATTTTCAGGAAATAATTTTTTCAAGGCTTCATCTGTTTTGTAAATATCTTCCGGGTCGCCACTTAAAGCTACCCAACGAAATGGGCCTTTACCTTCACAAAACAATGGACGAATGTAGGCTGGTACAAAACCAGGAAAATCAAACGCATGTTCTACATGTCGTTTGTCTTTGGCTTGACCACGTAAATTATTGCCATAATCGAACGTGATAGCACCGCGTTTTTGCAATTCCAACATCAAATTGACATGATGCGCCATGGTATCTAAACTTAATTCAGAATATTTGTGTGGATTTTTTTCACGTAATTCGTTGGCTTCAACAACCGTCATGTGCTCTGGAAAATAACCAATTAATTCATCATGTGCGGATGTTTGATCGGTTAAAGTATCTGGCGTAATATTTCTATCAATGAGTCTTTGTAATAAATCGACTGCGTTGCAAACAACGCCTATTGAGATAGCTTCATTATTAGCTTTTGCTCGTAAAGCTTCATCAATTGCTTCGTCAATATTTTCATACATTTTATCAATGTAATGGGTTTCTAATCTCTTTTCGATACGCCATTTTTCTACATCTGCTGCGAGGCAAACGCCTTCATTCATCGTAATCGCTAATGGTTGAGCGCCACCCATTCCACCTAGTCCAGCAGTAACATTTAAGGTTCCTTTTAAGGTCCCATTGTAATGCATGTTAGCTAAGCTTAAGTAGGTTTCATACGTCCCTTGTACAATTCCTTGCGAACCAATATAAATCCACGAACCGGCTGTCATTTGTCCATACATCATTAATCCCTTGGCGTCCAATTCTCTGAAATGCTCCCAAGTAGCCCATCTTCCAACTAAGTTTGAGTTGGCTATTAACACACGAGGTGCATCTTTATGGCTTCGCAAAACACCTACCGGCTTTCCGCTTTGTACCATTAAGGTTTCATCTTCCTCTAAGTTTTTAAGACATTCCAAAATCTTTTCAAAGCTTTCCCAATTTCGTGCTGCTTTTCCTAATCCGCCATATACAATTAATTCATCTGGACGCTCAGCCACATCTGGGTCAAGGTTATTTTGAATCATACGATATGCTGCTTCTGTAACCCAGTTTTTACAAGTTAGCGTAGTTCCTATTGGAGATTTTATTGGTCTTGCTTTGTATTCCATTGCTTAAAATTTGAGGCTGTAAAAATACACGCAGAATTTGAAAAGCCTTTGACAAATACTTAAAAAGTCATTACTTTTACTGAATGGTAAAAAGAATTTTCTATAGCCTGTTATTTTTACTCTTCATTACTAAACTAGCTTTAGGACAAAAGCATGAAAAATGGATTATTGTCAAAGGCAAAGTTGTGGATACATTTGGCTATTCTATTGCAAATGCACGAATTGCTTTGATTTCAAAAAATGGTACTGATAAGCAAATTAAGCATACGGACTCTTTTGGGCAATTTTACTTCAAACTAAAAAAGAAGAATATGGATAACTTCGCATTGCGTTGTTATTTTTTTAATAGTTCAAATACAAACAAATTAATGTCTGTAAATGATTTTATTAAATCTGATAAGTACTTAGTTGGCACTAATGTATATTACTTTACACACGAGAAAATTAACTTTATAAAACCTAGAATTAGTCGAGTTGGAATATCTTGTGGTTACAGTTGTTCATTCCTGACACTTTTTCGCATTCCGATGCGTGATGATAAATATTGGCGAAATCTTCCAGTAGATCAATCTAGTCCTGCTGAAATATTAAAATCACAATGTTCATTTCTTAAGTAGCGAATAAATTAATTTGATACAAATTAAACTTTTTGTATCGAAAACACTTAATTCAGTCTATGTAATTTCAAAATAGTGCTTATGTAATTTCAAAATAGAGTCTATGTAATTTCAAAATAATGTCTATGTAATATCAAAATAAAGTCTATGTAATTTCAAAATATATACATAATATTGCATCTATAATACAACTACCGCAATGCTTACAAGAAATATAATCAAGTCAATCAATGAATTGAAAAAGCAATTTCCTATTGTAGCTATTACTGGACCAAGACAATCTGGCAAAACTACTTTATTAAAAGAAGCATTTCCAGGATATGAATATCTATCATTAGAAAACCCAGACATACTCGAATATGCAAACAGAGACACCAAAGGTTTCCTGGAAGAATTTAACAACCATGTCATATTTGATGAAGCGCAACGATGTCCTAAATTATTCTCCTACCTTCAAACGAAAGTGGACAGCAGAAAAGAAATGGGCCAATTTGTATTATCGGGTTCTCAGAATTTTCATTTGATGCAAAGCATCACACAAAGTCTATCTGGAAGAGTTGCTTTGTTTAAATTATTGCCTTTCGACTTTCAAGAATTAAAAAATGGAAATTTATTTCCAAAGACTTATCAAGAAGCAATTTACAAAGGATTCTACCCTGCTATTTATGACCGCAATATCAAACCACAAAACTACCATAATAGCTATATTCAAACCTACGTAGAGCGAGATATATCCGATGTACTTCAAGTGAGGGATATAAAGCAATTTAGAGATTTTGTAAAAATATGTGCTGGACGAGTAGGCCAAATTTTAAATATCAATTCACTAGCGAAAGACTGTGGCATTTCACAACCTACAGCAAAATCGTGGTTATCACTTTTAGAAAATAGCTATATCGTTTTTTTATTACAACCCTTTTACAATAATTTTAATAAACGAGTACTCAAAACGCCTAAACTATATTTTTATGATACAGGTTTAGCGTCATTTTTATTGGGCATACGCAGTGTAAAAGATTTAGATTCGCATACGATGAAAGGTGGATTGTTTGAAAACCTAATCATAGCCGAATTAGTCAAACAAAATCATCATTTTTACCAACTAAAAGAATATTGGTATTGGCGCGATTCGAACGGAAACGAAATAGACCTTCTATGCGAAAACAAAGAAAAGCATGATATATTTGAAATTAAAGCTACAAAGACAATTATGTCGGATTTATTTAAAGGGCTTGATCATTTTGAATCAACGGCTGGAAAAGAGTTTGTAAAAAATAAAATTCTAGCATACGGAGGAGAGGAAAACCAAAAACGAACAAAATATACCATTAAAAGCTGGTCGCAAGTATAACAATGTCAACGAATTCATTTATAAAAGGGTATAAATCATTTCTTCAATTGGAGAAATCGTTGAGTAGAAACTCAGTAGAAGCCTATTTGCATGATGTTGAGAAGCTACAGCAATTCTTAATTTATTCAAAACAAGAACAATCAATTGAACAAATAGACCTTACAACGCTACAAGGCTTTCTTAAATGGATACACGAGCTAGGTATGACACCCACTTCTCAGGCTAGAATCATCTCCGGTTTGAAAAGTTACTTTAAGTATTTAGTCCTAGAAGATGTTATCAAAAAAAATCCTACGGAATTACTTGAAGCGCCCAAAACGAGTCGTAAACTTCCTGATACATTATCAATTGAAGAACTTGAACTACTATTCAATGCCATAGATTTAACACAAGCAGAAGGCACTCGAAATAATGCCATTCTAGAAACTATGTATAGTTGTGGGCTGCGTGTAAGTGAACTGACAGAACTAAAAATCTCAAATATTTATACGGATGTAGAATTTATTCGTGTCATAGGCAAAGGCAATAAAGAGCGATTGGTACCAATTGGGATGTCAGCATTGAAACATATTGAGTTTTATAAACAGGGATATCGAAATCACATCACTCCTAAAAAAAATTGCGAGGATATCTTATTTCTAAATCGTCGTGGAGGAAAACTATCGAGGGTAATGATATTTTATATCATCAAAGATTTAACTGCAAAAGCAGGTATAAAAAAAAATATACACCCACACACATTACGACATTCATTTGCAACGCACTTAGTAGAAGGTGGAGCCGATTTGAGAGCAGTGCAAGAGATGTTAGGTCATGAAAGTATTAGTACAACTGAAATATACACCCATTTAGATCGAGAATTTTTGCGAGATACTATACATCGATTTCATCCAAGATATCATTCTAAATAGCCTTTAGTTACCTTGGATTTTGCTATCAAGCTACAAGGTTGTAACTTTAGAGTATGAGTTATATTCTTTCAGCAGCTGAAATAAGACAATGGGATCAATACACCATAACTAACGAACCAATTACCTCAATCGAGCTAATGGAACGAGCTGCAAAGCAATGTAGCGAGTGGCTGATGAAACGTTGGGATACAACATATCCTATTGTATTATTTTGCGGTAATGGTAACAACGGCGGAGATGGATTTGCAATTGCGAGGCAGCTTCTTGAAAATGGATATCATATCACTGTAATCAGAGATGAAACAAATCAAAGAAGCAAAGACAATCAAACTAATTTAGACAAACTCACAGATTTGTACAAACCATGCATACATTCATTTAAAGACAATCTAAAAATACCTAAACATGCTATATTGATAGATGCATTATTTGGTACAGGGTTAAATCGGCCATTAGAAGAAGATGCCCAAAACTGGGCTGAAGCATTCAATAAGTACACAAATATCAAAGTCAGTATTGATTTACCTTCTGGGCTTTTTGCTGAAGATCATTTGTACAATGACACCATTGTAAATGCAAATTTTACATTAACCTTTCAATGCTTTAAGCAATCATTTTTATTTCCTGAAACTGGAAAATATTGCGGCAAAATTGAGGTCCTCGATATTGGGTTACATCCCAATTATATAAACGAACTCAAACCAAAAGCGAAGTTAATAGATCAAAAATTGGTTCAAACACTTTTTCAAAAAAGAAATCAATTTGCACACAAAGGAACATTTGGGCATAGTTTATTATTTGTAGGAAGCGAGGGCAAAATGGGAGCGAGTATTTTAGCAACCAAAGCTTGCCTAAGAAGCGGTTCAGGACTTACAACTGTTTTAACTCCCAACGACCAAAATCAAATCGTACAAATAGCAGTACCTGAAGCAATGACAATTCCTTATGAAACCTCAAGCACATTACCTCGTCTCGACACTTTCTCCTCCATAGGCATTGGTTGCGGTCTAGGTAAACATGAGCAAATCCAACGAATGATTGTACAATTAATTTTAGATTCAACTGTCCCATTAATACTTGATGCAGATGCCTTAAATACAATATCAAATAAAAAAGAGCTGTTACATTCTATCCCAAAAGACAGTTTATTAACGCCTCATGTTAAAGAATTTGAGCGACTTTTTGACACATGCGAAAACGCTATAGATCGATACAAATTGCAACTAAAACTTTCAGTCGAACATGGCATTTATATTTTACTAAAAGGAAAATACAGTTGTGTAACAACACCAGATGGGTTTTCGTATTTCAACACTACAGGAAATCCAGGCATGGCTAAAGGTGGAAGTGGCGATGTCCTAACAGGCATTCTGACAGGCTTATATGCAAGCTATAGAGACATGAAAAAAGTTGCAATACTTGGTGTTTATTTGCACGGTTTAGCAGGTGATTTTGCTGCGCAAAAAAAATCCGAAGAAAGTATGCTTGCTTCGGACATTATAGAAGAATTAGGGAATGCTTTTAAACATTCTTTTTATAGCGATTTTGAATAGCTTGACAACCTTGTTGAATTTCATCAAAAGTATCATAGTAACCTTTCAGTTCGCCATAATAAGGATCTTTAACCGAACGGTTTTCATCAGGATATAAATCACTTAGAAACAATTCGATTTTATTTTCATCAAAGTAATGTCCACTGATATCTTTGATTTCTTCATAGACATCAGTTGCTAAAGCATATATTTTATCATATTTAGCAATGTCAGCATGTGTGTATCTGCGAGCACGCTGTTTGGAAATATCAATACCATGTTCTAAGCAAACTTGTTGTGAGTGTACATGTGGCGCTTGACCAATATGATATGACTCAGTACCTGCACTATCAAATTCCCAATCTAAATGTTCAAGTCCACAAATATGTTTCATCACACCTTCAGCTATAGGAGAACGGCAAATATTACCCAAGCAAACAAATAGTATTTTCATGAGATTTTAGTTTATACCTAATTGCTTTTTGAAATAATCCAATGTGATTTGAAGCCCTTCTTTTCGATCAACTTTGGGTTCCCAATTAAGAATTTCTTTAGCACGTGAAATGTCAGGTTGACGTTGTTTGGGATCATCTTGAGGTAGCGGATGATATACTATTTTGGAACCAGTGCCAATTAATCTTTGTATTTCTTCTGCAAAATCTTTCAACGAAATTTCATTGGGGTTGCCAATGTTTACTGGCATATGATAATCGCTTAATAATAAACGATAAATGCCTTCGACCAAATCACCAACATAACAAAATGAACGTGTTTGTGAACCATCACCAAATACAGTAATGTCTTCACCTTTCAACGCTTGACTCATAAATGCGGGTAACGCACGGCCATCATCCAGTCGCATACGAGGACCATAGGTATTGAATATACGTACAATGCGCGTTTGCAACCCATGAAAAGTATGATAAGCCATGGTGATAGCTTCCTGAAAACGCTTTGCTTCATCATATACTCCACGAGGACCTATTGGATTTACATTGCCCCAATATTCTTCATTTTGAGGGTGCACCAAAGGATCGCCATACACTTCAGATGTAGAGGCTATAAGCATTCGAGCGTTTTTTTGTTTGGCTAAACCTAATAAATTATGGGTTCCCAAAGAACCTACTTTCAGGGTCTGTATGGGCATTTTTAAATAATCGATAGGACTCGCTGGAGAAGCAAAATGCAATATATAATCCAACTCACCAGGTACATGTACAAACTTGCTTACATCGTGATGATAAAACTCAAAATTGGGTAATTTAAATAAATGTTCGATATTCTTAATGTTGCCTGTTATCAAATTATCCATGGCAATCACATGATATCCTTCTTTTATAAATCGGTCGCAAAGATGTGAACCTAAAAAACCTGCACCACCTGTTATGAGAATTCGTTTCATTGTACTTTTTTAATTAATTGTTTTTCGACCTATTGAATTGTAATAAAAACCCTGCTCTTCCATTTGATGTAAATCGTATAAATTTCTTCCATCAAAAATTACATTTGATTTCATTGTCGATTTCATCACATCAAATTCTGGTGTTCGGAAGATGTTCCATTCGGTACAAATAGCTAGAGAATCTGCATCAGCTAACACTTCGTATGCATCATTTCCAAAGGAAATATTAGTCATCATATCAGCATGATTAGATTCAAAATACGCTTTGGTATTTTTCATTCCTTCAGGATCGTAGCATATAACTTCAGCACCCGCTTCGACCAATTTAGGGATGATATATAATGCCGGAGCCTCTCGAATATCATCTGTATTTGGTTTAAATGCTAATCCCCAAATAGCAATTTTTTTACCTTTTAAATCTCCATTATAATATGAAATTATTTTATCTGCAAGAACTAGCTTTTGATTATCATTGACATTCATCACGGCATTCAAAATGCTATAATCGTAACCATATTGATTTGAAGTTTGTACAAGTGCTTGCACATCCTTTGGAAAACAACTTCCTCCATACCCAATACCTGGAAATAAAAATCGTTTTCCTATTCGGTTATCACTACCCATTCCTTTTCGAACGGTTTCTACGTCTGCTCCTACTTTTTCGCAAAGGTTTGCCAGCTCATTCATAAATGTAATGCGCATAGCAAGGTATGAGTTAGCTGCATACTTTGTAATTTCAGCACTACGTTCATCCATAAAATAGATTGGATTCCCTTGACGAACAAATGGGTTATACAATTGTTCCATCAATTTCTTTGCTCTATCAGAACTACATCCTACCACTACTCTATCAGGTTTCATGAAATCTTCAACAGCTACACCTTCTCTCAAAAACTCTGGATTGCTGACAACATCAAATTCACCCGAGTATTTCTCACGTATTTTTGCTGACACTTTTTCAGCTGTACCAACAGGAACTGTACTTTTATTGATAACAACTTTATATTGTTTAATATCAGCTAAAATTTTACCGATTTCAGATGCGACACCTAATACATAACTTAAATCTGCAGAACCATCTTCACCTGGTGGTGTAGGCAATGCTAAAAATATCAAGTCGGACTTTTCAACTGCCATTCTTAAGTCAGTTGTAAAGTGCAATCTTTTCTCTTTTAAATTCCGTTGAAACAACACTTCCAATCCGGGTTCATATATTACAATTTCCCCTCTAGAAAGTCGATCAACTTTATTGGCATCTATATCCACACAAACAACATGATTACCGGATTCGGCAAAACATGTTCCAGAAACTAAACCTACATATCCGGTTCCTACGACTGCTATATTCATTATTTCAAATTGCTTACAATGTCAATAAAATTTTCTACAATATACTTTTGTTGTTCTTCTGTCATTTCAGTATGAATTGGTAAAGAAATAACATTTTTAGTCAAAGCTTCAGTTGTTGCTAAATCAAATGATTTTACGCCTTCAAATATCTTTTGTTTATGGGCAGGAATTGGGTAATAAATCATGCTTGGAATGCCTTTCTCTTTTAACTTTTCTTGAACTTGGTCGCGATCAATCCCATTTAAGGTGAGTGTGTATTGATGGTAAACATGATAAATATTATCTGGACAATACGGTGTTTTGATATTGGAATGGTTTGCAAAAGCCTGATTATAATAATCAGCAGCTTTTCGACGAGCTGCACAGTATTCGTCTAGACGAGGTAATTTAACTCTTAAAACAGCAGCTTGCAAAGTATCCAAACGGGAATTGCATCCAACAATTTCATGAATATATTTTTGTCGCTGACCATGGTTCGCAACCATTTTCATTTTCTCGGCTAATTCGGAATCGTTGGTACAAAGTGCTCCTCCATCGCCATAACAGCCTAAATTTTTAGATGGAAAAAAGGAAGTGCTACCAACATGACCAATTGTTCCATTTGCCTTGCGAGTACCATCTTTAAAAGTGTAATAACCTCCAATTGCTTGTGCATTATCTTCAATTACATACAAATTATGCTTGTTAGCTATTGCCATGATAGATTCCATATCGGCAGTTTGCCCATAAAGATGAACTGCAACTATAGCCTTTGTTTTGGGAGTAATTAATTTCTCAATTTCATTGACATCCATACAAAAAGTGTCTGGGTTTACTTCACAAAAAACAACGTTTAATTTGAGCAAAGCAACAACTTCAACTGTAGCAATATAAGTAAAAGATGGAGTAATCACTTCATCACCTGGTTCCAAACCTAGCGCCATCATGGCTATTTGCAACGAATCTGTACCATTCGCGCAGGGAATAACATGTTTTACATCTAAATAAGTTTCTAATTCTTTTGCAAAAAGTCCAACTTGGGGACCATTAATAAATGCTGTTGTGTCAATTACTTCTTGCATTGCAGCATCTACTTCAGATTTGATTTTTTGGTATTGACTTTTTAAGTCAACCATTTGAAGATTCATCAATTGATTTAAAATTTAGTTCGGGCGCAAAAATAGTATTTAAAATGCATAAATTCGAGCACAATAATTCTAAGAAATCCTCGTTTAGATTCGCTTTTCACAAACTTTATTCTTACCACTTTAGTTTATGATTTATATTTCAAATCAAAAAGCCAAAAAAATCACTTATCATCTAACACGCTGGAGATGAACTAGTTAATTACATAATATAAAAAAAAACTCATCTGCATCTTAGAATACAAATAAGTTTCAAATTGATAAATTAAAAATAATACAGACTATCTCAACCTCTATTTCTATTGGATTTGGCAATTGATGCTGTAATCCCCCAGAATATCACTTCCAGATTTAGTATTTTCGTTACATCGATCTTCTGCACGTTTTCTGTTTTCATTGTAAGTATATACTGAATAATCTTTAGTATAAGTACCTGTACCTGTTGTATATGTCTTTGAGCATGAACATGTATATTCTTTTTTACAAGAAGTAAACGTTAGGGCTAAAACTAAACCTGCTCCAAGCATAATTGCTGTTCTTTTCATATAATTTGTATTTTGAATGAAATGCAAAGATGTCCCTGAATTATAGGTTATCTATTACACAATTTACGTAAAAACTTGTAAAATTCATTTTGTTTAATAACCAATTTTATTTAACTTCTTCAATAACTTTAATTGTAGGTCTCTCTTTTAGAT
>Ga0247843_1009447_pt1 | contig 10835 bp, 9 predicted proteins | sample LaCruzMarch2017__FD_192420 | JGI IMG/M metagenome (GOLD analysis project Ga0247843, IMG submission 192420) | Freshwater microbial communities from meromictic Lake La Cruz, Castile-La Mancha, Spain - LaCruzMarch2017_8m | ecosystem: Environmental > Aquatic > Freshwater > Lake | place: Spain...
TAAAACCCGGCCGGAGCCAACGTCGCTCCGGTGTTGAACACCATTAGCGAGGTGGCGGGGTTGGCAATCGTAACCGCATCGGTGCTGCTTTGCAGGTTTACCCTGGGCATTAAAACCCCGCGGGTGGTATCCTGGGTTTCAAGAATCGCCGAAGGATCGGGCGTGCCGGGTTGGGGAGAAATTTTTACGCCTTGAGCGAAGGCGAAAAAAGGCAAAAAGCAAAGGATTAGAGGAAGTAGCTTTTTTTTCATGGGTATGGTTTAGCGGACGCAGCGGACAAGGTGGGTATTCCCTGTTGCATGATAATAAAAATATCCATCGCTCAGTCGAAAATACATGGCAAAATTTTCATTGTAGCCATTACCTTGAGATTTATCCGCCGCCCAAATAAAATTGGAACTGTTGTTGTTGGGAACCGTATTTCCACCTGTTGAACACACTTTAAACAATTCATCTAAACTGGGCAAATGCCAATCTGAATGTCCACCTTCATTTAAGGTATAGCAATACCGAAGAGCATTTCCGAAATTCATGGTGTTGGCCGATTCGTTGCTCAGCATGGTAGGGCAGGCACAGCCGCCACCGCCGCTGCCGCTCACATTGATAATCTGGTTGTCCACATAATCCTTGGTAACCGCATCGGCGGGGTTTACCGGCGTGGCCAAGTTTTCGATGGCGAAGCCGTTCATGTTGAGGGCCGTGTTGGCAGGATTGGGCAGAACCAAGGCCCATTGCGGTGCTTGAGGCGTGCCGGCGTTGTAATAAAACCCGGCCGGAGCCAACGTCGCTCCGGTGTTGAACACCATCAGCGAGGTGGCGGGGTTGGCAATCGTAACTGCATCGGTGCTGCTTTGCAGGTTTACCCTGGGCATTAAAACCCCGCGGGTTGTGTCTTGGGTTTCAAGAATCGCCGAAGGATCGGGCGTTCCGGGTTGGGGAGATATTTTCACGCCTTGGGCGAAGCCCAATGCACAGAATCCCAATCCCATAAATAAAAAAGTCAACCTAGTTGCCATGGAATATATTTTAAAGTGGAAAGATACTAAAATACCATGGGTACAGGGAATCCTTAGCCATCGAATTTACCTTGGCTTTACTTTTCCTTTATGTAAGGTTTCTTTTACGGTGAGGTAATGGGATAGCGAACCACGACAATGCCCGATCCGCCGGCTCCGCCTGTACCTCCCTGACCACCGCCCGAACTGCCACCCCCGCCGCCGCCGGTGTTGGCTTGACCTGCCACCCCAGAATTGTTTGTTCCGCTGGCTCCATTTCCTCCTCCGCCTTGGCCTCCGCTGCCTGGAATGCTTGAATTCATGGTTCCTCCACCTCCGCCACCCGCAAACCAAAAGGTTGTACCTGTAATGGCTGAGGATAATCCAGGGCCGCCATGGCCGCCCAAATTTCCAACCACGCCAGTACCCCCAGCTCCGCCGCCACCTCCTCCGCGCGAACCTATATTTGGGTCAAGACCAGCTCCGTTGGCCCCCGCATGCCCTTGGCCAGGTGTGCCTGCCGCTCCAGAAAAGGCGCAAGACATCCAGGCTCCGCCGCCTCCGCCCGAACCGCCCGTAAGAGCTAGGGAATTGCAACCAGCGTTTGAGCCGCTTCGGGCAGCTCCACCTCCAATGGCAGTTTGACCAAAAGCCGAGGAGTTTTGTCCGCTTTGAGCCTGAAACATGCTAGGACTGGCCGGAGCACCTCCAGCGCCCACCGATATGGTGTAGGTCTGAAGTCCGATGGTAAAACTTCCCGTTAAAAATCCGCCGGCACCCCCACCTCCTGCAAAGTCAAAGCCGCCACCGCCGCCGCCTGCCACAACTAAGTAGTCCACCTGATTTGAACTTCCTAAACCGTTTACGGTAAAATTGGTATTCCCCGTTTGGGTAAACCGATGCACTCGATACGTTACTCCCGCATTGCCGTTGCTTCCGTTTCCTACATAATCAAACACCTGCCCGCCGGTGGCTGCAATCGGACACCACAGCGTATCGCTCAGCAGGGTAGGGCTCGAGGCTCCGCAGGCGTTGTAAGCCCATACATAGCTGGAATACGATGAATCGCAATTCAGCCCAGTTTGGGTGTAATGCAAACTGTCGCCCAAATCGATGGCCGTAGAATATGTGTTGCTGCTGTTCCATTTGTAACCCAATGCGCCTGGAATGCTGTCCCAACGCCAGCTAAGGGCACCTGAAAGAGGAATGGCGTTTTTGGCTATTGGGGCGGCGGGTGGATTGCAGCCACAAAAAATGTTTTGCCAGCCTCCCGGAGGAATGTAGGTTTGAAGGCAGTTGGTACCGGTATTAAAGACAATCAAGCCGGTGGCAGGCGAGGCAATGCTTGAAATTTGAGCTTGACTCAATCGGGGAGGTAAAAAACCACGGTTGCTGCTTTCCAATTCTAAGACCGCCGAGGAATCAACCAATCCCGATTGCCCACCAATTTTTACCTGAGCATGAACCGTTGAATAGGCAAACAAACCGAAAAGAAAAAGATATAAATTCCTCATTTGATAAAAATACATTCAAAGTTAATGTGCTACAAGTACTTGGATGGCCTGTTGAACATCGTTAACAATATAATAAACGCCATGTGGTAAAAAGGCAGGAACCTGAATTTGGGCTTGTTCTGTGGACCGAACCTGTTGCAGTATTTTTCCCTGTACTGAAACCCATTTTAAGGACATGTTTAACCATTCCTTGGGCAAGTTGAGGTTTTGACCCGGTTTAACTGGATTTGGAAAAACGCGGAGGGTAGAACCCGTTTCGGTGGAAAGTCCTGAGCTGATTTTTTTGCCGATGCAATATTCTCCCGACTGCGGTTTTAATAGGTCGAAGCGCCCTATTTTGTCGTTCAAATTTGCTCCAGGAACATGCAAGGCAACGCTGGGATCGGCGGTAGCCTCTGTCCATACGGCATCCCGGTTCGGGCGAAACAACAGCACCAAACTGTCTTCTGACCCCAGAATCAGTTCGTTGTCTAAACGTGCTGAGCTTCCGGTAGTTCTGCCGTTGTAGTTCAATGCTAAGGTTAAATCGCTGGGGGCTCCATTGGGAAAATAAAAGGACCAATGCCGTTGGGTGTTCAGCATAAGTCCAGGACCCCAACCGTTGGCTCCCGTCCAACGGTGCCCAGCAAACATGCGGTAGGGCGTTGAGCTTGTTTTGGCAGCGGTTACTAGAGCATAGCCCAAGGAATAATTTCCTGAATTCGACAAAAGGGTGTCGGTGGCCGTTTCGGCCAAACCAAGGGCCTCGTTTCGGTTTACCAAGGCATGTTTGGGTTCAAAGGGCAGGGTGGCCGAGGCCAATGTGCTGTCGCCTTGAATCAAAACGCTTTGTTTGAACTCTTGGCCTGGGGTTCCCAGCCAGGTTAATTCGATGGGAATGCCTGAGGAGTAGCCTGTTTTTCCTTTCAGGTGTTGGGTGAGGTAAACAGTGGCATTGTATTGATTTCCAGAAGGTGAAAAATCGGGTTTTTCTGGAATAATGCCCGTCCAACCCGGTTTGCGCACCCATTCTAGGAAAAAGCTGTTTAGGTTGATGCCGCTGGCTTGTTCTAGGGCTTGCTGGAAAGAGGCTGCATCCCAATGGTCAAACGAGAATTGCTGCAATGCCGTTTGAAGCGATGCAAAGAACAGGCTGTCGCCCATGATGCCCCGCAGGCTATGAATCACATCGGCGCCTTTGCTGTAGGTGGTGCTGCTGTAAATGTGCTGTGGTGGAACTCCGCTGATGGGCCAGTAGCCTGGTTCATTCCAATGCAAATGCTGCAACAGATCTTTGTGGGTTGAACGAAATAAATTCATATAGCTGCCTCGGCTGTACATGAATTCATTGAACACCCATTCGGAGTAGGAGGCAAATCCTTCGTTTAACCACATGTCGTCGGCGGTGCGGCAGGTGGCTAAGTTGCCCCACCAGGCATGGCTGAGTTCATGCACCAATACATCTTGGTAGGCCAAGCCGGCGGTGCCTAAGGAAATGGGATAGGCAATGTTTTCAGCGTGTTCCATGGCTCCACCCGTCATAGGGACCAAAGAATAGCCCACCTTCGAAAAGCGGAAAGGTCCAAAACGCTGCTCAAAAATATGAAAGGCCGAATCTAAGTTTAGGCAGGCTTGAGAAAATGCAGCCGTGTCTTGAGCCCTGGCGGCGAAAACCTTAGGAAATGCGCTGCCGTTTAGGTGAGAGTGAATGGAGTCGTTTAAAAATTCAAAATCGGCCACAGCCACCGAGGCCAGGTAGGGGGGAATGGGCAAAGATTGACGGTAGTGCATGTACCTTCCACCTTGACCATCTAGGGAATCCTGAATCAAATGGCCTCCGGCAGTGGCGGCCTTTGCTGCCGGCATCCAAATTTTATAATCAAACAGAGCCTTGTCGGTAAAATAATCTAAGCAAGGAAACCAGGTGCGCCCATAGCTGGGCGGAATTTCACTTAAAGAAACGCCCACGTTGAAAGCAAAGCCCTGGGTTTGGTAAAAGCCGCCAAACGAAGGGTCTTGCTGAGGAAGGCCTTGGTAGTAGATTTGAATTTCGGCGGTGTCAGTAAGGGCAGGAGAAAAATACAGCCTGACTTTCTCTTGACTCCCCAATTGAAGAAAGGGCAGGGGAGCCTGCCCCAGAATGACCGAGTCAACCGTTAGGCCTTTTAAATCGAATTCTACGCTGTCTATGCTTTGAAGGGGCAGAAAGCGAATGTTGGCTTGGCCTTTTAAAATGAAAGGACTGAATTGCCTGAAATCTAACTTTAAGTCGTAATGCAACACATCCAACCGGTTGGCCCGGTTGTCGTTGGGGTACAACTGAGCAAAGCTTGGAACAAAGGCCAAACTCATGGCAAAAAGAGAAATACAGCGTGCGAACATAGAGTAAAAGTACAAAACCATAATTTTACACGTGTGAATTTGCAAAAAGGAACGTATCTTTATGTCAAGGCAATAAAAAGTTACATTTGTAATATGAAAACATTTTCCAAACGACTGGCTTGGTTGCTGGCGCATGAAGAGCTGAGCCGGGCTGAATTTGCCCATAAAGTAGGCATTTCGGTATCGAGCTTATCGCATTTGTTGAGCGAACGCAACCTTCCAGGCATGGAACTGCTGATGGCCATGTGCACCGAATTTGCAGGGTTGAACCCATCTTGGCTGCTTTTGGGGAAAGGGGAAGCTTTTGCCTTGCCTGAAACGTCAAATAGTAGCTTGTTTGTTTCCAAGGACTTGCATGTAGAGCCCATGAAATTGGCCATAGAAGTGGCCCAGGAGCCGATTCAAGAGCCCAAATCCAACACCACAACGCAGGAAGAACCAAAAGCCACCGAAGTGCTTGGAAGGGAAGCCTCCGATTCGGCCGCTGCGGTTTCTGCATGTACAAAATCCGATTTAGAATCAGATATTGAGTATGTTATGGTCTTTTATCGGAATGGAACGTTTAAGAAATTCGGTCCTGCTCAGGTTTGATTTTGCCTCGCTGTTCAGTTTCACGCCCCCATGTTTTACAAGTGTAACATTAACCGGATGTTCTTTCCTTTGTTCCACTCAGCCTTAAAGACTTAAGTCCGGCATTGTGCCTCATTTTGTATTACAAATGTAATTACCGGCCTTTTCTTTGCTGTTTACAATTGTAGTTAAGCGGTATTTTCAGCTTTCTAAAAAAATCACAATGGCTTTAACAACAATCAATTGCCCATAAACGTATACTTTAATTCGCGGAGCTGCAAGCCAGCAGGCCGCCCGGCGCCCTGATTGCAGCGGAAAGGAACTGCAGGGCACAGCCCTATTTTGCGGGTGGCGAGGAGGCGACTTTAGGAGCCACCGCAGCCCCCAGCAAAATGGCTGTGCCCAGCAGGTACTTGCAGCGGAAAGCAGGATTAGCGCCCCAAATCCTGCCCCAAACCTGTTATAATTTTGTACCTTTCCAGCCTGAATCTTTTGCCGATATGCCCCTGATTTTAACCGAAACCCATGCTGCCGTTCGGGTTATTTCGCTGAACCGCCCCGAGCTGATCAACGCGTTTAACCGTGCTATGGCTGCCGAACTGCAATCGGCCCTTGCCGATGCCGCTGCCGATGACCAAATTCGCGCTGTTTTGCTGAAAGGCGAAGGCCGTGGCTTTTGCTCTGGACAAGATTTGGCGGAAGCCATCGATCCCAACGGGCCCGCCATTCAAGAAATTGTTGAAAAAACATACAATCCCATTGTTATGGCTCTGCGCTCTATGCCCAAACCCGTTGTTTGCGCTGTGCATGGCGTGGCTGCCGGAGCCGGCGCAAATGTGGCACTGGCGGCCGATTTAACCCTCTCTGCCCAATCGGCCAGCTGGGTGCAGGCTTTTTCAAAAATTGGACTTATTCCCGATTCCGGAGGCACATTCATGCTGCCTCGGCTTGTTGGACTCCAACGCGCAGCCGGTCTGTGCATGCTGGCCGAAAAAATCAACGGAGAAGAGGCGGAACGCCTAGGCCTAATTTGGAAATGCCTGCCCGACGATGCCTTGTTTTCTGAAGCCTTGGCCCTGGCCGAACGGCTTAGCCTAATGCCAACCCAAGGACTGGCCCTGACCAAACAAGCCTTTAACGAAGGCTTGAACCAAAGCCTGCAAGCCCAACTGCAGCGCGAAGCTGTGCTGCAAGCCCAAGCCGCCCAATCTCACGACCACAAAGAAGGTGTGCAGGCCTTTTTAGAAAAACGAAAACCCAATTTTAACGGCAAATAAGCATGAATTCTTCTTCGAACATCGCCGTAATTGGCGCCGGAAGCATGGGACTGGGTATTGCCGAAGTGGCCGCCCGTGCCGGACATCCCGTGTTTTTGTGGGACGCCTTTCCTCAGCCCGAAAAAGGCATGGCCCTGATGCGCAAACACCTGGAAAAAAGCAACGAAAAACTGGGTTTGGGGCAAGCATGGGTCGAAACGGTTTTAAACAGGGTAACCTGGGTTGATGCCATTGAATCCTTGCCGGCCTGCGCCCTAATCATCGAGGCCGTACCAGAACAGCCCGATTTAAAACATCAAATTTTTGCTCAGTTGGAAGCCGCGCAACCCCAAACCTGCATTCTGGCTACCAACACCTCGTCCTTAAGCGTGGCAGGCCTTTCAGGTAAACTAAAACATGCCGACCGTTTTCTGGGTCTGCACTTTTTTAATCCGGCATTCCTAATGCCCCTGGTCGAGGTGGTGCCTGGGGTTTTAACCCGGCCTGGACTGGCCGAAGAACTTTCGGCCCTGATGCGGGCTTGGGATAAACTGCCCGTGCTGGCAAAAGACACCCCTGGTTTTATTGTAAACCGCGTGGCTCGACCTTTTTACGGAGAATCCATCCGAATTCTAGAAGAAGGCCTTGGCAGCATCGGTCAAATTGATGCCACCCTAAAAGAAAAGGCCGGTTTTAAAATGGGCCCCTTTGAATTGATGGACTTTATTGGCCACGATGTGAATTTTACGGTTACGGCCACTGTTTTTCGGGAATTCTGGTGCGACCCCCGCTACAAACCCTCTTTTACCCAACAGCGCCTAATGGAAGCCGGTCAGCTGGGTCGGAAATCGGGCCGGGGATTTTACGATTATTCCAACGAAGGCCCCTTGCCACAGCAACTGCCCGATGAAGCTACCCAAGAAATCATTTTAAATAGGGTGCTGCCCATGCTCATGAACGAGGCCATCGATGCCCTGCATTTGGGCATTGCCAGCGCGCCCGATTTGGATTTGGCCATGACCAAAGGCGTGAATTATCCCAAAGGGCTGCTGCAATGGGCCGATGAATGGGGCGCCGACCGCGTTTTACAGGCCATGGAAACCCTGTTTTATGAATTCGGAGAAGACCGGTACAGGCCCAGCCCCTTGTTGCGAAAGGCCGCCCGCCATGGCTTTAAACTCTCAACCTATGAACGAACAGGAGCTCGCTAAGGCCATTGTGGAGTACATGATGCGGAACGATCCGTTTAGCCAGTGGCTGGGGATTCAGGTGCTGCAGGTGCAACCTGGGTATTGCCGCTTGTCTATGCAAGTAAGTGCACCCATGTTGAACGGGTTTTCAAAGGCCCACGGGGGCATTTCGTACAGCCTGGCCGATTCTTGCCTTGCTTTTGCGGCCAACGCTTTTGGAATTCAATGCATGTCGGTCGAAACCTCTATTTCGCACCTGAGGCCCGTAGCCGAAGGCGATGTTTTATTGGCCGAATCAACCCTGTTGGACCGCTCTACCCGCCTTGCCCGCTATTCCATTCTTGTTTCGCGCCAAGCCGACGGCAAACCCGTAGCCCATTTTAAAGGAACTGTTTTTCATTCCACAGACCCCTGGATAAACCTAATAACTGAACAACCATGACAGAAGCGTACATTGCAGGCGGGCAACGAAGCCCCATTGGTAGTTTTGGCGGCAGCCTGGCTTCGGTGCGGGCCGACGATTTGGCCGCTCATGCCTTAAAGGCCCTGCTGCAGAAGTTCCCTGAGCTTGACCCCGCCGCCCTGAACGATGTAATTATGGGCTGCGCCAATCAAGCCGGCGAAGACAACCGAAATGTGGCCAGAATGGCTTTGCTGCTGGCAGGGTATCCCCATTCCGTTCCCGGTGAAACCCTAAACAGGCTCTGTGCCTCGGGCATGTCGGCCGCCGCTTTGTGCATGCGGGCCATCCGAGCCAACGAAGGAGAACTCTTTGTGGCGGGGGGAGTAGAACAGATGACCCGAGGACCTTGGGTGATGTCGAAAACCTCAACGCCCTATGGCCGAGACATGCAGCTGTACGATACTTCGTTTGGTTGGCGCTTTGTGCATCCAAACATGGAAAAAACCTACGGCACCGATGCCATGGGCCGCACCGCCGAAAACCTACTTGAAACCCGCAGCATTTCCCGGCAAGCCCAAGACGAATTCGCCTTTCAATCTCAGCAAAAAGCCGCCCGCGCCCAAGCTCAAGGCCTTTTTGAACACGAAATTGCACCGGTTTCTATTCCTCAACGAAAAGGCGACCCCATTATAGTTGGCCGCGATGAGTTTATTAAACCCAACACCAGCCTTGAGGTTTTAAGCCAGCTAAAACCTGCCTTTAAAGAAGGCGGCAGCGTTACGGCCGGAAATGCCTCAGGACTCAACGACGGCTCTGCCGCTTTGCTGATTGGCAGCGCCGCTGGCTTGAACCGCTTTGGCATTGCCCCACTTACCCGCATTTGCAGCTCGGCCGTGGCCGGAGTAGAGCCCCGAATCATGGGCATTGGCCCAGTTCCTGCCAGCCAATTGGCGCTTAAACGCGCCGGATTAAGCTTGAACGACATGGATGTAATTGAAATCAACGAGGCCTTCGCCGCCCAAGTCCTGTCGGTCATGGCCGATTTAGGACTGGATTTCAACGACAATCGGGTGAATCCAAACGGCGGAGCCATTGCCCTGGGGCATCCGCTTGGCATGTCGGGAGCCCGTTTGCTCCTGACCGCCTCGCTCGAACTTCAGCGCCGAAAAGCCCGCTATGCCCTGTGCACCATGTGCATTGGGGTAGGCCAAGGCTATGCTGTGGTGCTTGAAAACATGGATTTGTAAGCTCCCATTCTTCCCAGTTTATCAAAACAAGGAAAACAGTACCTTTGAAAAAAAAACACAATGAAAATTAAATTCTTTGTTCTGTGCATGTTGGCTGTTTCAGCCCTAATGGCTCAAAAGCCAACGTATAAAACAAAAACCGAGGGTTTGTATGTTGAAATGCAGACCAATAAAGGGAACATCGTTTGCCAGATGTACTTCGATAAAGTCCCTATGACGGTGGCTAATTTTGTCGGACTGGCTGAAGGCAGCATTCCAAACTCGGCAAAGCCCTTGAAAACTCCGTATTTCGATGGCATTAAATTTCACCGTGTGGTGCCAAATTTTGTGATTCAAGGGGGCGACCCTGCGGGAACGGGCCAAGGTGGTCCTGGGTATTCGTTCAAAGACGAGTTTCACCCGGCGCTGAAGCACGATTCCGCTGGAGTGCTTTCTATGGCAAACGCGGGGCCCGCCACCAACGGCTCGCAGTTCTTCATTACGCACAAAGACACGCCTTGGCTCGACAACAAGCACAGTGTTTTTGGTCGGGTAATTCAAGGGCTAGACGTGGTGAATGCCATTGCTCAAGGCGATGAGATTCAGCGCGTTTTTGTGCTGCGCGTCGGCAAAGCCGCTAAAAAATTCAAGTCCGCCAAGGTGTTCGCTGAGTTGAGCGGAGTGCTGGGGCCAACCGAGCGAAAATAAGGCAATAACCTTCTTTCTTTCAGTTTGTTGCAACATTCAATTTAAATCTTTTATTTTCTTTTTTTGGGGGGCGGCAGCCGGGCTTTCAGGGCTACTCCGCGGTTGCCGAAGGCTGGCCCAGCTGGTTTGCGGGGGCTCCTAAGGTCGCCTCCGCACCTAGCGGGCCAGGCTTCGGCACCCTTGCGGGGTAGCCTCTTCAATCCCTGCCGCAGGGCCAACTCCCCAAAAAAAACCTTGTTGAATTCCCTTGCTTCCTGACTTCCGCTTTTTATCGCCCAAGTCCAAATTTATTCTCAGTAAAATAAAGGGTTGCAGAATGACTTCTGAAAAAAGCAGCTATCCGCGTTTACGGTTTTAACCACGAATGCACGAATAGTTGTGGCTATGTTGGTCGCCCCGAAAACAAACATTTGTGCATTCGTGGCTTTTTAGTGGGTAGTTATTAGTGGGTAGTGGGTAGTGGGTAGTGGGTAGTGGGTAGTTCTTTGTGACTCGTCCTGAAAAAAGTTGACACTTTTTTGGTTTTAAATCCTGTTACAAGTTTACACATTTTTCAGTAATCCTAAATAAGGTTTACATTTGCATTGGAGACTAAACGGAAGCAAGCTCTGC
>Ga0247843_1009448_pt1 | contig 10835 bp, 11 predicted proteins | sample LaCruzMarch2017__FD_192420 | JGI IMG/M metagenome (GOLD analysis project Ga0247843, IMG submission 192420) | Freshwater microbial communities from meromictic Lake La Cruz, Castile-La Mancha, Spain - LaCruzMarch2017_8m | ecosystem: Environmental > Aquatic > Freshwater > Lake | place: Spain...
TGATCGATGACCGAACGATTGTGAATTGAGTTAAAGCACAACCGTTTGGGCATCAGTCGCCGCGCACTCAGCAATTTCTCCGAGTTGATAAACCGTTTCACCCTGTGCTCTGAGGGCCTGACTGATCGCCTCTGCTTGAGCGGCAGGCACGACCGCAACCATACCAATTCCACAATTGAACACGCGATACATTTCAGTATCCGCCACACCACCCTGTTGCTGCAACCAACTAAACAACTTGGGCATTTGCCAGGCATCGCGGTGTAAACGCGCTTGCAAACCAGGCTGAAGAATACGTGGGACGTTATCGAGCAAACCGCCACCCGTGATGTGCGCTAAACCTTTGATTTGTTTACCAAAATCCTTGAGAACAGCCAAGACGGGTTTAACGTAAAGATGCGTAGGCGCCATCACGACATCGCCCAAAGCTTGACCATGGAAGTCTTGTTCGGGACGCGCGTTGGCACGCTGCAGGATTTTACGTAGCAAGGAGTAACCGTTTGAATGGGCACCGCTCGAGGCTAAGCCCAACACCACATCGCCTGGCTGGATCGACTTCCCGTCGATGAGCAGTGATTTTTCAGCGGCACCAACAGCAAAACCGGCCAAATCGTACTCGCCATCCGGATACATGCCGGGCATTTCAGCCGTTTCACCACCAATCAGAGCACAACCCGACAGCTCGCAGCCCTTGGCGATGCCACCCACGACTTGGGCCGCGACATCCACGGACAGCTTGCCGCAGGCGAAGTAATCCAAGAAAAAGAGCGGCTCTGCACCCTGCACCAGAATGTCGTTGACGCTCATGGCGACCAGATCGATTCCAACCGTGTCGTGGCGCTGCCAATCAAACGCAAGCTTGAGCTTGGTCCCGACGCCATCCGTGCCCGATACGAGAACAGGTTCTTTGTAACGCTTTGGCACCTCGAAGAGCGCGCCAAAACCACCGATACCCGCCAAAACCCCCTCGCGCATCGTGCGCGCCGCCAGAGGCTTAATACGGTCTACAAGGGCATCGCCCGCGTCAATATCGACGCCAGCGTCGCGGTAAGTCAGAGGTGCTTGAGGTTGAGTCATGGGAAAAAGCCGTGGTTGTGTGACAATTGTGGACTTTCGTCCGTATTTTTACTAATTTTACGATGAGTCGATGAGTCGGCAGTTACTTCTAGAGATTACACCCGCCCAAAGTCCTAGTTTGGACAATACAGTCGTGGGCGCCAACGCCGCCGCCATCGCAGCGGCCAAGGACTTGTCTCGGGGTCGAGCGTTGTATTTGTGGGGCCCGCCTGGCTGTGGACGTAGTCATTTGCTCCAGGCCATCATCAAAGATAAAAAAGCCCATCTGATCGAAACCGCGACCCCTCCGACGGACATCATGGCGCTGGCCACCCTTTCCACAGACCTGAACCGCGCAGAAATCATCGCAGTCGACGATATCCAGGAAATGACCGCTGAACAACAGTCTGCGGTCTTTGCCCTGTACAATCGCTGGCGCGAGCTTGCCGCGACTGACCAAGCTTTTAGGCTGGTGGTAACAGGGGATCGAGCGCCCATGATGATGTCTTTGCGCGAAGATCTGCGCACTCGTCTGGGCTGGGATCTGGTGTTTCGACTTGAACCGCTTTCGGATGAGGAAAAATTCAAAGCGCTCAGTGCTTATGCGCTCAGGCTTGGTTTACCGCTTTCCGAAGACATATTGGACTGGATGTTGACGCATTACACCCGCGATATTCGGCAACTTTTCGCCTTGGTGGATGCCCTGGACCGGTACTCGCTTTCCAAACACCGCACCGTCACGTTGCCGCTTATTCGCCAAATGCTGACAGACCGAGAATTTTTACAATCATGACCGCCAAAAGACTCGCACTTTTCGATCTCGACCACACACTCCTGCCTCTTGATAGTGATTATCAATGGGCTGTTTTTATGGCCAAGTCCGGACGCGCCGGCGATCCCGCCGAAGCCTTGCGCCGCAACGAAGAGTTGATGGACCGCTACAACGCGGGCGAGTTGACCGCAGAGCAAGCCGCAGAATTTATGTTGGGCTTGCTGGCTGCCCACCCGCCACACTTGCTCGCGGCGTGGCACGAAGAGTTTATGCAAACGGTCATCCGGCCCGCGATGACACAGCGCGCGGTCGAATTGGTGCAACATCACTTGGCGGCCGGAGACCTCTGCGCGGTCGTCACCGCCACCAATAGTTTCGTGACGGCACCCATCGCACGCGCTTTTGGCATACCGACACTCATCGCCACAGACCCCGAGTATGTCGCCGGACGCTATACAGGGAAAATTTTGGGCACGCCAAGTTTCAAACAGGGTAAAGTTGTTCGAGTCGATCACTGGCTCGCAGGACAGCATCAACGTCTTAAAGACTTTGACGAGTCTTACTTTTATAGCGACTCTATCAATGACCTTCCTTTGCTCGAAGTCGTCACGCATCCGGTCGCGACCAATCCGAGCGAGAGCTTGCTCGCCGTGGCGCAACAGCGCAACTGGCCTGTACTCAATCTTTTTAACAAGCTAGCCGACGATAAATCCTAATGCTCACAGACACCATTAAACGCTTTGTTGGTCAATTGTTTGGCCAGAGATCACAAGGTTTAAGACGGATCAAGAAAGAGAAACACGGCATAGATCGCCGCTTCGTTTCTCGCCATGCGATCAAGGTGTGCGAGGTCTTGCAACACGAGGGCTATCAAGCCTACATCGTGGGTGGTGCCGTAAGGGATCTGATCGTTGGGCTCGAGCCTAAAGACTTTGACGTCGCCACTAATGCGACGCCCGAACAGATCCGTCCACTGTTCCGACGTGCGCGCATCATCGGAAAACGCTTTCAACTTGTCCATGTTGTCTTTGGTCAGGAGATCATTGAAACCTCCACCTTTAGAGCGCCGGCATCCGAACTGCAATCCACCGACGGTCATGGCCGGATCCTGCGTGATAATGAATTTGGAACGCATGCGCAAGATGCCGCGCGACGTGACTTCACCATCAATGCGCTTTACTACGACCCCACGACCGAAGAAGTCATCGACTATCACAACGGCGTCGATGATCTCAAGCTTCGTATTGTGCGGATGATTGGCGATCCGCGCACTCGTTACCGCGAAGATCCTGTCCGCATGCTCCGCGCCGTCCGCTTCGCGGTCAAGCTCAAGGGGAAAATCGAAACTGATACCAAAGAACCCTTGGCTTCGATGGCCGAACTCATTGAGAACGTCCCCGCTTCGCGTTTGTTTGACGAAATGCTCAAGCTGCTGACCTGTGGTCAAGCGATGGAGTGCCTGACGCAATTACGTCAAGATGGTCTGCATCAAGGCATTCTCCCTTTACTTGATGTCGTACTCGAGCAACCGGGTGGAGAGGAATTTATCGAGCTCGCGCTCGAACGGACAGATCAACGCGTACGGAGTGGTAAAACCGTTAGCCCGAGCTTCTTATTCGCCGCCCTGCTTTGGTACCAAGTGGATGTCCGCTGGAAAAAACGGATCGCCGCGGGCGAGCCCTCTATCCAAGGGCTGATGGACGCCGCGGACACCGTGCTTGATGAACAAACAGAAAAGCTCGCCATCCAAAAACGCTTTAGTGCGGACATGCGAGAAATCTGGTTTATGCAACCGCGTTTTGAAAAACGTTTACCTAAATCAATCTGGCGGATGTTTGAGCAACCTCGCTTTAGAGCCGCAGTCGATTTTCTTCAGCTTCGCGCGGCCGCACACCAGTTCGACAGCGTTCTCGCGCAATGGTGGATGGATTTGGCTAATGCCGACGACGATACACGCGCAGAAATGCTCGAAGAATTAAGTCGACTTCCACGAGAGTCAAGCACGACGGGGCCACGCACACGCAGCCGTCGTAAACGCAGCCCACGGGCGGCATCAGGTGCGGTACGCACGCCAACCACTGATATCAGCTAGGTGTTGAAAAATATGTCTGTGCGTGCCTTGATTGGTTTAGGAGCGAATCTCGGTCAAGCGCGTGAAACGATAGAACACGCGATTGAAGGGCTCAAGAATACTCCGGGCATCGAAGCTTTAGAGGTTGCCCCTTTTTATGGCAGCGATCCGGTCGATGCGCAGGGTCCGACTTTTGTGAACACCGTCGCATGCATCCAGACACATCTCGCGCCGCTGGCCCTGCTAGATGTATTGCAAGCACTTGAGCAGGCTCACGGACGTGAGCGCTCGTTTCGCAACGCACCCCGCACGCTCGATCTGGATTTGCTTTGGTATGAGGAGGTCGCGATGGAAACAACTCGACTCACCTTGCCTCACCCGCGTATGCATGAGAGAGCCTTTGTACTCCAACCACTCAATGACCTCATGCCTGAGCTCGTACTCAAGCAAGGCAACATGGCGCAGCTGCTCGCGCAATGCAGCGACCAGAAGCTCTGGCCGCTTTGAGTCACTCAATCTGCTTTAAATGGCCTTGGCCGCCTCAAGCTTGGCAATGATCTCATCGCTGACACCCAAAGACTTTAAGATAGACAGCGTGTGCTCACCGACATCCGGAATCGGATCCATGCGTGCGTCAAAGGCGTTGCTGGTCGCTGGGGGCAACAAAGCAGGCAATGCACCCACGGGCGACTGCACCTCAGTCCAGCGCTGTCTGGCTTTGAGTTGTGGATGGGCCCAGACGTCTTTCATCTCATTGACACGGGCATTCGCGATTTGAGCCTTTTCCAATGCCTCGATGACCTCATCAATCGTCATCTTGGCAAACGCATCCACAATCAGCCCTCGCAAACCATCACGATTCGCGACACGTTTGGATGTTGAGTCATAACGGGTATCTTTCGCCAACGCGGGTTGGTTGAGAACTTTTTCACAAAAGACTTGCCATTCGCGCTCGTTTTGAAGCCCAAGCATGACATTGCTACCATCCCCGACCGGAAAGGGGCCATAAGGATAGATCGTGGCATGTGCAGCACCCGCACGCGGTGGTGGCGTTTGGCCCTCGAATGCGTAATACAGCGGAAAGCTCATCCACTCGACCATACTCTCAAGCATAGACACGTCAAGATGACTGCCAAGACCTGTTTGATGACGCAACAACAAGGCATTCAAAATGCTTGAGTAGGCATAGGAGCCAGCGGCGATATCCGCGATTGAACAACCCGCTTTAGCGGGCGCATCAGGTGAACCTGTCACGGAAATAAAACCACTTTCACTTTGAATCAACAGGTCATAGGCTTTTTTGGTCTCATAAGGACCACCCTCACCATAACCCGAGATATCGCACACAATCAGCCTGGGGAAACGCTTGTGCAAAGCCTCGAACGACAAGCCCATCCGCGCAGCCGCACCAGGCGCCAGGTTTTGTACGAGTACATCAGTCTCGGCTAAAAGTTCATTGAGAATCGGACCCGCGTCTTCATGCTTGAGATCTAAAGTTAGACTTTCTTTGGAGCGATTCGTCCACACAAAATGCGAAGCCATCCCACGGGTACGTTCATCGTATTTACGAGCAAAATCACCTAAACCAGGACGCTCAACCTTAATGACGCGTGCGCCGTTGTCAGCCAGTTGACGAGTACAAAAAGGCGCCGCAATCGCGTGCTCCAGACTGACAACCGTGATTCCATCGAGTGGACGTGGTCCTACTTTTTTCATGCTTGAAACCTCAGTTCTGCTTGATGGGCGAGCGTGCCCTCTTGTTCGGCCCAGAGTTTTGCTTCACCAGGCGAAGCGATCATGCCAGCGACCGAGAAAGGTGTTGGCGCGATCAGTGGCCGCAAACCCCGATAGGCAAGGCGTCGCACCTGAGCGGCGGGGTTCGCCTTGACGAAAGCACGGCACATCAGCGTTGCGATCAAGGGGCCATGAATCACCAGCCCGGGGTAACCCTCGGTTTGTGTGACATAGGGATGGTCGTAATGGATGCGGTGGCTGTTGAACGTAACGGCCGAGTATCTGAATAACAATACAGGACTAGGATCGACCGGCTCGGTCCATTGCGCTGCAGGCGCAGGCTCTGTGCCTTGGAGCTTTGGAGGACTGGGCTCGCGGTACACGATGTCCTGCTCTTCGCTGATGACGAGTTTGCCTTCCTGAACGATGTCATGCTTGACCGTCACGAATAGCAAAGAACCTGTACGACCCTGCTTTTCTTTGATTGCCAACACCGTTGAAGTTTTTTGAGCTTCGATCCCGACGCGGAGTCCCTCATTAAAGGTAACACGCCCACCCGCCCACATTCGATTGCGATTGTCTGCAGGCGGGAGAAAACTCCCGCGGGCAGGATGGCCGTCAAGACCTGTTTGCGCGATTGGCACGGTTTCCAGAAAAAAAGCCCATTGCCAGAGGTGGGGCACGACGTCGCCAACTTGTGGGGCGGACTCACCGAGCGTGGCGGCAATGCAGGCGGCATGGCCAGGATCCATGCGATCCACCACGGTCTGTGATTTGCCAAGCCAGGCATTTAAATCTGTCGTCGACATTGACTGACTTCCTTTTTATATTTCGAGATCTTGCATACGCTGCAAGTGGTAATTCGTATCGCCCAACAGCATTTCCAAATAGGTCAAGCGCTTGAAATAATCGCCAACCTCGAGTTCATCTGTGACACCCATGCCTCCATGTGATTGCACAGAAGCTTCACCCACGAAACGGGCGGCAGCAGCGACCTCGACTTTAGCCATCGACACGACGCGACTGCGTTTATTTGCCTCATTCTCGCTCAACGCGATCGTGGCCACGTAGGTCATCGACAAACCCATTTCAGATTGGATCAACATCTCACCCAAGCGATGCTGCAACACTTGAAAATTGGCTAAGGGTTGTCCAAACTGTTTGCGTGTTTTGAGATACTGAATCGTGCTGTCGGTGAGAGATGACATGGCGCCACAGGCCTGTGCGCACAGTGCCACAATGCCAAAATCCAGCGCTTTACGCAATGCAGCTTGGGCAACTGCGCCCTTGGCGATTAGGTTAGCGGCTGGGACCGACACGCGCTCAAATGTTACTGTTGCCGCACGTGCGCCATCAAACGTCGGGAAGTCCGTGATCTGGATGCCCGCACTCGCCGTTGGCACTAAAAGAACCGCCATCTCGCCATTCAGCACCACCGACACGAGAAGAGCATCGGAGCCTGCAGCATGCCAGACCAAGATCTTTTTGCCATCTAGCTGAAACCCGGCTTGTGTCGTGGTTGCACGCGTCGATAAGGGCTGTTGCGAATCCCGTTCACCCTCTTCTTGCCAGGCCACTGCAAAAATCGCTTCACCCTCAGCATGCGCGGATAACCATTGCTGCTTAAGTGCGAGGTTATCGCTTTCGCCTAGCAAGGTGACGCCCATCACGGCGCTGGAGATCACTGGCTCACTCACCAGACCACGACCGAGTTCTTGGTGGACGGCCAACATCGTTGCAGGTGTCTCGCCAAAACCACCAAACTCCTCAGCAACAAGCAAGCCACCCATACCAAGCTCGACCAAACTATTCCACGCAGTCACATCAAGCTTGCCTGTTTCCTGCCGCGCCCGACGCAGGGGACGCGTCCAATTATCTGCAACCAAACGACGCAGACTGTCGGTCAACATCCGTTGCTCTTCTGAATATGAAAAATCCATGATGTTTCCTAGACCCCAATAATTTGCTTGGCGATAATGCCTTTTTGAACCTCGTTGGTTCCGCCGTAAATAGCCGTTTTGCGCATATCGAAATACGCAGCGGCTGCGGCTGCGGAGTACTCAGGACCGGGGCCGTGAAAATCTGACTCGGCCTGCATCCATTGCGGATCGTAAGGCCATGCATCCGCACCAGCGACTTGCATTTGTAACTTGGCCAACTCCATCTGCAACTCAGAACCACGAATTTTCAAGATGGAGGCTTTGGGGCCCGGATCGCTTGATTCATCTGCCGCCACGCGCAACACCATCATCTCAAGCGCCAAAACTTGCGCCTCCAGGCGATTGATGCTGTCTCGTACTCTGGGATTTAGACTCAGGGACTCGCCGCTTGCCAAGGAGCGCTCAGCGAGTGACTTCAAGATCGCCAGTTCGCGATGGCAATGTCCAATGCCGGCAATACCGCTACGCTCATGACCAAGCAAATATTTTGCGTAGGTCCAACCGTTATTTTCTTCACCGACGAGATTTTCAAAAGGTGCTTCAACATTTTCAAGCCAAACTTCGTTGACCTCTGCACCACCGTCAAGCGTCTTGATCGGTCTGACCTGCACACCAGGTTGACGCATATCAATCAGGATCATCGAAATACCCCGTTGCGCTTTGGCAGAGGGGTCCGTGCGGGCCAAACAAAACATCCAGTCGGCGTAATGCGCCAACGTCGTCCAAGTTTTTTGACCGTTGATAATGTAGCGATCGCCAACACGTTCGGCGCGTGTTTTGAGCGAAGCCAAATCCGAGCCAGAGCCCGGTTCCGAGTACCCTTGACACCACCAATCGTCGACATTGATGATGCGGGACAGATAACGATCTTTTTGAGCTTGACTGCCGTATTTAATCAATACCGGACCAATCATGCCTAAGCCAAAAGGTAACAGGCGAGGCGCACCCGCTTTAAAACACTCGATTTCAAAAATCATGCGCTGCACAGCATTCCAACCCGTGCCGCCGTACTCCTTGGGCCAGCTCGGCGCGCCCCAACCCTGTTCGACGAGGATACGATGCCAACGCAAATAGTCATCTCGCTTGAGGCGATGGTGCGCAAAGGTTTTCGCGCGTAGATCAGCGGGTAGTTTTGCCAGTGCGAATGCGCGCACTTCTTCGCGAAAGGCGCGCTCTTCGGGGGTCCAAGTCAAGTCCATGCGTATTCTCCTGTACACGTAATCTTAACGCCCCCCCGTTGGAAAATCGTCTTTCATTTTGGAAGACCGCATTTCGCAAGTGAAAATCCCCATCGACTTTCGTCATGTAAAAATCCCCCTACAATCAAGAAAAATATGACTCAGACAACATCCATATTGATGTAAACCCTAATGCAAGACGTCAACGCGTCTTTTTTTGACTGAAAGTTTTTTGGAGTCCGCATGCTCGACAAGGTAAAAGCATCCCTGCAACAAGCGGTAGAGCCGATCCAAGATGGCGCGGCCCTCATGATTAGCGGCTTTGGTGATGCGGGCATTCCTTTCGAACTCATGAATGCCGTACTCGATAAAGGCCTGCGCGAACTCACCATCATTAGTAATAATGCAGGTACACATGAAACTGGGATTGCCGGATTGATCAAAGCGGGACGCGTGCGCAAAGTTGTCTGTTCACATCCTCGTCCAGCCAATTCGGATGCATTTGCCAACGCTTATAGAGCAGGTCAAGTCGAGCTTGAATGCATGCCTCAAGGAACACTGGCCGAAAGAATACGCGCCGCCGGAGCGGGTCTTGGTCCTTTTTTCACACCCACAGGATATGGCACCCTCGTTGCCGAGGGCAAAGAGCAACGCGTCATCGATGGCAAGGGTTACATCCTTGAACAGCCCCTTCATGCCGACTTCGCTCTGATTCGGGCAAACCTGGGCGATCGCTGGGGCAACCTCACCTACCGCTGGGCCGCCCGTAACTTCGGACCCGTGATGTGCATGGCCGCCAAACACACGATCGCTCAGGTCAATCGCGTTGTTCAGCTTGGCGAATTAGCCCCCGAAACCGTGATGACGCCTGGAATATTCGTTCAATCAGTCGTTGCCATTGGAGGTGAGCGATGAGCGCTACTACAACGAGCACCTTTAAACCGCTTTCGCGCGCCGAAATTTCCTACCTTGTGGCCCATGATTTTCCAGATGGCTCGATCGTCAATCTTGGTATTGGCATGCCCACGCAGGTCGCAGATTATTTACCTCAAGACCGCGAAATTTTGCTACATAGCGAAAACGGAATTTTGGGCATGGGTCGTGCGGCCGTCGGCGACGAGATCGATTTTGATCTCATTAACGCAAGCCGCACTCCCGTGACGCTACTTGCTGGCGCCTCTATCACCGAACATACGATTTCCTTTGCCATGATGCGTGGCGGTCACCTTGACTACTCCGTACTGGGGGGCTTTCAAGTGGCAGCCAATGGTGATTTGGCAAACTGGATCACGAGTGGTCCAGACGCGATCGCCGCAATTGGTGGGGCAATGGATCTTGCGATCGGTGCGCGCAACGTCATCGTGATGATGGAGCATGTCGCCAAAGACCACACACCCAAGCTCATGCTGCAGTGCACCTACCCCCTGACTGGCGCAGGTGTCGTGAATCAAGTCTACACAGACCTGGCGATTATCGATGTCACCCCAGCTGGTTTTGAAGTGCGGGCGATCATCGAAGGTCTGTCAATCGAGGCATTACAACAAAAAACGGGAGCTCCGTTGAAAGCGTCGCCCAAACTCGCTGTCATTTGCCGCGACGCACAAGGTCATCCCAACTACGTGTAATCATCCATTGCAGCGACGCCGCTTTGGGTCACAATAATGAAAATAAACCTAACAAGGGCGGAAACACGCTCATTTGCGCAGAGACTCCATTTGGGCTCTGTCACTATTAAGGAGATCACGATGCACCACAAATTTTCAATCGGTCTGCGTTTGGCCTTGGGTGCGGCGGCCCTCGTTGCACAGAGTTTGGCATGGTCACAAAGCGCTTCTAATCAACCGCTCACGTTGATCATCCCTTATCCGCCCGGTGGCAGCGCGGATATGCTAGCGCGCCCTATGTTGCCAGAACTGCAAAAGAAACTGGGGCGTACGATCGTCTTGGACTATAAAGCAGGCGCTGGCGGGACGATCGCCACACAATTCTTGGCACGGGCCAAACCAGACGGCAACACGATCCTGATGGTGCTAACTGCGCACGCGATCAATGATGCGCTTTACCCCTCTTTGCCCTACAACACA
>Ga0247843_1009453_pt1 | contig 10830 bp, 9 predicted proteins | sample LaCruzMarch2017__FD_192420 | JGI IMG/M metagenome (GOLD analysis project Ga0247843, IMG submission 192420) | Freshwater microbial communities from meromictic Lake La Cruz, Castile-La Mancha, Spain - LaCruzMarch2017_8m | ecosystem: Environmental > Aquatic > Freshwater > Lake | place: Spain...
ATCAAATTTTCATACCCGTATAGTCGCTGAGGTTTTTCATTCGGTATGAAAACAATGAACCGTTGGCGAAGTTTTTTATCAACACCATTCGCCGCACAATCTAAAACTTTGGTCTTTCTAGCCGGCTGCGCGCTTCTCGTTTTCCTCCACCTGTATCGCCTCGCCGAAATCCCAGGCCTTCATTACGACGAAGCCTGGGCGATGAACTATTCCTGGAGAATAGCGTCGGAGCCCGGCTTCTGGCCCTGGGCCGCGATGAGCCCGTACACGGCGCCCTGGACGCATTACTGGGGCGCGCTTTTTTTGAAGGTGCTCGGGCCGTCGTTGTGGGCGTTTCGGTTTTCGCAGGTGTCACTTGCTTTGGCGGGCCTGGGCTTTTTGTGTTTTGCGCTGCCGCGCGCGATGCGGACGGCTTTTCCCTTTGCGGTGCTGCTCCTTCCAGGACTCGTGCTCAACCATCGCTTCGCCATCGAGCTGACGGGCCTGCATGTTCTAGCGTTTGGTGTGATGTGCTTTGCTTTGTCGAAGCGGTGGTGGGTTTTGGCGTGCGTGGCGGCGCTGGTTGGGACGACGGCGCATATTTTGTTTTATGGGGTGGTGCTGGGGCTGCTGTTCGCGGTGGTGACGCAGGCTAGTTCATCTCTCGACGACAAAAAGGCGCGCGTGGCGTTCGTGGCGTACTTCCTGTTGATGGCTGTGTTCTTTCTGCAGGTCTTTTTTGCTATCCCGGAGAAGGGGAAAGCGGGGGCGCTGGTTTTGTCGGCGGTAGGTTCGGCGGCGCTGCTGCTGGTGAAAGGTGAACGATGGTATGTGTGTCGTTCGGTGTGGTGGGGGAGAGTGTTGCCGGTTTTGGCAGCGGCGTTTATTTTTAATGCGCTGTTTTTTGGGCAGGGGTTTTGGACAGCGTCTGTAATGACCGGAAACGATGTTTGGGGCTTCTACCAAGGCTCACTCTCTCACTTTTTAGCGTTCTTGCTCTCTTTGTTCACTCTGTTCGCTGTCACTTTCATCAGCCTTAAAAAACTTGAAGGTCGACTCAGGGTTTGGCTTTTTGCATCAACGTTCTTGATCGGTATTATGATGCTGAAGCCCGCGCCGCGTTATTTCGAGCTGGTTTACCTGGCCTTAACCTTCAGCCTGACGGGGCTTCTTTCTGAATACGACTTTGACTACTGGATAAAAAAGGCAGTGTCGGTGAACTTTTTCCGCCGCTTGGCGCTATGGTTTGCGCTTGCCTTCGGGCTGACCTTTGCCATTAATAACGCTCAAGAATCTTGGGCGCGATTCTCCAGTCCCTTCACCTCCGTCACCGACACCTCCCTCCGCTTCCTCTTCTTCAAAGACTCCTCCCGCGACTTCCTCGACAAACAGAGCCTCGTAAAGTTTCTGGGTAGCTCGGGTTGTAAATTTTCTGATATAGAAACGCACGATCCCCGTCTTAAGGAAACTCTCACGGCGCTCAGCCTGGGCGACTGGAAAGTCGAAGAGAAAAAGGCCTGTCCCTACGTTTACGTGGCACGTAAAACGGAGGAGGGAGCCAGCGGAGAAGCGAACGGGGAGTTCTTTCTGAGGAAACGCTAGTGAACGAAGGCATCAGAGATAAAATAACGCAGCTGCGACACGCGAAAGACCCTGACACCAATGGCTGAGATCATCATCGAAAAAGAAGAGAACGCCTGGCGGTCCCGGCGCGCGCACGCGAAAAGCGGCATGAGCTTCTTTATGAGCTCAGGCGCCCAAGGTTACGCGTGGATACTGCTCCTGGTCTATATCAGCCTCACTTACGTTTTCTTCCTCGGCGAGCGTGTAGTACGGCCGGCTGGCGACGACAAAGTATATGTTTCGCAGGCGATCGAAATGGCGCAGCGGGGGGACTGGTTCATCCAGACGCTCGGCGGCGAGCCTAACTACTACAAGGGCCCGCTCCATTATATTCTGCTACGTATCGGGATGATCGTGTTCGGCTCGTCGATGTGGGCCACGGTGTGGATGAACTTTTTTCTGCTGCTGATCGCGGCCGTGCTCGTCGGGCGGATAGTGAACAGGAACATGAAGGAGTTTCCGGGCTGGGCTTTCTTCGCGGGCTTTGCGTTCGCCGTAAATGCAGGGATCTACAGCCATGTATTCGCGTCGCAGATGGAAGTCGAAACCGCGTGCCTGATGGCGATCGCGCTCTACTTCCTCGACCGGGCGGGGCCGGGCAAGGGAGATCTGAAGTTCTGGATCGTGGCTGGGCTCACCGGCTGGCTTAAGAGCCCGCTGCACTCGGTATTCCTCGGCATGACGGCAATTTTTTTCTGGACCTGGAATCGAGAGCTTCTGCCTCGGTTACTGAGCCCGAAGGCCTGGGGCTCGGCGATCGTGGGAATCCTCGTTTGCGCTATTGGATATGCGCCCGCAGCGCTGATGGACTGGAATAACTTCTACGCCACTTATATTTTGCGCGAAACTCTGCATAAGCCCGCGAACGGCTCGCAGTGGCATTACCCGGTATTGCCGTTTTTTACTTATTTTTTGCTACCCTGGACCATCCCGGCTTTTGTGGCTTACTACGATGGGATCTCACGGTTATGGCGGCGCTCTCGGCCCATCCGCTCGACCTCTGGCTCGCGGCGCGTGGTGGCCTTAGGCGTGTGCCTCATCGTTCCGTCGGTAGCTTTCTTCATCTGGCACCCTTACCGCGGGCAGAATTACAACCTGCCCGTGATCTCAGGCCTTGTGCTCGTAGTCACCTCACTCTGGGCTTCGCGGGCGGCGACCTGGAACAAATACTACCAGATCTCGCTCGGCCTTACGGCGATCCTGATCGTGGCATTGGTAGCGGGGCTAACAATCGTGACCCGGCACTACGACCCGATGCCTTTCTGGTGGAGAAGCTGGACTCTTCCCGCGCTCTGGCTGGGATTCTTTTTCGCGGCTCGCGGCATCTGGCGGGAAGGAATCGTGCTCAACATGATTCGCCCGGATTCTCTCGCGCGAAAGAGCATCTGGCTATTCCTGGCTCTCGGCTATTTCATCTCTGTAATCGGCCAGCGCGAAATGATCGACGTGCGTGACCGTGTTTACCAGAGCAAGAAGGTGGGGGAGAAGCTCACGATCTCTTATTACAATCTCCCCAAGCACCCGAATCCCTGCTGCACGAATATCTGGAGTGAGTGGGGCTACCTGAACTTCATGATCCCGCACAAGGTTTCTGGCCTCTTCAACGACGCGCAGCTCGTCGATGCAGCCAAGCGAGGCGATCTGATTTTGGTGCCAGGAGAAGCCTGGCTGGCCGATATGCACGCCAAGCTCGACACGCAGTTTCCTCCGCACCGCTGGAAGGTAGACGTCTGGAAACGCTGGAAGACGAAAGGCAAGAACGCCCAAGGCGTGCCGGCGTGGCAAGAGAGCTGGGATACGAGTGATCTATCCAAGCTCGAAAAGGACTTTTACATGGTGAAGATCCAGGCCGAATGATTTATATTGAAGGTATCTTTCAAGGAGCAATTTTATGAGCCAGCAAATGAAGGTTCCGGAGCCAGCCGCAGAAACCAGCCGCACCGGTGGTTTCTATTTCCTGATGATTTTCCTGTTCTGCCTGACGACTTTCATCGGCTGGAACTTCGGCGGCGTGATCGGCGCAGTGCTTGGCTTCGTCTTCGCCACAGTGGTGAATGTTTACGCTCTCCAGATCAAGCTGGACTAGCTAGAGCTTCAGCCTTGCAATGATTTTGTCCTGCGCGGATTTCATCTCTTCGGGTGAAATCCGTTTCGCGTTCTGGAACTTGAAGTCCTCGGTGCCCCACATGGGAATCAGGTGGAGGTGGAAATGCGGCACCTCGAAGCCTTGCACCGCCATGCCAACCCGCTTGCAGCCGGTGGCTTCACGGATCGCACGCGCGATCGGTTTGGCAGCGGCGAATACGGCTTCGTATTGCGGGCTGCCGACATCGAAAAAATGATCGATTTCTATTTTTGGAAATACGATCGTGTGCCCGGGCTGGATCGGATCAAGCGTAAGGATCGCGAGCATGTGCTCATTCTCGAGGATTTTGTAGCTCGGAAGCTCGCCTTGGATAATTTTGGTAAAGATGGATGCCATGGCGAGGAGTGTATCGCCATTGCGGTTTTCACGGAAACGCATAAAATAGGGCCATGTTCCGTTCCGGCCATTTCTTGCTCTTGCTGCTCTGCGCGCTGTCCTTAAGCGCCTGCAATCCCTTGGCGCAGTGGAAGGACCGTCCCCTGCACCCAAATGCCCGGGTGCAGGGCTTCACGCCCGACGGCAAGCCCACCTTCGAGAAAGAATGGCGCAATAAGCAAAAACACGGTGTGTGGCGCTCGTATTTCGCGAGTGGCCAGCTGCAGGAAGAAAATGCCTACGCCGAAGGCCAGAAGCACGGAATGTGGAAATCTTTTTTTGCGAACGGAAAGCCGCGGTCTGAGGGCGCGTACGTGAACGATAAGGAAGACGGCACCTGGAAAGCCTGGCACGAAAACGGGCAGCTCGTTTATGAAGCCAGCTTCCGGAACGGCAAGCAGCACGGCTGGGCCCGCACGTGGAACCCGGAAGGCCGCGAGATCGAAAACGCGGAATGGAAAGACGGCGCGAAAGTTCCGGTTCCCGACAAGTTGAGCCCCAATGGCTCGCTATAGCGCCGATTCCAGAAATGCCCAATCTCTTCGTTGCCTCCTTCGCTCGCCGTTCCGCCGTACTTTTAGTACGGCTCACGGTCTCGCTCAGTCGGGCGCCTCGATCTTGGGCATTTCTGGAATCGGCCTTGCCTTGCTTTTATTCCTGGTCGGGTGCGCGAATCCCTTACAGCGCAGTGAGATGCTCGTCGACAACGGGCGTGTGACTGTATTCTCCGCCGCTGGCACCAAACGCTATGAGAAAGAATGGCGCGTGGGCCTGCGCCACGGCGTGTGGCGCGACTACTATGCGGACGGCGTGCTGATGGAGGAGTTCGGCTTCGAAAAAGGAGTTCCTCACGGCGCCTACAAGGTGTGGTACGCGAACGGAAAGCCTAAGAGCGAGGGGGCGTACAAGCTCGGCAAGGAAGACGGGCTCTGGCGCTACTGGAACGAGAAGGGAACGCTCACGTTCGAAGGAGAGTTTCGCGACGGAGTAAAGTATGGCGCCGCGCTTTCCTTCAGTGACGACGGCAAGCCGCTACTCGAGCAGAACTGGAAAGAAGGCAAGCTCTCGGGCCTCTGGCAAAGCTGGCACCCTGCCACCGGAAAGCTGGCCAAGCGCGGAACCTTCCGCGACGGCAAGGAAGATGGCACCTGGCAAACCTGGTACGAAAGCGGCGTGCTCAATACCGAGGGCAATTTTAAAGATGGCAAAGAAGAGGGCGTGTGGCGAACGTATTCCCCGAAGGGCAAGAAAGTGTACGAGGCCAGTTATAAGGGCGGGCAGCCGCATGGCTCGTTCCTTTCATGGTCGAGCGAAAGCAGCCAGCTGAGCGACCATCGCGAATGGAAAGAGGGCAAGCTCGAAGGCGCGTGGAAAACGTGGCACAAGACCGGCAAACTCGAAAAAGAAGGACACTACCGAGACAATCAGCTCGATGGCTTGTGGAAGGCATACTACGAAGACGGCACGCTCGCAAAAAGCGAAGCTTATAGGCTGGGAAAGGCGAGCGGTGTATTCGAAGGCTGGCACAAGAACGGCAAGCTAAGCTTTCGCGGCCAGTTTGTGGACGGCAAAAAGCACGGCATTTTCGAAACCTGGTATCCAACCGGAGTGCAGCATACCCGCGGCGAATACGCGGAGGACAAAGCGAGCGGCACCTGGACTTCCTGGAACTCCAAAGGAAAGCAAACCTTTCACGGCTCCTGGCGCGACCAGGCCGAAGACTTCGCAATCCTCGAGGCAGTAGGAAAGGGCGAGCCGCTGCAGGCGGACCCTGGTGACGCCATCTCCGGTGATACCGGGGATTTTGGGAGCAACTGATGAGGCCGAAGGCCAAACACAAAAGCATCCTGCTCGCTTACAGCCCCTGGATCTACACGCTGATCGGGTTCGCGGCCACGATAGCGCCGTTTTTCTTCGAAGGCGCTAAGCAGATTCGGGTAATGAGCTGGACAGGATTTCCCGCCATGTTCTTTGGCTCGCTAGGCTTTTACTTCTGCTTCCGGTCCCGCGCCCCGCGATTGCGCGATCTGGCGATCTGGCTGAACCTCGCGTCGATGGGGCTCGGGTTTATGTGGGTGTACCTCGGGTTCTTTTAACCTTACGTCACTCGCTGACTTTCCCACCCTCGAGGTAGTACTGCTTCGGCTTCTCGTGCTCATTGTACGTGCTCGCCATGGCGAAGCCGTAGGCGCCGGCGTCGGCGATTGCGAACCAGTCGCCCTGTTTTGTTTCGGGCAACTCGCGGTCTTTGCCGAGCACGTCGCTTGACTCGCAGATCGGCCCGACCACATCGTATTTTCGGAGTGCGCCGCCTTCGTTCACGGCCATGATCCGGTGGTGCGCCTGGTACAGCGCGGGGCGGATCAGGTGGTGCATGCCGGTATTGAGGATAAGAAAAGTGCGGTCGGGGGTTTCCTTCACGTACTGCACTTCGCCGAGCAGGGTGCCGCAGGAGCCGACCAAGATACGCCCCGGCTCGCAGAGAACATCGCCCCTAAAGCTGGCGAGCGCGCGCTTGAGCATCGCGCCGTAGCCGGAAAGCAAAGCGAGGTCGCGGGAGGGAACGGTGTGCGCTTCATGGTAGGGGATGCCGAGGCCGCCGCCAACGTCGAGGGAGCGGAGCTGGATCCCAGCGGAGGTGAATTGCTCCCATACCTGGAGGGTGATGCGGATGGCGTCTTCGATGGGAAGGATATCCTGAAGCTGGGAACCGATATGCATGGTGAGGCCGACTGGCTCCACCGCGTCGGGCGCGGCTTTGAGCAGCTGAATGAGCTCGGGCACGAAATGCTCGCCCATGCCGAACTTGTTTTCGCGAAAACCGGTGGTGATGTAGGGATGAGTTTTGGCGTCGACGTCGGGGTTCATGCGGAAGGCGACGCGGGGCTTTTTCTTCAAAGCGCGCGCGATCTCGATGATGCGGGAAAGCTCCTGCGGGCTTTCCACATTGAGCTGCTTGATGCCGAGCCCGATGGCGAGCTCGAGCTCCTGGCGGGTTTTGCCGACTCCGGAAAAGATTACGTCGCCAGCCACGAAGCCCGCTTTGAGCGCGGTGCGGATCTCACCGCCGCTCACGACGTCGACGCCCGTGCCTTCCTTCTGGAAAACCTGGAGGATGCGCAAGGAGGTATTGGCCTTCATGGCGTAATGGATCTGGATTCCGGGAACCGCGGCTCGGAGCGCGGCAACACGCGTGCGCATGCCATCGAGATCGTAGAGGTAGAAGGCCTCGTGGTTCTGCTTACAAAGAACGTCGAGAGGCGTGAGGTGAGCTTCGCCGAAGTGAAGAATGCCGTTTTTGTAGATAAGTCCCATTTGTGTCAGGGTCTTTCACGTTTCGCAGATGCGTCAAAAGCAACAATTCCAGTGCTCACCGAAATGCGGGAGATCTTTGACGCGCTTGCGACACGTGAAAGACCCTGACACCAGTTTAAGTCTTCTCCTGCTTGTTTTTCAACAAATCGCCGAGCTGGGCGAAAGGATTGAAGGCCATTGGCTTTGCCTTGGAAGGCACTTTGGGTCCGCCGCGGCCGAGCTTCTCGTTTTCATCCATCTTCACGATGGCGCCGGTTTTGGTGTCGCGCATCGGCTTCTTGGCCTTGCGGGGCTCACGGTCGGGGCGGCCTTCGCCGCGCCCACGGCCACCGTCGCGCCCGCCTTCACGTCCACCTTCACGTTCATCTTCGCGAGGCTCGCGCGGCTTGCGGGAGCCGTCGCCGATATGGTCCTTGGCCACGTAGCCGCCTTCGGGTGGCGCACCTTCTCGGGGCTTCTGCTCACGGCGAGGACCACGTCCACGGCCGCGCGGTCTCTGCTCAGGAGCAGCCATAGGCGTACCGTCGGCGTTTAGCTTGGGGGTACCATCAGCATTGAGATGTGCCTCAACCTGGCCTTCACGGGGCGCACCGCGACCGCGACGGGGCTGTCTTGGGCGGTCGCCGCGAGTGGCTCCACGGCCACGACCAGCGCCGCGCGCTCCAGACTCCTTCATCGTGAGCGAGATCTGCTTCTTCTCGTCGTTCACGTTGGCAACCCACACGGTCACGGGATCGCCCGGAAAGAGCGCATCGAAAGGATTCTTGGCGAGCACGTCGGTGAGCTCGGAGATGTGCACGAGCCCGTCTTGCTCGATACCGATGTCCACGAAAGCGCCGAAGCTAGTAACATTGGTCACGACGCCCGGGTAGGCGTGATCGCGCTTGAGGTCGGCGATGCTCTTAAGCTCGGTCTCGTATTCGAAATGCTGGAACGGGCCGCGTGGATCTTCGCCCGCGTGGGCAAGCTCGAAAAGCACGTGCTTGGCGTTCGCCTTACCGATCGAGGAGGCGAGGGCCTCTTCGGAGGCTGCGTCACCGAGTGTGGTGCCCTTGGCAGCGTCGTAGAAGGCCGGGTGGATGAACGTGCTGTCGAGCTTTTCACTGCTCTCCATCACTCGCAGGAAGCCCGCACTATGCTCGTAGCCGCTTCCGGTGGCGAGAGCAGGCACGGTTTTCAGGGCTTCGCGGGTAGCGAACTTGGTCTTTTCGCGCAAAGTTACGATCGAGCGCGCAGAATCCTGGTTCAGGCCAGCCACCTTTGAAAGCACATGAAGGGCAGCGTAGTTGGGATCCACGCCCACGAAATTCACGGAAGCTTCGATGCTTCTGGTGAGCGCTTTGCGGAGATCGCCCTGATTCACTTCGTGCTGAAACTCGCCTAGCGATAGGAATTTCGGGTCAAGGCGCAAAATAACGGTCAGCGGATCCTGGAGGTAACGGGCTACGAACACCGCGCGGCGCGTGTTCACGTCGAGGGCGGGGAACTCTTCCTTTGCCGCGGGGCTCGAGCTGTAGATGCTGCTGGTGTGCTCGTGCACGGTCTCGATCGGGAGCGTGCGGCCCGCTTCGCCGAGGATCTTCTTGAAGAGCTCGCGAATTTCTTTGGAGCGAGGCCCATGGGCAACGGCGATCGCTTCGATTTTGAGGTTCTCGAGCGAGGCCATGAAGTCGGCCTGCAGCGTGGTGGCGGCTTCTTCGAGCTTAAAGTTGAGATTCAGCACGAGCTTGCCGTCCGTGTCCACGAGCGCGAGCGCGCAGGGGTGGTTGGCGGCGCCTGGGTCAATGCCCATTACGGCTTTGCGTCCGAGGCCGGGGCGAAGCAATTTCTTGCGCAGGTTCTCGGCGAGCGTCTGGATCACATGCCGTTCAGACTCTTCCTTCATGTGGCGGTGGGCTTCGTTCTCCATCACGGTGTAAACATTGCCCTTGAGCGCGAGGCGGGCGGCCTGCACGAGCACTTCCGCACCGATCGAATCTTTTTTCGGGCAGGCGAATTCCTCGAACTTCTCGAGGAGGATGCCTTCATCCGGGCGATCGAAGCTGAGCACGAGCTCGTCTTCCATCCAGCCCCGGCGCATGGCGAGGTAGCGGTGGGAGGCGTTGCCTTTTTTCAGGGAACCGATCGGCTCCTGGTACTCGAAAAACTTGCCGTATTTGGAGTTCGGCTTCGCCTTGGGGCCTTTGGCCGCGCGGATTTTCGAGCGGCGGAGCACGGTTGAGCGAACCAGAGAGCGTAGCTCGAAGGCTTCGGCGATGCGCTCCACTAAAATGTCCTGCACGCCTTTCAGCACGGAGGCAGCATCGGTGAATTTCGTATCGGGCTTCGCGAAAGGAAGGGCTTTCTCTTCAAGCGTAGCGCCGGGAAGTTCCGGGGTCTCGATCCCATGCGCGGCAGCCCAAAGATAATCGGCGAACACACCAAGGCCGGCGTCTTTTGCCTGCATGCCGAGAGTCTGCCGCTTGAGTTTGAACGCAGAGTAGAGATCCTCGAGGCGGTCGAGGTCGCTCGAGCGTTCGATCTGCATCTTCAGCTCATCAGTAAGCTTGCCCTGGCTCTGGATGTCTTGCAGCATGTGCGCTTGCTTGCGGGAAATTTCTTCCCATTCGATCTTGAGGTCGAGGAGGCGATAGAGATCGTCGCTCTTGAGGCCTTCGGTCTCGTCGCTGCCATAAAATGCGAGGTAGGGAACCGGGGTTCCGGTTTCGAGCTTTTTGAGCGCAGCGATCATTCCGCGCAGGCTCTGGCCAGGAAGTTGGCGACGCAGCCAGTGTTCCATTGGAGTCTTGGGTTTCACGTCGTCGGCACGCGCCGGAGTTTCTGCAGGAGCGGCATCGCTACTGACGGGGCCACTCTCATGAACAGCGGCTTCGGGGGTGTCGTTGGTGGCGGGAGTTTCCTGGGTCACTTCGGTCGTATCCATTTTCGTGTCCTTGTTCTCTCAAATGAGCGTAGGGCGGTGGGTTATGAGCATAACCCGGCAATTAAGTTGTTGGAAAGTTCAGGCTTTTTCTACTACAGCGGCGGTGCCGAATGCAACCAGCCGAAGCTGTTCCAGTAAAGGATCAGATGACGAGGACTCGGGAAAAGCCTCAAGCTTCACCCCGAGAACGGCGTTACCACCCTTGGAAAGAGAACTTTTACGCAATTCCAGAAGAAGGTCGCGCAATACCTGCTGAAGATGCGAGGAGGCGAGGGGGGCCTGGGCCCGATTTGGTACGGACCGCAGCTCTTTTTCGAGCTTTTCCTTAACCTCTTCCTCACGAAACATCCGGCGCGCGATAGACCGGTGCGCAATAACGAGCCCAAAGGTCTCGAGCACATTGCAGTTGGGTAAGCTGGTCGGGCTGCAGAGCATCACATCTTTCTCACCTTTGGGAAGCACGACGGAA
>Ga0247843_1009457_pt1 | contig 10826 bp, 7 predicted proteins | sample LaCruzMarch2017__FD_192420 | JGI IMG/M metagenome (GOLD analysis project Ga0247843, IMG submission 192420) | Freshwater microbial communities from meromictic Lake La Cruz, Castile-La Mancha, Spain - LaCruzMarch2017_8m | ecosystem: Environmental > Aquatic > Freshwater > Lake | place: Spain...
TGGAATGGCACTTGAATTTACGGAGGAAACTGTAAAGGAAATTTTAACCAATAATATTGCGCCTTTTCCTAAATATATTAACGGTGCTGGTCCAGTTAAAATAAAAGTGGTGGACCCATTGAAAGTGCCAAAAGCCAAATTTGAATTTTTCGTAAAAGAGAGAACGGCATCAAATTTCACAGCCTTAAGGGATTCAATGACATCAAATGCGGATTGGATTTTAGTAAAAAAAGGTGAAAATGGCAATGATACTATATTCTCAGATACCACATTGAAGCAACGTTTTGAGAGCGTACAAGGAAGGAGAAGTCTATATAATGCTACGAAAGAAACATTGGCCGATTGGGGATTAAGTATTGAGGTAAATCAAGTATTTAATCCTGGTGAAAATGCCGCTGCAGACCCTTCAAATGGTGTGCTTGACTGGAATGTAGAATGGGAGGACAATGGCAGACAATGGTTAACTGCAGTTGTAGACAATGATGCTCAAAGTACTGCAACATCGGGTAGTATTTGGTTAAATTGGATTCGTGCTGGAAATAATGGTAGAGGTGTTAGCCCATTGGATGGTTATATTCATGACTTTTTCCAAAGCGACGGAACAACGCCATTGGATCCAGGTCAGGCATTTGAACGTATTTGGAATGGTCGAATTGCGCCTTACGGATTAACCGCTCGTGAAAAATACAGTTCAGTAGCTGGCAGAAACACATTTGGTTTTGCATGGTCAGGCAATACGTCTTGGTTGCAGAATCCTTTGGCTGAAATCCACTCTTTTGAATTGGTTATTACCAAGGATAAATCAAAATGGACCCGTTGTCCTGTTCTTGAAATGGGTGATGATGAAGTGAAAAACTCTACTGAAGGCCAAATGGCTAAATTCAATATGCGTTTGGCTACCTCAAAAGATAAAGATGGAAACGACATTCCTGGCAGCCAAGGTTTGAGTTATTTCCCCGGTTATGTTATCAATTTGGAAACCGGTGAACGCATGAACATTGCATTTAGTGAAGACAGTTATTTGGGTGGCGAAAATGGCCGCGACATGCTTTGGAATCCTACCGATGTGGTTATCAACGACAACGGAAATTATCCAGCCATTGGAGGTAAACACTTCTTATACATATTTGGAACGGGCAAAGGCGGTATTACCAGAAACATCCAAGGGGAACGTTACATGGGCGAAGACGAAGCGAGCTTTGATAGATTTAAAAAAGGATTGCAATCAACTACTCCTGGAGGAGGACCAGCAAATCTTGAAAAAATTAGAATGATGTCTCAAGTAACATGGGTTATACCAACCTACTTGGCTTCTGGTTATTCCATGAAAAATGGCATTCCTCCAACAGATGTTAAAATCAAAGTTCGTGTGCGTAAAGCATATACCAACTTTGAAACAGGTGATTACAGAAATGGCGTTAAAGATAAAATCGATACCACTAAGTTTCTTTACAGTTTGCCAATGTATGAGTTTGATGGAGCAGATATAGCCCCTAAAATTGGAAACGACATTGGCGTGAAGAATTTGGATTTGGTAAATGTAGTTCCAAACCCATACCGTGGGTACAGTAAATACGAAAATAGCCCTATCGATTCTAGGGTGAAAATCACCAACCTACCACCAGATTGTACCATTACAATCTTTGATATGGCTGGTAACCTTATTCGTAAGATCAATAAATCGGATGAGTTCACTTATTATGAGTGGGATTTGAAGAATAACAGCAACGTTCCAATTGCGAGTGGTTTGTATTTGATACACGTTAAAGCACCAAATTTGGGAGAAAAAGTTGTTCGTTGGTACGGTATTATGCACGCAGTAGATTTAGACACCTATTAATTTTATGCTGATGAAAAAAGTTTTTAAAAATATAAAAATTGCAAGCTTGGGTTTATTGCTTCTAGGCACGAACATGGCTTATGCTGGAAACCCTGAAAGACAAGGTCAAGCAGGGGTGGCTCAATTGACCATAAATGGTTGGGGTCGTTCAAGTGGATTTGGTTGGGCAAGTGGAGGTAGAGTTACAGGTGCCGAAGCAATGTTTATGAATGTTGGTGGATTAGACCGCATGGAAAATAAGACTGAACTAGTTTTTGCCCGTACAGAATGGTTAATGGGTTCTGGAATTGGAATCAACAATTTGGGTTTCGGAATAAAAATGGGTGAAGATGGTTCCGCTGGTACCTTGGGTGTGCAAGTAATGCAATTTGGTATTGATCCAATTGAAATTACTACTGAAGAGAATCCTTACGGTGGTATTGGAACTTATAGAGTTAACATGACCAACATCGGCGTTTCTTACAGTAAGAGTTTCAGTAATAGCATTTCTGCAGGTGTAACTGCCCGCTTGGTTTCAGAAGGCATTCCGGATGCAAGTACTTCAGGTTTTGCGCTTGATGCCGGGGTTCAATACACCACTACATTGTTGCCAACTGCCAATAAATTGAAAAGAAATGACTTTAAGTTTGGAATTTCAATGAAAAATATTGGTCCAGATTTGTCCTATTCTGGCGATGGCTTAAGTTATAAAGCCTTAATTCAGAATGGTACTTATGAGAAAACGATTCAAGTAAAAACAGACGTAGTTAAGTTGCCCGCATTGTTAAATATTGCCGCTTCTTATGATTTTAGATTGGATTCTGATCCCAACCAATACGACAATAAATTGACGGTAGGTTTTGGTTTTACGAACCATTCTTTTAGCGCAAACCAAACGACACTCTCAGTGGAATACGATTATAAGAAAATGTTGAGTATACGCGGTGGTTACTGTTATCAAGATGGAATCCTTTCAGAAGATACCAGAACATCAGCGTTTACTGGGCCTTTCGCTGGAATTAGTTACGACTGGCATGTGAATGATGAGAATTTAGTGTCGTTGGATTATAGCTACAGAGCGACAAATCCATTTAATGGCGTTCATTCTTTTGGGATTCGTATCGGATTAGGTAAAGCAGAATAAGAATTTTATTATATTTGTAAATTGGTTGCATCAATACTTCAATTGGTGCAACTTTTTTTTTAACATTTTAACCATTTAAACAGGAAGGAAAATTTTATGAGTGATTTACAGTATTTTACTCAAGAAGGCTTAGATGCCATCAAAGCAGAGCTAAGTGAATTGAAACACATAGAGAGACCAAAAATCATTCAAGCCATTGCAGAAGCAAGGGACAAAGGGGATTTGAGCGAAAATGCAGAATATGATGCTGCCAAAGAAGCGCAAGGACATCTAGAAGACAAAATTGCACAGATAGAGAATTTAATTGCCAATTCAAGGGTAATTGATAGCTCTATGTTGAATACCGAGAAGGTGAGTATTCTATGTAAAGTGAAGGTAAAGAATCACAATGTCGGAAAAGAAGCTGTGTATCAGTTGGTTTCTGAAAAAGAAGCCAATATAAAAGAAAATAGAATCTCTGTAAAAAGCGCCATTGGAAGCGGTTTGCTCGGTAAAGCCAAGGGTGATGTTGTTGAAATACAAGTCCCAGCTGGCGTAGTTAAACTTGAAGTTTTAGATATATTTATTTAATCCTATGGCCACCATCTTCACCCGAATTGTTATTGGCGAAATACCCTGTCATAAAATTTTTGAAGATGAAAATCATTTGGCATTTTTAGATATTCAACCCCTCGCTATGGGACATGTGTTGTGCATACCTAAGCGGGAGGTTGATTATATTTTTGATTTAAGCCCCAAAGAAACGGCTGAATTATGGCAATTTACTCAGCCCATTGCCAAGGCCATTCAAGCCGCCATCCTTTGTAAAAAAGTAGGAATTGCCGTAATTGGTCTTGAAGTTCCACACGCGCATATACACTTGGTCCCTTTGCAAAATGTCGGAGATATTAACTTCTCCAAAGCAAAGTTGACCCCAACAACTGAAGAATTAACCGAAGTAGCCGAGAAAATCCGAAACGCCCTTCTTTAAAGCCGGTTGATTCGTTAGGTCTTCTTTACGAGACCCCAAAACTCGAAGAAATAAGCACTTTAATAAAGAAAGCATATCTCATTGATATGGTGACCGAATTGAATTGTGTGAAACTCCTGATTCCAAAGTGATTTGTTTAGTATTAGATTTTCTAGTGCATATTCTGGGTTATACAACCTTGTTTCCCTTATTTTTGCTATTATGTATCCTGAATTGATAAATATTGGGGGCTTTTCTATATACAGTTACGGATTCTGCATCATGTTTGGTGTGTTTTTAGGGTTCTTGTATTTGTATTGGCATAGGGCAAAGTTCATTCCGAATTCTGATAAAATCAGTGGATTAATGTTGCTTTGTTTTGTTAGTGTTTTTGTGGGTGGTAAAGTCTTTTATTTTCTTGAAAAACCTGGGTATTACATTGAGAATCCATCGTCTTTTTTTGAAAACATCGGACAGGGTTTTGTGTTTTATGGATCCTTTTTATTTACCATTCCCGCTTTAATTTGGTGGTTGCGGAAGAATAAATATCCACTTTTGTATTCCTTTGATTTTATAGGTATTGCAGGAGCATTGGTACATGGTTTTGGTAAAATTGGTTGTTTTCTAGCAGGGTGTTGTCACGGTAAAGTATGTTCTCCAAAATGGGGTGTTGTTTTCAATCATCCAAAAACAGTGGCGGATCCAACCGGGGTGCCACTTTATCCAGTTCAATTGTGGGATGCCTTAATGATATTGAGCATAGTACTCATCATGATTTTTTACCGCAGTAGAAAGAAGTTTGATGGCGAGTTATTCTTGATTTATACATTGTTATATGCAATTGGTCGTTTTGTGACTGAAAATTATCGTGGAGATGATGCAAGGGGTTTTCTATTCAATGGGGCAATAACACATAGCCAACTCATTGCACTCTTACTTATTATTGCCGCGGGTATTTTGTATGTTTTGGGATGGAAATCTAAAAGAAAGGTTGTATTTCCTTGAAATTTTCAGACATTGTAGGACAAGAATTGTTAAAACATCGCTTGGCAAATGGTGTTTTGTCGGGTAGAATTCCACATGCTCAGTTGTTTATTGGACAGTTGGGTTTTGGGGGATTGGCTTTGGCTTTGGCCTATGCTCAATTTGCGAATTGTACAAATAAAATTGGGGAAGATTGTTGCGGAGAATGCAATTCTTGCCGAAAGATGCAAACATTTACCCACCCCGATTTACATTTTGTGTTCCCATTTCCAGCAGATAAATCTAAATTGTCGACGGATTTAATGGAACCATGGCGAAAAGCATTAAATCATAATCCTTATATGACTTACAGTGATTGGATGCGTGCGTTAGATGCAGAGAAGAAACAGGGTAATATTCCCATCTCTGAAGTGAGGGACATTTTTAGACGCTTGTCTTTAAAATCTTTTGAGGCAGAGTATAAAATAATGGTATTGTGGTTGCCCGAGTACTTAGGACAAAGTGGAAATGCGTTGTTAAAATTAATTGAAGAACCACCAGAGAAGACTTTGTTTTTGTTGGTTTGTGAAAATGTTGAGCGCGTTCTGGCCACCATAATTTCGCGTACACAACCGGTGCGCATTCCCCCAATAGGAACAACTGAACTCACACACTATTTAACTGAAATAATGCAGGTAGCGCCCAATGATGCACAGCGCATTTCAGTTATGTCGCATGGTAGTTTTCGTTTGGCCCAAGAATTATTAACCGAAGCTGAAAGTCCATACTTTGAGCAATGGCGCAATTGGATGGCATTGTGTTATACGCGCAAAATTGGGGAAGCCACAATCTGGGCCGACAATATGGCTGCAAATGGGAAAGAAATGTTAAAAGGATTCTTTTTATATGGTTTGGAAATTTTGAGAGGGGTTTTAGTGAGCGGATATGTTGCTGAATTAAACACCTGGACAGGCAAAGAGAAAGAGTTTATTGAGCGTTTTAGCCAGTTGGAAATACCCTCTGAGAACATTGAAAAAATGGTAACCGCCATTGAAACATCGCTCATGCATATAGAGCGAAATGCAAATGTTAAAGTGGTTCTGACGGATTTGTCATTTGTGATGACAAGAAATTTAAAAAAATAGTATTTTGTTGGGCAACCATTTTAAACCAAAAACAATCTTGCTATAAATCCGCGAGATGGAATTACAGAATGGCAATAGAAAACCATACCAACGAGAGGGAACTTGTAGAGAATTGCGTAAAAGGAGTGAAGTCCGCACAAGAAGCATTTTACCTACAGTTTTCTGGTGTTTTGTTTGCAATCTGTCTTCGATATTCGGCGGACAATGAAATGGCCCAAGATATGTTTCAAGATTCAATGATAAAAATATTCCAAAAGCTTCGAGATTTTCGATTTGAAGGTTCTTTGGAAGGTTGGCTTAAAAGAGTCTGTGTAAACCATTGTTTGGATTCTCTTAAACGGAGTAAAGCAAAATTTAATGAATCTATCGATGAAGCCCATTCGAATATAGAGTCTGAATTCAAAACCGATTCACAGATTCAAATGAATCAACTGATGGCCTTGCTTCAAAGATTGCCTGTCGGATACAGAACAGTATTCAACCTCTACGCCATTGAAGGATACACGCACAATGAAATAGGAGTTTTATTGGGGATATCTGAAAGTACAAGTAAAACGCAGCTTTTTAAAGCAAGAAAATGGTTACAACAATATTTAAATCATGGGTAATCCAATTGAATCAAATATAGACAACTTGTTCAGAAATGAATTGGGTAAGGCATCGGTGCAACCCCCAACTCAACTATGGGCAAATGTTTCCAGTCAAGTTGGGACCCATTCTGCTGCTGCACAAACTGTTGCAGTGAAAGCTACTGTTAGTTCAGTTAAAATATTGTCTTGGATAGCCGCTTCGGTCGTTTCCATAGTAGCAGGAGTTGTAGTTTACAATCATTTGGGAGAAAAAAACATCCCCCAAAAAACAAAAGAAACGACTCTTTCTAACCCAAGTCAGAATATTTCAGAAAAAGCACAGTTGACATCCCCCAAAACTGAAAAAGCCGAAGGAATAAAGTTTGCTAAACCAGCACCTCCGCTGCCTGATTTTTCAAGAAGTGTGTTTTTCAGAAGTTTGCCGAATGACAATGTTGAATCTCAAGGACAAATGGGTAAAGTTTTATCAGACGAATACGTAAAAGTTAATACTGAAAATCAAGGAGTAAATAACCAGATTAAGGATAACGAAGTCTCCCCAATATTTGCGAATTCTGCGAAAAATAATTCGATAAAATGCCGCGGTTATTACGAAAAAACAATAACCCAACCTGCAGAAAATGCAGTTGAAATTGGAATAAGCGGCTTAAAAGGAGAATACACTGTAGACTTCGGAAATGGTAAAACTATGAAGAGTTCGGGTGAAATGTTAACCTTTAAGTGTGAGTATTATGTAAGATCTGCGCAATATTTCAATGTGAAAATTGGAGCAAAAATGGATGGGCTTTGCAATGATTCCCAAATGGTGAAGGTTTTTGTTCGCCCTAATGAAGATGAAAGTCAAACCTTAATTCCCACAGTCTTTACTCCAAATGGAGACGGCAAGAACGATTCATTTTTTGTTCGGATTATACGTCCAGAGAAATTCGAACTGGTTGTGATTGATTTAAAGGGTTCTATTGTTTTTAAAACCAATGAATTAAATCACAAGTGGGACGGTAAATACCAAGGGGTAATGTGTAAGGAGGGTGTGTACAGTGCAACTATTCGAAGCCAGTATTCAGGAGAAAATAAAGAAAATATTCAAAGAGTTAAAGTGAATTTAATGTACAATAACAACGATTAACTTGAGCAAAATAGTAAGAAAAGAAATTAAAATTATGAAACAGTTAGATAAATATCAAAAAATCCTCAGGCCAAATGCTTTGGCTTTATGGAGTAAATCGCCTATTTTTGAAATTTTACAACCCAAATTAGAAAATATGAAAGGATTGTCCTTGTTAATGAAAGGTTTAATGGTGGTGCTTTTTACCACTGTTTTTTCGGTGAATGATGTATTGGCGCAGACTTGTGTGATTACGTATGACGGTTCTGCCTGTGTGGGTGTTCCTATTCGTTTTACGGGTTCTGCCTCTGGTACCGGACACGAATGGACCTTTACGGATGGTGGAGTAGACAACAAAACCAGTGGTACAGTAAATGTAAACTTTGCCTTTAAAACGGCGGGTACAAATAAAGTAACCTACATTACAACAGTAAATGGAACTAAGTGTACGGCAACTTTAAACATTACAATTAAAGAGAAACCAGAAATTAAATTAAACATTATTACATTAGACAGTCAATGTTTTTTGAATAACCTGTTTTGTTTTACAGACAGCACCAAAAATAAGAATGGGGCAAAGATTGTAAATACCAAATATGTTGTTTCTGATGGTCAGTTGTTTGAATATGATTTTCCACCTTCAGTTATGCCTAATCAATTGTGCTTTTCTATTCAAGACGTTAGAGGAGGATCATTTGATTTATACACTGAAACAGTAGACGAAAACGGTTGTGTAGATACCATGAACTGGAAGGGCGCAGTATTTGTTCGCGAAAAAATTGGAGCGGCATTTACAAGTAACAAACCAGTACAATGTGATAGTGTACAAGCCAAAATTAAAAATATTAGTAGAATTAGCCAAAGTGCAGTGAAAAGCATTATTTGGTATTGGGGGGATGGTTCAACAAGTACCGAATGGGGTCCAGATATTAACAAATGGTTTTATGGACAAGGTGTTTATGATTCCAAAATGATTATAGAAACCTATGATGGATGTAAAGATTCCTTTAAAATGTCAGCTACCGCTACTGTATTTCAGTCTAAGGCGAGAATATTAACCGATAAAGATTCTACTTGTATTTCTTCACCCGAAATTAAATTCTCAGTGAATGTGGTACCATCGGGTGCTTCTGGATTGTTGTGGAATTTTGGTGACCCGAATTCTGGTCCACAAAACACTAATGTCAGAACATGGTCTCCTGCTCACTCATTTACAGGCTTAGGCCCATTTTTGATTCGTTTGTCTTATACGCATCCAATTTGTGGTCCACAAGAGGCATACGATACAATTATTATATTGGGACCCTCTTCAGGCATTGAAGCGGCCTTCCAAAGAGTGCCAGATTGGCAAGTTTTCCAGTGTCCAAATGACATCATGGATACGGTATTCTTTACCCGAAATTTATCAACTTTTTACCATAACGACCACGATTTTACCGACGACGATAGTACGTTCTACAAAGCTGGGGGGTCTGCATTGGGTCATAATTTCCAAAAGGCACCAAATGGTAAACCCATTCAAATTTGGCAAAAGCCTTTGCGCAATGAAAAGAATCTCAATGGAACATCAACTGTTTATGCAGGCGGAACCATTGCACCAGGTGGTGGAAATGATGCATTAAAACGTGAACGCGTTTGTGCAACGAGATTGTGGGATTTTGGGGATAATTTTGGTTCAAAATGTACGACAGATATTACCCGAAACAAGAATATAAATGTAAACTGTGCGTTTTCACATGACTCAACCCCTTATCACTATTACAGGTCATGGGATTTGGTGTTGTTGTCTGATTTTAAGAGTGCTCCAATGGAAGATGCAATCTTTATAGACAGCAATGGTTTATGTAAGAGAGTAAATATATTCCCTGATACTTTTTTCTACATTTTTTATGATACCGTTGTTACCATTCCTCAAACTGCTGCCGATAGCGCTGATTATTTAGCCAGTGGAATAAAAGGAATCGCTTCCTATAAAAAAGAGAAAGTGTTTATGGGTAAAGGCGAACGTTACATGGAAGACTTTGTAAAAATGAGACTTCGCGCCGGTGATACTGCATGGGTGAGTCCTGTAGGCGGTTCTGGTTATTCTCGTTTAATTGGTCCAATGGATACCTTGTTAAGACCAAAACAAACAATTCAATTGCGTTCAGATGGAGATTGGGCTGAGTTTTTATATACTGTACATTTAAAGAGAGATACTTTGCCTAAAGCTGTATATGGAATACGCACTGCTAAAGGTGAAAAACCAAATATTATTGATTCCTTTAAAAGAGTGCCTCAAGGTAAAATGGGCTTTGACTTTTTTATCAACTACGAAAGATGGAGACAATTGTACTATGCAAGAATTCCGGCATGTAACAATGTGAAATTAACACACAAAGATACTTGTCACCCATTGAAATGCGAAAGTGAAGCAATTAAACAACTTTCTATGTTACACGCCAATGCAGGTGGTGTTGGAAGTGGATTAATTAAAGACGCGGTAGAATGTTTGGGTTCTCAGAATCCATCTTATGGTGTTACATTTATATTGAGTGATTTGAAACCGGGATGTACTTTTACGGATGTCCAAATAAATTATGATACTTTCTGTGATCCAAATGCATGGGTAGGTTTAGCTGGATTGTCTCCTGGAGGCAGACCTTTGAATCCTCCATTGCCATTCTGGAATACAGGTTACCAATTGGCGGGAAATCCTCCAAGTAGATATTCTCAAACTTACAGTCCATCATCTGTGTGTAATACTGCAACAGGTTGTGTTACGGTGGGTATTGTGGTGGGTAATGGTATCGCTAAACCAGGTGGAAATAACGCTAAGCGTCCATTGTGTCAAGATACTCAGTACTATGATCGTTTTGCTTGTTTCCCATTGATTGATACGGATTTTGAAATTGTTACACCATTGAAAAATGCATTGGGTGATTATAAAATTTGTAAATGGGATGAAATTATAGCAAGACCAATTAAAAACAATAAAACTAAAATTCGTGATTTGAAATCATTGCGTTGGTTGTTGCAAACTGGTGATGCTGCACCTACTTGGTCTAGAAGCTGGAATACCTACATTCAAGAAGATTATTTCCATTACCAAGATAAGGTTCCTGGAAAAAA
>Ga0247843_1009461_pt1 | contig 10820 bp, 7 predicted proteins | sample LaCruzMarch2017__FD_192420 | JGI IMG/M metagenome (GOLD analysis project Ga0247843, IMG submission 192420) | Freshwater microbial communities from meromictic Lake La Cruz, Castile-La Mancha, Spain - LaCruzMarch2017_8m | ecosystem: Environmental > Aquatic > Freshwater > Lake | place: Spain...
TTAAACCAGAAGTGGTTTTTCATGCCGCGGCTTACAAACATGTTCCAATGATGGAAAACAATGCCAAAGAAGCGGTAAGAGTGAATGTTTTTGGCACAAAACTCGTAGCACAAGCTAGTATACAATTCGGAGTTAAAAAGTTTGTGATGATCTCTACAGATAAAGCTGTAAATCCTGCAAATGTGATGGGCGCAACCAAAAGAAGTGCAGAAATTTTGGTACAAAGCTTAAATACACAAGGTAAAACCGAATTTATTACCACCCGTTTTGGCAATGTGTTGGGGTCCAATGGATCTGTAATACCCTTATTTAGGAGACAGATTGAAAATAGAGAAAATCTAACTGTAACCCACAAAGATATAGTCCGTTATTTTATGACCATTCCTGAAGCTGTTCAATTGGTATTAGAAGCGGGTACAATGGGTAAAGGAGGCGAAATATTTGTGTTTGATATGGGTAAGGCCGTAAGGATTTATGATTTGGCAGAGAAAATGGTTAAATTAAGCGGATTAACCTTAAATCAAGACATTAGAATAGTTGAAACAGGTTTAAGACCAGGTGAAAAACTCTATGAAGAGCTATTGAGCGATGCAGAAAGTACCATCCCTACACACCATCCCAAAATAATGATTGCTAAAGTACGCCAATACAGTGCAGAAACCATAGATCCCATTTTTAATCAGATGACTTATTCTTCCATGAATGATAGCACTGATAGCGACATGGTGAAGTTGTTAAAACAGTTGGTGCCAGAATTTATAAGTTTGAATTCAGAATTTTCTAAATTGGATTAGTGTTACTCAACCTCAATGAAAATGGGTTGTTTTGCGAACAAGCAAATGTATATATTGACCCAATTCGCAAAGTAAAAAACGCCATTTTAACACATGCCCATTCAGACCATGCCCGTTCTGGTATGGAGCATTATTTGGCTCATAAAACCAACAATCAAGTTTTAAAGTCTAGAATTGGAGCCAATATTTCACTTCAATTAATGGATTATAATGAAGTTATAGATATAAATGGTGTAAAAATTTCTTTGCATCCTGCTGGGCACATTCCTGGCTCTTCACAAATTCGATTAAGTTATAAATCCGAGACATGGGTTGTAGCCGGAGATTACAAATTAAATGATGATTTGATTTCTACAAAATTTGAAACTGTATCTTGCACTCATTTTATCAGTGAAAGTACCTTTGGGTTACCCATTTTTAATTGGAGACCGGAAAGAGAGGTCTTTGATGAATTAAATTTATACTGGTCGAACTGTATTCAAAATGAAGAAATCTTGGTGATTGCGGCCTATTCTTTGGGGAAAGCCCAACGAATCATAAAAAATATGAATCGGGATATTGGGGCAATTTACTGTCATTCGGCAATTTGCGATATGAATCTGGCTTTAGAATCTGCGGGAATTGAGTTTGGAGCATGGAAAACATTGGAAATTGCCAACATAAAAAAGTTGCCCAAAAATAGCGTCATTGTTTGTCCACCAAATGCGATTTCTACATTGAGGGATCAAAATATTCCAAATTTAAATTATGTAAGTTGTAGTGGTTGGATGGCGTTGCGGGGGACAAAAAACTGGGGAAATTTTGATGCAGGATTTGTGTTGAGTGATCATGCAGACTGGAATGAATTGGAGGGGGCATGTTTGAATTCTGGAGCTGAAAACATTTTTGTAACCCATGGATATGTGGAGGTATTTTCGCGATTTCTGCAAGAAAAACACTCACAATTGAATGTAAAACCCTTAAAAATATTGGATTGGGGTGAATAAAAAAGGGCCGTTTTACCAAGTAAAACGGCCCTTTTTTTAATCTACTTGATTTATTTTTTCAATGTGATTTCGGAAATGATGTTTGAAGCACCACCAATTTTATCTACAATGAACAAAACGTATCTAATATCAACGCTGATGGTTCTTTGAAAACTTGGCATAAATCCGAAGTCAGAAGCAATGGCTTCCCAGTTACCATCGAAAGCGATACCAATTAATTCTCCGTTTCCGTTAATTACAGGACTTCCAGAATTTCCACCGGTAATGTCGTTGTCACTTAAAAAGCATGTATGTAAATCACCGTCTGAGGGATCCGCATATTGTCCAAAGTCTTTGTTTTTAACCAAAGTCATCAATTTATCTGGAGCATCAAATTCAAAATCTCCAGCAATATATTTTTCAGAAATACCTTTACTTGTAGTAAAGTAGTTGTATTTCAATGCATCTCTACCTTCGTAACTTTTAATGGTACCATAACTTAATCTCATGGTAGCATTGGCATCAGGAGGCATGGTTACGGTTGGTTCCATTTCCATTTTTGCTGCCAAGAACAATCTGTTTGCTCTATCCAATTTTGTGTTTATCTCTGTAAATTTAGGACCTAAATCGGTGCGTAAAACCGTTAAATATTCATTGACAATTGCAAATAATATGTCTTTTTCCAAACCTTTTGCAGATGGTTTAGCAAAAAACTTCTTTAATTTGGTAGTATCAGAGAACATGGATTTTTTCCATGCAATCTCAGCCATTAAGGTGTAATTGTTTTTTGCTTTCTCAGCAAGTTCTTTCAATGATTTTGGCAAGTATTCAGGATTTAAATCTTGTAATAAGTGTCTAAAAACAACAGCAAGTACTTGTTTTTCGATTTCTGAATTAAATTCTATATACATTTCAGGAATACCTGCTCTGTATTCTGCTGCCATTGCAATTCCTTTGTCTGATTTTTTATCCTTAAGCATTTCCAATAAACCAGAAGCTCTCATTGCAGCAACCATAGGAACACTGTTTTGAAAACCATCTTGAAAATAAACTGGGAACAATCCGAATTTATTTAATTCTGCATACGCTTCATCATAGAGGGATGTAACAGTTCCATAGGTTTCAGTTTTATTGTTTTGTCTAACCCAATTTTCAAATGCTTTTTCTTCGTTTTTGCGTTTTGCAAAAATTTCAGGTTTAGACAATTCTTTGGCTTCACCGTTGAATTTATTCCAATAGTTTCCAATGCTTGCAAGTTTAGAGGAGTACATTAAACGCACATTTTTATCAGCTTTCATGTGTGTTTCGTAAACATCCATAATGTCTCTGCGCAATTGTACACGCATTGGTCTTTCCTTTTTACTTAAGTAAACAATTCCTTCACTATAAGTATTGCGGGTAGTACGACCGGGATACCCCATGGTCATGGCATAATCGCCTTCTTTTACTCCTTTTAAACTAACTGGGAAATGGTGTTTAGGTTTAAAAGCAGCATTGTTTTTAGCATAATCTGCGGGTTTATTGTCTGAATTTGCATAAATGCGGAACATAGAAAAGTCGCAGGTATGTCTAGGCCAACGCCAGTTATCCGTTTCACCACCAAATTTTCCGACATTTTCAGGAGGTGCACCAACTAAACGAATATCTCTATACACTTCATAAAACATGGCTAAAAATTGGTTGCCATTGTAGAATGAAGTAACTTCAATAACGTAATTCTTTTTATCATCTCCGAGTGATTCTAAAAGGGCATTTTTAACTTTTGCTAAGTTTGCAGCCACAATTTTAGCTCTGTCTGCTTCTGGATCAGAAATATTCGTTCCTTCTAATACACCTTTGGTAACATCTTCAATTTTTCTCAATAATCCGATTTGGAATCCTGCTGGTCTTTCTTCGGCCATAGATTTAGCCCAAAAACCGTTGGTTAGGATGTTATCTTGAGGAGTTGCCAAACTTTGAATGGCATCATATCCACAGTGGTGATTGGTCAAAAATAACCCTTTGTCTGAAATGATTTCTCCAGAACAAAACATTCTACCGTTTTTCATTAATCGAACAACTGCATCTTTTGCAGACGAATTGTTGATTGAATAAATCTCTTCAGCCGTTAATTTTAAGCCTTGTGCCTGCATTTTATCTTGAATTTTACTCAAGAGCGTCAAAGGCCACATTCCTTCATCGGCGCGTAAACTCAACAATGAGCTTAAGGCCAACAATAAACTAAGTATACGTTTAAACATTGGACAAATTTAGTACTTATTTGTTTGTAGTGTAGATTTTAGAAATAAGAATTTCGATGGAATGATGGTAAATTCTAAAATTGTAGATCTTCGAATTTCGTAATTTGTTGTGCGTTTTTATCTTTTCTCCAACAAATTATTCGCGGAAATCGCACAGATACTCCGCTTTTGTGTCTAGGACTTTCAGCGATACCTTCAAAAGCGATTTCAAAGACAAGTTCGGCTTTTACAGATTTTACAGGACCAAAACTATTTATTGTATTTTTATTAATCCATTGGCTTACCTCTAATAACTCAATTTTTGTAAGGCCGGAATACGCCTTGGCAAAAGGAACCAGTTCTCCACTTTTTTCAATTCCAAATGTAAAATCAGAATATACATTTGCCCTGTTTCCATGTCCTTTTTGAGCGTAAAGCAGAACGGCATCTAATGTTTCTGCTTCATGTTTCCATTTCCACCAGCTCCCTTTTTTTCTTCCAATTTCATATTTTGAAGTGATTTCTTTTAATATGAGGCCTTCGGTTTTTTTCTGTTTAGAAAATCCCATTAACTCTTGAATGTTTTTAAATTGATTTAAGTTAAATGTTTGCGATAATCGCAAGTTTGGAGATTCAAATAGTTTCTGAGTGAATTCATTTTCCAATTGCATTCTTCTGAAACTTAAAAATTCGTTTCTAATATCTAGTCCATTATTTTCTAGTAGGTCGTAAGCTATAAATACAACTGGATAATCTGTCATTGTTTTTTTCCCTGGCTTTTTGCGGCCAATACGTTTTTGAATGTGATTAAAGGATAGAGGTATTTCATTGATAAAATCCCAACAAATTATTTCTCCGTCTAAAACACCATTGAAAGATTCAATTCTACTGAATTGATCAATTATTTCTGGGAAACTTTCAGAAATTAGTTCTTCACCACGGCTCCAAATGGCAATAAGAGGTCCTCTTTTTATGATTTGAGCCCGAATTCCATCCCACTTTAATTCAATTTGATATCCGTCAAAGTTGGTTTTTATTTTTTCAGTATCGGATAATGTTGTTGCCAAACAATAAGGATATGGATGAAGTGATTTTAAATGGGTGTTAGTTTCAAATAACAAATGGTGTATATCCGTTGTATCAGGTGACCATTTGCCGGATAACCTAAGGTATAAATCTTCCACTAATATACCAGTGGATTTACTCAATGCTGAAATCAAAAGTCCTTTTGAAATTCCAATTCTAAATCCCCCCGTGAGAAGTTTATTTAAAATGAATATACTGTTGTTTTCGAGTTCATCCCAATATTGGAATAGGGTAGTTTTTTGATCTTCTTCATTTAAACGCGCCAGCAATTTAACATCTAATATCCATTGAGTTAATGATTTGGTATTTGAATTTGCATTAGTATTTTGAATCAAAAGAGCAATGGTTTCAGCCAAGTCGCCTACAACCGCATACGATTCATCAAATAGCCAATCTGGGGTTTGAGTATATTCACAAGCGAATTTTTTAAGGGTGGAAATTTTGACAATTTTTTTTGGTCGATTTCCTATAAACAACGCAATTACCCAGAGTTTGTCTGAATCGGTGGTTTCTGAAAAATAGTTTACAAGCAATTGGATCTTTTCATTCTGTTTTGTGGTTTGATCCAAAGATTGATATAATTTCACAAATTTCAGCATGTAGGATTTTAAGGTTAAACCTAAATTCAAATTAAACGCAAAGCAGTTATAATTTGTTGATTCATGTGCGATTTAAAAGATATAAAATATCAAAACGATTACCTTTGTAGGAATGAAAATTTCTACCAATTGGCTAAAAGAAATATTGCCACTGGATTCTACTGTTGAAGAATTGGCAAATAAATTGTCCGTTTCAGGATTAGAAGTTGAAGTAATTGAAAAATGGGAAAGCTTAAAGGGTGGGTTAGAGAACTTTGTCGTGGGTAAAGTATTGACTTGTGTTCCGCATCCCAACGCCGATAGACTTAAGATTACAACTGTTGACATTGGCACAGACGAAGCCGTGCAAATTGTATGTGGAGCTGCTAATGTTGCGGTTGAACAGCTGGTGATCGTTGCAAAGGAAGACGCAGTTATACGCATCCCCCAAAAAGAAGAATTTAAAATTACAAAATCAAAAATAAGGGGTGAAATAAGTCAAGGAATGATTTGTGCTGAAGACGAAATTGGTATTGGAAAAGGCCATGACGGAATTTTGGTGCTTTCAGACAATTATAAGGTAGGATTGCCCGCCAGTGAAGTATTTGATATTGCCATTGATACAATTTTGGAGATTGGATTAACGGCAAATCGTGGAGATGCCGCTTCCCATCTGGGAGTGGCTAGAGACCTAGCTGCACTGTTTAATTTTCCCATTGTAACTGAAAAAAATATTCACAAATCACAGTTTAACAATGATTTGAAAATAACTGTTGAAGATTCTTTTTTATGCAATAGATATATTGGAGTTCGAATTGATAACGTTGTGGTTAGCGAATCACCCAATTCTATAAAAAATAAATTAAAGGCCATTGGTATAGAACCTAGAAACAATGTGGTTGATTTAACAAATTTCATTCTACATCATTATGGCCAACCCGTTCATGCCTTTGATGCCGATAAAATCGCCTTCCCAATTCAAGTGAGAAAGGCAAAATTGGGAGAGAGTTTAAAGTTATTAGACGGCAAGGAAATAAAGTTAAATGAGTCCGATTTAGTGATTGCAGATAAAGTCGGTCCAATAGCTTTGGCTGGTATAATGGGGGGATATGATTCTTCTATTCAAGAACAAACAAAGAATGTGTTTTTGGAAATTGCACATTTCGATGAAACAAGCGTTCGAAAGTCTGCTAAACGACATACGCTCAATACCGATGCGTCGTTTCGCTTTGAAAGAGGCGTTGATGTCAACAATTTGGAACAAGTTGCCATAGATTTGAGCAATAAAGTTTGCGAATTAACAGGCGGACAACTTGTTTCGGTTTTAGATGTTTTCAATGAAAAGAAGCCAATAAAAACCATAGAATTCGACTTGAACCATTTGAATAGATTCTCTGGATATCAATACCAGTCTAAGGAGGTATCTAATATTTTGAAGTTGTTGGGTTTTGAATTGGAAGAAAGAGATAAGGATACGTGGAAAGTTTTGGTCCCAAGTTGGAGAAACGATGTTTCCATTCAAGCGGATTTGTTTGAAGAAGTGATGCGCATTTACGGGTATGACCAAATTCCGTTTACCGGTAGAATGCAAATCTCTTTGGATTCTTTTGATGGAATGAATCGCAGACAATCGGAGAATAAAGTTAGAAATTATTTGGTTGATAGTGGGTTTTTTGAAGTTGTAAATTCTAGCTTAACGTCTAAAAGCAAATTGCTTAACGAGGTTCAAGCGGTTGAATTATCCAATCCGTTAAGTTCAGACATGGCCGTAATGCGTCAAAGTTTATTGCCAAGTCTCCTAGATAACATTGCGTATAATCAAAATAGGCAATCTGTGGGGGTTAAATTGTATGAAATGGGCAATGTTTATTTTAAACAAGAATCTGGCGAATTCGGAGAAAACACCATGTTAGGAATGGTTATTTGGGGAAATAATACAACAGAAAGCTGGGAAGTTAAAACAAAGTCAATTACATATTTTGATTTGAAAAGTACAGTTGTTAATTTGATTAACCGAATTGATAGCAAATTGAAAATTGATGAGGTCCAAATTCAAGAAGTAACAAAACCCATGTTAAAGGATTATGGAATTACTGGGCAGGTGTTTTTTGTAGAAATTCCGTTAAAGAAATTGCTAAAAGCAAAGCGTAAAGAAATTAAATATTCAGAACCTTCCAAATTTTTTAATGTCCGTCGAGATTTAAGTTTGGTAGTAAATAAAAGTGCGACGTTCAAATCCTTAGAAGAAATAATTTCTAAGACCAAAATGCCTTTTTTGGTGGAATATAAACTATTCGATTTGTTTGAAGGTAAGCCTTTACTGGAGGATCAAAAGTCAATGTCTATTGCATTCTTCTTTAACAAAGTTGAAAGTACGCTCAGAGATGAAGAGATAGATAAAATTATATCGCAATTAATTCAAAAATTTGAAGACGCTGGAGTTTCAATTCGGAAATAGATGTTAGAAGAGAAATGTCTCACATTAGATATCGGCAATACGCGAAACAAGTACGCCATATTCACAAATACCGGTGAAATTGTGCGCCATGGTGGTTTCGATGATGTGCTGGATTTGTTTGCTTTGGGGGATGTTGGTTCTTGCATTTATTCACAAGTAGGAGGGCATATTTCAGATTTGCCAAACACAGCCATAAAGTTTAATTCTGAGTTGAATCTACCTTTGAATATTCAAATTAATCAAAAACATAGTTTGGGTGCCGATAGACTGGCAGCAGTTTTAGGGGTAAAGTATAAATATGGGGTGAAAAATTGCCTTGTAATTGACGCAGGAACGTGCATTACATTTGATTACTTATTGAATTTTAATGATTATGAAGGAGGAGCGATTTCTCCAGGTTTAAAAATGCGTTTTAAAATGTTAAATGAACATACGGCTGCATTACCCAATTTAGCTGATGTTGAGTTAAAGGGGTTGCCTTTAAATGAAATTGGCAAGAATACAGATGACGCCATATTATCTGGCGTGGTGTTAGGTGTTTTATTTGAAATTGAAGAACGAATTAACCGATTTAATGAACAATACGTCGATACGACGATAGTTTTAACGGGTGGAGATGCTGCATTCTTGGCGAATCACATTAAAACTAGGATATTTGTAGAACCTTTACTCATCCATTATGGATTATATCATGCGATTAAATCGATTTAAAATTATAAAACTTTCATTTTTATTGTTGGGTTTAATACCCGTGGCTCATATTTATTCGCAAGGAAGTAGTGGTCAAAACTTAGTAAATTCTCCATATAGTAATTATGGAGTAGGCGAATGGACAAATACACAGTTTTATCATAGCGGCTTCGCGCCTCATACTTTTTCTGGACATTATTCATACAGTTTGTCGAACCCAGCAACGTTAGGAACAGTCAGATATGCTGTTTTGGATATGGGTGGATCATTTAAAAATGGGGCAACCACAGCAGGTGGTGAACGGTTTGATTTCCAAGGTGGTGGTTTTGAATATTTGAGTTTGGCTCTACCTGTTTGGAAACATGTACACAAGAAAAGATTTAAGAATGACACATCTTTGAGCGTAAAAAGATGGAATTATATACCCTACGGAGCCAGTTCTGCTTTAACACTTAAACCTTTGACTTCTTTGGGATATTCGTATTACTTAGATGATAATTCAGCTGTTTTACCAACCCGTACTTCACATATTGGTTCAGGTGGAATAAGTGCACTGCAATGGACGACAGGTATCCGTTTGGGTAATTCTATCCAGTTGGGCTATGGCATTGGTTATTTGTTTGGAAATACGAAGGACAATGCTTTGTTTTCAGTTATTGATAGTTTAGAATTGGGTATTGTTGAAGATGCGCGTAGTTTGAAATTTAGGGGTATGCAACAACAAGCAGGGGTGCTATTTGAGTTTAAAATGGATAGTACTTATCATAAATTTGGGGCATCGATTGAATGGAATTCATCGGTCAACGCAACTAGAAATAGGCTTTCGAGAACTTTGGAAGTCAATGCTGTTGGATATACTTCTATCTTAGATACAATTCTCAATACACAAGATGTTAAAAAGACAATCCAATTGCCAATGTCTTTTGGATTGGGTTATAGTTTTAGATATCGTAGGTTATTTATGGCAAGTGTTGATTGGAGGAGACAGAGTTGGTCTGGTTATAGTGCATATTTTGATAACTTTAATCAGTATAAAGACCGGGATGAATTGACAATAGGTTTGATTTTTAATCCCATGGACGAGAAGTTATCGAACGAAAAACGCATGAAAATTCCTGTTCGTTTCTCAGTTGGTAGGGCCAATTCACAAATACAACTTACTCAGAATAATACGAATTATGGTGTGATGGAAGATAGGGTTTCAATTGGTTTTGGCATTCCAATGATTCGACGTTACTATGATAACTCAGTAATTACGAATATGTTGAATGTGCAATTTTCTTATGTCAATCGGTACACCAAAAATAGCAATTTGCCAAGAGATGAATTTTTTACAGTAGGATTGGGTTTTCAGTTTGGCGATATTTGGTTTGCTAAAAGGAAGTATGATTAACATCAAAAAGGTTTTTTTTGGTTTTTTTGTTTTGTGGGGATTGTCTTCGTGCACAGAATTGGATACAAATATTTATAGGAGAAAAAGGGCGCAAGATTCAATTGTAACAAGGGAGTTTGCTGAAAAGGTAACAATAGAATATACAGATTCTGGATTTCTTAAAGCGCGGATTTTTAGCCCAATTTTAGTGGCTGTTAAACAACTTAATAACCCTTATGTTGAAATGAAAAAGGGATTAAAAGTTGATTTTTATAGTGTTAAAGGAGATATTCAAAGTTATTTGACAGCGGACTATGCAATTAGTTATCCGAATAAAAAATTGATTGTTGTGCAAAGAGATGTTGAAATTCTGAATATAAAAGGGGAGGTTTTAAATACGGAAGAATTGCGTTGGGATCAAGTAAAGGGAAGAATATACACCAACAAGCCAGTAAAAATTACAACCAAAGATCAAATAATTACTGGCATTGGACTAGAAAGTAATCAATCGTTTAGCGATTGGGAAATATTAAATGTAGTAGCATCAATTAACGTACCTTATGATAAAATACCACGTCCTCGGCCTGTTGTGCCTGGTCGCGGCCGCTATTAGCGCCGTTGAATTTTTGGCCATTTCTATGGAAAAACCCAACTATAT
>Ga0247843_1009466_pt1 | contig 10816 bp, 9 predicted proteins | sample LaCruzMarch2017__FD_192420 | JGI IMG/M metagenome (GOLD analysis project Ga0247843, IMG submission 192420) | Freshwater microbial communities from meromictic Lake La Cruz, Castile-La Mancha, Spain - LaCruzMarch2017_8m | ecosystem: Environmental > Aquatic > Freshwater > Lake | place: Spain...
GCTGCTGATGCCTACCGAGATCCCAGTACGAGTAGCACGCCACGAGATTTGGTCATATGTAGGTAGGTAGACAAACAACCCGCTGAAGGCTCTTGGACATTTTTCAGGCGGGACTGGGCCGTTGGTTGCCTTCATCGCCGATCAACATTAGAGCAGGCAGGGAACCATATCATAGTAGCAAAAGACTGCAGAGATAATAATGGCGTCTCTCTTTGATGATTCGTCGGATTCAGAAATGAACCGCGAATTAGAGTCTGATGACGATGACGAAGATGACGATGATGATGCTACAACATTCACCATCGCGACTATATTGCAAAAGCGAAGTGGGGACAAGTCACGAAGAGATACGATTACTCGTACCATGCCTACAATATCGATTCATGACAGCTCTGATAAGTTTGACAAATGTGAGGAATTGCTTAAAACTGAATCCTTAGTGATGGATGACGCATCACGTTTTCGTAGTGGTAGAGAGAGCAACATATCTGATATAACCTCCATGGAAAGCGACGCTGGAGGATTATTTAGTACTCCATCTCGAGATAGCAACGCAGATAATGAATTCGTGAACATGCCAACTATCGTACGGCGTAATGCAGCCAATTGCATGAATGACAAAGTCATCAACGAACCTAGCGCAACTATTATGACGGAATGTACTCTCTCGAAGCGCCGAAGCAGTATTGAAAAGTTCATGTTGGTCTACGAGGATCTAGAAGCCCAACAAATCACATACACGTCGACTCGGACCAACGATCAAAGTACTAGTCACGCCACTACTAATGCGACCGCTATGAGTGTTAAATCTTTCGTTGCGACGACATTGAAGAATGTGGCAGAAGGCTTTGTTGCTCGTGCAACCTCTAATACTATTGCTGATACCTGCGATGGAATCGGAAGCTGGGATGTTGACGAAGATTCATCAAATTATTCATCGAAGCGATCCTCTCTCGACATGAATACCACAATTGATTATAATACCAAGGATGCCAGACCAAGAAATCGAAGAAAGTCACTTAATATCAGAGCAGAAATGACCCTGCTCCAAGATATGGTCCAATCAAAGACAGATGAGTGCAGTAGACTAAAACGAGTGAGTGTTTTGCTTTCCTTAGTCAATATATCTTTGGCTTTGTCATGTTACAATAAAGCTTTGCTTGTTTTCTACTCATTTTTAGAAACTGGAGGAGCTTCAATCGCACTCAAGAGGCAATAGTAGTAACGAGTCATCGTCTTTGCAATCAGACAACAATAAGCTAGTTGATGAGCTAGTATCGCTTGTAAAAAATAATGAAAAGGAGATCCAATCGCTCAAGGGTGAGAAGGCACGAGCACTCGAATTGAAAGAAAAGGCCGAAAGCCTAGCGAATGAGCTCGTTTCACTTGTGAACGCAAATGAAAAAGAGATCCAGTCATTGAAGGTGGAGAAAGATCAAGTGGTCGTCAAGGCTAATAGTCTAGAAGATGATATTAATAAAGTACAGGAAAAGGCTGACAATTTAGCAGTTGCATTGGATGCATCTGGATCAGGAATCATGGTTGTTATGCAGGAAAAGGCTGTTCTCGAATCAAAGCTGTTAGAATCCAGTGAGGCCGCCTCAATTTACAATGAGCATGTGAAATCACTCTTCAGTTCATTGAACGAATCACAGTCAGTAGCTGACAAGCTAAGATTAGACCTTCTCGAAGACCGAGAGAAACACGAAGCTGTGGTAGCTAAGTTTGCAAGGAAGGAAAAAGAACTAGCCGAGAAAGAGAGAGAATCAACAAGTGTAAGATGTGAAATGCAAAGTAAGATCGTGGAAATGAGAGAAGCACTACAACAGATAAAGGATAGTGAACGAAGAAGGAATGACAGAACTAAGCATATAGAGTCCGAGTTGCAAGAGACACGAAATGCTCTATTGGTCGCTAATTCAAAAATTGCCGAGTCAGAAGCTGTCGTAGCATCACTACATTATATCATCGATGACTTAAAGAAAGAGAATGAGTCTCTTCGTGCTCTCACGCCAAAGCGACCGAGGGTGGGGTGGACCGAAGGTAAGGATGGTGTACAATTTGATGTAAATGGAGCCGTTTCCACTCCTCGGGAAATGCAACTTGACAACAACATCAACGCTTTGGGCGCTGAGGATACCTCCAATACAGAGTTATCTGATCACATTTCTAAACTGCCTTTAATGGCAATACTCAAGCGTACGCCTGATTCCTCCTCTCGACAATTATCATTTGCAACTTCTACGAAACCAATGTCATCTCCAGGGGAACCAATATCAACTCCAGGAATGCCATCCACAACTACACCACCTTCAGGAAAAGAGAACGAATACTTAAATTTACCATCCGACTGCTCTTTATGCTGTCGTCCACATAGACCGAATGTTGCCATAAAAGGTTGTCAATGTGGAAGGGGGGAATGTATGAAATGGGCACATGCAATGTGTATCATCAATAAAAAGAGCGGCAATGTTTCAACTTGTGTCTCGCACCCTGGTACACCGGCACCTCCACTTCCTATGGTCCTGTGTGAGGGCATATGGCCGCCGCTGGAGAACGCAATGCCACATAATTCCTCCGTTCGATAATTTAGTAAGTTGTTTGTACGCACATCATAATGAAGCTGCACGCTAGGATTATCTCCGTTCCATTCCATTGCTTGGAATAATTACCACCCTGCATTGATATTGGCCTCTCTACAACTCAGTTAGGGTTAGGGTTATTAGTGTGGCAGAGATGAGGACGTTGGGAAGGTGGTGAGAATGTAGTGATGGGCGGCAATGAAGACTGTGGATGGAGAGGATTGTGGATGTGAAGTGGAATTTGATTAGTGATTAGCAACAGTGAAGAAAGATTGTGGATGGGAATGTTAAGTGTTTGTGATGACTGACAATTGGGAAAACTGAATCGCTGATACAAAATAGTAGCATTGATCTAATGTTGAAATATTTTAGGTGGTTCATATGTAGTCAGACGCATCGACAGGTGGTTAAGAAGTCACTTTTGGCAGAGGACGGGTTTATTGATGTAAAAGTCATCTCACAGTTGTGCACCCACGACGTGATTCATTATTTATTAGTCTTTTGCTTCTTTTTCTTAAACCCCAGTTTTTCATCCTTGCTATTATCATTGATTACAGCAGGATCTGCCAATATTTTGGGTTCTAACAAATCAAGCACAAGCTCTCGTCGATCACGACTACTTCTCACCCAAATTTTAACTCGCACTCTATCAAACACAGTCACAGATGCAATAATTTCCCCCGTCTTTGCATCCTTATATCCCAATCTATGCCTCTCCGGATCTCGGAATAAACATTCATCGTTGACAATCTTTGTCAAGCGCACTCTACCCTCGATACCATACCGTGGAACCATGACCGTGAAGGAAGGTTCGGCATTAGGTGACGTCTCAAGGTCCAGAATATACGCATCCTCCTCCTTCGTCCCACCACCTTCTCCTCCCTCATCTCCACCGGCAAAGAAAATTAGAGTGTGAAGCTGTACGCTTGCCCTGCCAGCAAGTTGAGCTGCTCTATGTCGCCTATTCATATTGGCAGCCAAATCATGCAAATGAGATTTGGAAGACAAGAATACTGGAAGTGGAGCAACGCCAATAGCAGCTGCGAGAAGCCGATGGACGCATACATCGGCATACCGACGGATGGGGGATGTGAAATGTGTATACACCGGGGCGGCTAGGCCGTAGTGATGCCAATCCTTGGCTTGATACTCTCCACTACAGAAATATTGTGCAGGTGACATGCATCTTGTCGATAGTATGCGCAGGAGCTGATCAAGGTATGGATCGGCCGAAAGAATCTTACCCGCATCATCGAGCGAGTCAGCAAGTTTCTTCGAATCATCGATACAGAGAGATATTCCGCGTGTATTAGCCTTTTGTATCAACCCATCAAACATACTACGATTCGGAGCGGGATGACGTCGTAGGATTGACAAGGTTGGATAATGTCTAAGTATCTTCTTCGAGACTGTTACATTTGCCAGTAACATGAACTCTTCAACGAGTGCATTTGCCTCATATAACGTGTAGGCACATACGTCCGTTGGATTTAATGATTCACTATCAAGTACAAACTTGACTTCTGGACTGGCCAATGTTAACGCACCTGCGTTTATGCGATGTGATCGGAATTTCCTCGCCAGCGATGCTAACCGTTTGACCGCACCAGCTTGGATGTCATCCTTGCAATCCTTGTCAGGTTTATCAATGAGAGATTGTGCCTGTTGATATGTCAATGCAGCGATGGAGTGGATGATACTCTTCTTAAATTCAACATCAACAATCTTCGCTTCGGGGGTTACCTCCCATATAACAGAGAATGCAAATCGATCGACATTGCATTTTAGACTACATAGATCTGTCGTCAGCAGCGACGGTAACATATCTAATCTCTTATTCACGAGATATGTCGATGTTGACCTATTCGCGGCCTCAAGATCGATCGCAGTCCCCGCCTCGACGTAATGTGTTACATCGGCAATATGTACCCCCACTTGCCAATTACCATTCGGAAGTTCAGTGCAATGTAATGCATCATCGATATCCTTACACCCCGGTGGATCAATAGATAGAACGGGGATATGACGTAAGTCAATACGGCCAGGTTCGAGCTCAATCTTGTAGTCAACCGGGGGGAGACAGGCAAGTACTTTCGCTGGGAACGGTTCACATGGGATACGAAACTCCTGTAAAAGGACCATAGTCTCTGTGTCCTTCGTACCAGTAACGCCAAGTGTTTGTACGTAGTGACCTAATGGATACTCTGAATCAATCGGCCATGAATCAATTGATACAAGTATACGCATCCCAACTAATCTTTCACGTTGTGTCGTTCGGAGCAGGATAGGAGGGATACGTTGATCAATTGAAAAGAAAACAACTGTGGATGTAATCCCATCAAGATGCTCACGTTCATGCCTTGCTGCTATGACATCGTGTGGATGAATGGTCCGTTCATTTCCACCCTCTACTTCATTTTCATTGTTATTACCTCCCTCGTCATTATCACCCATCTTCTTTTTTGTAGACATGGCATCGATAGTGCATATCGAACCACAAAAGTTCTTATGAAAATTGCGTCGTATAATCCCCACGATACGTCCAGTAGGACTACATAGCTTTACCCCGTCGTCGTCATCATCAACAACAATTGGTACCTCCGTTGCAATATTATCACTATCCTTCACAGTTGGTTCGGCAGTATCCGCAGCAATCCCAGTTGTTTGTTCATACTTTGTTTTTGTTGTTCGTTCTGTAGTCATCATGTCCACTACTGCTTGATTCACATCATCATTACCGCCACCTTTATCATAACTGTCAAGCGATGATGACAACCAACGATCAATAGCAAACAATTCCACAGCAACGATATCTCCATCTACCGCACGATTAATATCAACACAATTAGTAATACTAATGGCCAGCCGTTCTTCACCCTGTCGGATAGTAACATAACCTGATGTATAGGTATCACGATTGGAACGATATATCCCCTGATAATACATATTGGTTCGTAATCCGTGCGACAAGGTAGAGGAGGGGATATGTGGTTCATGATAATAATTATGTTGATGATTCCCTCCTACCATATTACTACTACTACTACTACTATTGACACTCCTACCGTCACTCGAGAAGCCAGGAGGAGGTGATGGAATTGTATTACTAGTAGCAGTAGTACTAGTATTACCAAACTGTGCCACCAGATCTAACAAATTCAATGTTGGATCCTCTTTTTGTAATATAGTAACATGTTCTCGTACTGATCGAGACGTATAGTAATAATCATACTTTTTCTTACTACTACTACTGCTGCTGCTCTTATCATCACTGTCATCGTTGGTTGGTTGTGATTGCTCATGTTGTTGTTGTTGTTGTTGTTGTTGTTGCTGCTGTTGTTCAACTACTGACAATTGTCGTGATTGTACATCATCACTTAGAAATATAACTTCCACCTCCTCTGGTACTGCCTCTTCGTCATTATCATTAATTGTAGTATATTTGTGATGATTGTATATTGCTTGTCCATAGAACATGGCCACTGAACGTAATCGTGCATCATTCTCATCATTAATTGTTGTTGTTGTTGTTGTTGTCGTCATCACATCATTGTCATGATTGTTGTTATTGTTGTTATTGTTGTTGTTGTCTGCATCCAATGAAGAGGAGGGTGTGTTGCTGTTATTGCTAGTAATTAATTGTGTATCCACATGATGAACATCTGCAAACACTATAACTACTCGTCCATTCTTCTTCTTCTTCTTAGTTTTCTTCTTCGTTTGTTGATGTTCGTCATGACCCTCCATACTTTTACTACTACTACGGACTAAATCCGTTGCACGACGATACATGACCAAACTCCGATGACGACATTCCTCTAATGCCGTCTGTGGGATGACAATAGCATCGGCAATAGCATAATGCCTCATCTGCTCGTCGTCGTCGTCGTCATTATCGTTACCATCATCGCGTAGGAATTCCAACACATCCATATGATGTAATAATACATTGGTATCCACCACTATTAGTCGGAGTGGCGGTCGTAGTAGTATCCCCCCACCACCAGTCGATGTGGAAGCAAGGACAGTGAACAATTCAGACATCGTACCAATCGTATATGGTAACAATTCCACGCCCTGATTATACCCGGCAATATTAGTCCTCGAAGTAGTGCCGTCACCATCGGACGATGATGTATCGGGGAATAATACCGTCCCGTAACCTAAATCATCGCGTAAATATCGTTCATTGGTCGATTGATGAATCTTACCCCGACGTGTAATATGGAATCGACGGACGGGGTGTGTTCGTAACGACAATGACGACGACGATAACGACGACGACATAATAGGGTGGAAAAAATTTTCGGTCGCCACACAACAAATAGCGTTTGAGCTGATCCCGCGTCGTGGAGCAGCCAATTGTTTTCACTACACGGGTACATGATGCTGCTAATAAATGAAAACGGCTTCGCTCGGGCTTTTGGAGGTGATGGTGGGTACGTGCGAATGCCGGGGGAATGCCCCCTGATACAATAATAAAACTAAAATGTTTTATATTAGGACTGACCTCGTCATTGGTGCACTAGCGCCTCTGTTAGTCACGGAGGAGTTGGAAAACCTCGGTGAGTCTTAGTGTCCTTCATCTTAATGCTTTCAAGAGGTTAAATCTGTCTACAACATAATCGACTGGACTTAGTTTGCACAAATACTACAGGCTGTACTACAGGCTAACAGCCCTCCACAGCATACACACCTTTTTGAAAGAGGTAGTCAACGCCATCCCTCACCCATTTGACAATCATCCAAGTTTTGAATGAGGTCGTTAACATTAACATGGTCGTGCGAATTCTCATAAAATAACAATAGAGCTTTATCCTGATCAAACTCGAAACCTTCAAGTTGTGTGGCAGTAGGTCTTCCTATCATATCAATTGAAAAGGTTTCACCTCTATTATTTACTTCTTCAGTTATTTGTACACCCTCAGCAGCACGAGCTTGACAATGTTGTTCTCGATCTTGTTCTCGGCAATTCTCCAACTGCTCTGGAGTCATTTCAGCACGAGCTTGACAATGTTGTTCTCGATCTTGTTCTCAACGATTCTCCAACTGCTCTGGAGTCATTTCAGCAGCGACCAGACTGCTGAAAGAGCAAACAGAAAACCTAGAGGAATGGCTATACCAAGATGAGAAAACAGAACCGGAACTAGCGTACTGGATTCCAAAATACATAAGAATGAGGGGCACCACAAAATTCGCTGCAATGGGGGAAATGTCGGCTACGATGCGTCTCATAGCGGAGAGCCAAGACAAGATAGGGTGGAGGCGTTTCACAGAAGGGTGCATATCCAAAGAATTCAACAGAAGACAAACATTCTTCCTACAAATGACCAGCAATAGACTCAACGGCAAAGACTGGACGAAACAGCTAATATCCAGACTGCTGCAAATCACACACTCTCAGTGGATATACAGAAATATATCGCTCCACGACAGATCAAATGGATATCTCAGAAATAAGACAGCGGAAGAGTTAGCAGAAGAAATACATCGGCTGGCGGAACTCCAACCAGAAGACGTACCAGCAGAGAGCACTTTCCTGTTAGAAGTGGACGCGGGCAAACTAACGAAAGAACATATAGAGACACAAGCTTACTGGGTATAGTAGCGGTGAGAGCGGCAAGGAAAGCAAAGGCAGAACAATCAGCAAAAGCAGCAGGCGATAAGAGACGAATGAAAAGAAAATCTTCGGGCAGGTTGTCAAGCAGAGCAAACCTGGGTGTGACGGAGGTAGAGAGAGAGATAATACGAGATAGAATTAACAACATAAGTGGCGGGGAAAGCATGATAAGATTGGAGGAGCACAACCAAACATTTCTGGACGCGTTCGTGAAGAAGAGACCTCATCCATCATCAATCACAAGACTAATGAAGTCAAACAAAAGGCTAAGGAAACCGGACTAGAGGGAAACATAAACACCACTATGTGAAAGAAACTACACACTTAGTTTGTTACTGGCTTACCGAAGGAAAACCGACGGTCTGTTACCAAAGGAGATGGTCTGAACACCAACTTAGTCGCCCTGTTGCGTCCTTGCTGTGTCAAAGCGGCAATCAAAAACACCTCTGTGTATCCATGATATAAATTGTAGAATGTGGATAATTTAGTAAGACTTTTATTTATTTGGAGTCATTTCAGCACGTGCTTCACGATGCTGCTCTCGATTTTGCTCTTGACGAAACTGTTGCCGTTGCATCAGTTGATGTTGATGTTGTTGAGCAAGACTATTATTATTTGTTGTTTGTCTTCTAACAGACATCCTATCCAGCCGCCGTTGTCTTTGGATTGAGACAACTGCTGTACCTTTGTCGGGGGGTCCTGCACCATCATTATGACTATTAATATTATTATTATCATACTGCCGCTGCACACCACCATCCTGCTCGTAATTCTTGTCAACAGTAATGCAGTCGTCGTCGTCATCGTCGTCGTCGTTGTTAACTGTTGCATCATTATTATCATTATTTTGCATCCTCACTACTTTCAACAATGATGATGGATGGAGATGTGACAATCCTTTATTAGTAGTATCCTCCTCCAAGTCAAGAAGCGCATTCGAAACGCGGTTACTACTACTTTTTCGACTTTGACTCTGATCATCCGGTAGTATTACGCTGGAGGGTTTGTTTCGTTCATTGACCACCTTTGAGGAGGACGAAGATGATGATGATAGTAGGAACCCCTTCTTCATGATCAACTCTATGTCTGCACGCAACGAGCATGCGCAATGATTGGAAGGGTTTTCAACAGCTATTTCAGATTTATGACGACGACGATGTATATGATCCGAACGTTTAAGGTAAGTGCCCAAGTCAAATCACTGCCGTCGTAGGACAGCGCGACCAATACTAGGACACTCACCACTCACCTATCCTGCCACAACGTGGATGACGAGATCGACCTTGAGGATGAGGTCGAAGTTTATGACGAGGTCGACGTGGATGACGAGGTTGACCTTGAGGATGAGATCGACGACAACGATGACTCAAAGAGAACAATGACGTTGATGCCTATGGTGATGACGGTATAATAATCAATGCTGAATAATGAGGAGGGTGACCTTGTCATTGGTGCACCAGCGCCTAACGTCACGGAGGAGTTGGAAAACCTCAGAGAGTCTTAGTGTCCTTCGTGTTATGGGATGATGATTAAAACAACGATGGTGTATCGTACGGTGTTATGGGATGAAAATGATCTCTGGCGAATTTTACCGTTAGTTGAGGACTGATGAATTTTCTTGCACGAATTTCTGAGACGTTATGTTTCTCTCGGGAATTTTTGAGACGTTATGTTTCTCGCGGGCAAATTTTAAAGTCTGTCTTTGAGACATTAAGGTATGGCCAGGTCTGGCCGTTGCATGGCACAAATCCTCCTAAGTTCCACCTGTAATCGCTGAGGAGGGGAGCGACAGGACAATAAGGGCTGCTGGGCTTAGGAGTACCTCCAAAAGAATAATAATAAACACCAACTGCATCATTACATATTCTATATTCTTATTACTATCTAATCAAAAATCATCCAAATAAATGTTGTATGATGCGTATCTCTGGGAGCTATCACTCCGCCTATCCCTTTCCCCTCTTTCTTCTGTTCTCCGTTTGGTCAGTGTATTCTGCTCGGAGCAACGATGGGTACAGTGTTGTAAACAAGAACATGCGAGTTGTCAAATCTGAACACTGTATCCCACCACCAGCCGCCAGAGGAGGTATGTACGCAAAGACAGTGGGTATGATACTAGGTGTGTCAAGGTTGCAGCATTTTCTAGAGAGTCATATTCTCTCAAAGTGACGATCTCCTTTGACTGTTGTATAATATCTGCGCTGCCTCAAACTCACGGCCTTGCAACGTGCCCATCCAGCTTAGCTCCATATGTCGGATGTCGGCGTGTCGTTTTTTTGCCCAAACGGCGACATTCTGTGTCGTGTCGGCGACATGTCGTCGACATGTTTCAGTCATGTCGGCGACATGACCAGATGTCGTGTTGGCCAGGGTGTCCAAAACGACACGACATGTCGGCAGTTCCCGACATGTCGGTTAAATGTCTAGTTCTGTGACATGAAATTCAGCTCAAACATACTCAATTCGTATTATACACTGGTTAAATGGTAGTCTTCTGGGGCTACACCCTTATGATCCGTAGCCACTGTTGTATGTGCTCAAACACTTTATATATATATAAAGAAGACCTGCTGAGAGTATGAACTGGATGAGGGGTTTCAATCATAAGTACTAA
>Ga0247843_1009467_pt1 | contig 10815 bp, 10 predicted proteins | sample LaCruzMarch2017__FD_192420 | JGI IMG/M metagenome (GOLD analysis project Ga0247843, IMG submission 192420) | Freshwater microbial communities from meromictic Lake La Cruz, Castile-La Mancha, Spain - LaCruzMarch2017_8m | ecosystem: Environmental > Aquatic > Freshwater > Lake | place: Spain...
AGAAGGTTAAGAACGGTCGAATCAGGTTTATTGGTTTGGATGGTATTGCAAAACCGGTTTGGCTAGAAGAGGTAAGTAAGGCTGATATTGCAAAGGCTTATGAGAGAATTGCCAAATGAAAATCCTAATTATCAATGGACCAAATCTGGCACGATTAGATTTAAGGGATGCTGACATCTATGGTGGTTTCTCCTACCCAGAGCAGAGTGAATTGGTAACTAAAGCGGCAGAGAAGCTGGGCATTTTGGTTGATATTCGGCAGAGTGATAGCGAAAGTGAGATTATTCAGTGGCTTCATGAAGCCGCAGATAACAAACAACCACTTATTATCAATCCAGCAGCTTTCACTCATTACTCATATGCAATTAGAGATGCAGTTTCAATGTTGAAAGCCCCATCTATTGAGGTGCATCTGTCTAATCCATTGAGCAGAGAGGAGTTCCGACACACTTCAGTAGTATCCGGAGTCGTAAACGGAACGATCGCAGGTTTTGGGGTACAAAGTTACATTCTGGCTTTGCACGCAATGCAAAATTTACTAAATTAACAGGGTAGAATTACGATCTTCAATTGATCTGAACCCAACTTTTTAACTTGAATGGATATGTAGATGGCAACCACTAATGATCTTAAGAATGGCATGACCTTAAATCTCGACGGACAATTATGGACGGTAGTTGAATTCCAACATGTTAAACCTGGAAAGGGCCCAGCTTTTGTTCGAGCAAAGATGAAGCAGGTTTTGACTGGCAAGGTTGTTGAAAAAACTTTTAATGCGGGTATTAAAGTTGATGTGGCGGTAGTGGAAAAGCGGGATATGCAGTATCTGTATAAAGATGGTGATGATTATATGTTCATGGATTCAACCTCATTTGATCAGATCTCGATTTCAAAGGTAACCGTTGGCGATGCAGTTGATTATATGCTTGAGAATGCGGATGTGATTGTTGCTATGCATGAGGGCAACGCGCTTTATGTAGAGTTACCAGCCTCGGTTGAGTTAATGATTACTTATACTGAACCAGGAATTCAAGGTGATCGATCATCAGGTGGAACAAAACCTGCCACACTTGAAACCGGAATTACAGTTCAGGTTCCATTGTTTATCAAGCAGGATGAGAGGGTTCTCGTTGATACTCGCAATGGCTCATATCTCGGCCGAGCAAATTAATGAGTTCGGCCCGTAGCAAAGCTCGCAAACGGGCATTAGATTTTCTTTATGAAGCTGATATTAAAAATGTATCTGCCCGAGAGCTGTTCACTCTTAGAGGTGCAAATGAGTTATCGCAAGAAAGTTATGTCAAGGATTTAATAGCCGGCGTAGCTGAACATATAGAGAAGATTGATGAGTTGATCATTACTTATGCACAAGGTTGGGATATGGATCGGATGCCACCGATAGATCGCAATATTCTTCGACTTTCACTCTTTGAAATCTTATGGGGAAATGCAATACCGATAGAGGTTTGTATTGATGAGGCGGTAGAGCTAGCTAAGAGTTTATCTACAGATGATTCATCATCATATATAAATGGAGTGCTCGGAAGAGTTGTGAAAATCAAGGATTCTTTAGCTATTTAATTGTTTTAAATCCTGCGCCACCCCTTATTTGAGCAGGTAATTGTTATTCTCTAAGTATTTAAGGCTCTCTTCAGGTGTTTTGTCCTGCAGGATTGCCAGAAGTGAGAGATCTTCTCGGCGTAGTGATAAAAGCTCACCATTCCAATCCCTTCTCTTGGCGCAGATATAAGCGATCATTCGCTTGATTCCGATTAATGCACCATCATTACTTTGCGATATTTTGCGTTGATCTAAAATCAAATTTGCTGTTTTGTCTGCACCCACATTTGTTTGAGTTACGGTAAATAGGGCGGTAATGGGCACTTGATAGAAATTCATTAAATCAATCGTTTTTTTCAGAGAGATAGCTCGGTCACCCCGCTCGTAGGAGCCGACTACTACCGCCTTCCACTTACCACGGGATAATCTCTCTACATCCTGCAGGGACCAACCTTTAGATTTGCGGATGGATCTTAATTTAGCTGAGGTACTTTCTTGGTTATCTGTCATATTCAAAGAGTAGCCACTCCGAATATTTGAGATTTCTCTTATCCACAGATTTGGTGGTAATCTCTGCCCGTTCCTTTAACGATCCGTCCCGAGAGGCGGCGAAGGAGTTGTAAATGGCAATTTTATTATCGAGCGCTGATATCGATCGCGCTATTAAACGCATCTCTCATGAAATTATTGAACACAATCATGGTGTTACCGATTTAGTTCTGCTGGGAATACCTACTCGGGGCTCATTTCTGGCTCACCGCATTGCAGCCTTTATCTCTGAGATTGAATCTAAAATCCCGGTTGGTTCTTTAGATATCACTTTACATAGAGATGACCTACGTATGCGACCACCAAAACCTCTGCTACCTACTCAAATACCAGATGGCGGCATTGAAGGGAAGAATGTTGTTTTAGTTGATGATGTTTTATTTTCTGGCCGAACTATAAGAGCGGCACTGGATGCAATAGGCGAGATTGGAAGACCTAAATCGGTGCAATTAGCGGTATTAGTTGACCGGGGTCATCGACAATTACCAATCAGAGCTGATTATGTTGGGAAAAATATTCCGACCTCTTTGCATGAGAGCGTGAAGGTCAATCTGATTGAGATTGATACCGAGGACTCGGTCGAGGTTATCAAATGAGTTCAAGACATTTGATTTCTATCCAAGATCTATCAAAGGCACAAGCGCTGGGTTTACTGTCGACAGCTAAAGAGTTAGCACGAATTACAGATGGCCCAAATAAAAAACTTCCTACTTTGCGGGGTAAGTCCATCGTTAATCTCTTCTTTGAAGATTCAACTCGAACACGTATTTCCTTTGAAACCGCAGCCAAACGTCTATCAGCTGATGTTATTAACTTTTCAGCCAAGGGTTCCAGTGTTAGTAAGGGCGAAAGCTTGAAAGATACTGCGCAAACATTGCAAGCGATGGGTGCGGATGCAGTAGTTATCAGACATGGCAGTTCAGGCGCAGCTAAGAGATTGGCAGATACCCAATGGATCTCAGCTACTGTTATTAATGCTGGAGATGGAACTCATGAACATCCAACTCAAGCTTTACTGGATGCATTCACAATCAAAGAACACCTCAGGCCGGATGCACAGGATCTATCCGGAGTACATGTCGTGATTGTCGGAGATATTTTGCACTCTAGGGTGGCACGAAGCAATGTACTGCTATTAGATAAACTCGGCGCAAAAGTAACTTTGGTAGCGCCACCAACCTTGCTGCCAGTTGGCGTTACGGAATGGCCAGTTGAAGTTTCCTACAATTTAGATGATGTAATTGATAAGTGTGATGTGATTATGATGTTGCGAATTCAGCTAGAACGCATGCAGGATTCATACTTTCCAACAGAGCGAGAGTATGCAAGACGGTATGGTCTAAATACCAATCGTCTGAGTAGATTGAAATCAACCGCGATTGTTATGCATCCCGGTCCAATGAATAGAGGGCTTGAAATTTCAGCTGATAGTGCGGATGATGTTCGATCTGTGGTGGTTGATCAGGTAAAAAATGGTGTCTCAGTCAGAATGGCAGTTTTATATGAGTTGCTCGGGGGAGCACCGATCAATGTGGAAGCAGGTGAGAAAAAATGATGAGAATTTCAAATGCTAAAAATGTTGATGGGAAAATTATTTCGCTAGAGATTGAGAACCATCTCATCTCCAAGATCACTGAATCAAATGATATCGATGAAAAAAGTGGCTCAAATGTAATTGATGCAAGAGGTAAATTGATATTACCTGGATTAGTAGATCTACATACTCACTTGCGTGAACCTGGCCGCGAGGACTCTGAAACAGTTGCATCAGCTTCAAGAGCTGCCACAGCTGGCGGATACACAGCAATCTCGGCGATGGCAAACACCAATCCAGTCGCTGATACTGCCGGCGTGGTTGAACAGGTATACCGATTGGGTGTAGAGGCTGGATATTGTGAAGTTAATCCGATTGGAGCGGTTACAAAAGGTTTAAATGGAGAACAACTAGCTGAACTAGGTGCAATGGCTGATTCAATTGCTCGGGTTCGAATCTTTAGTGATGATGGAAAGTGTGTTTCTGATCCGCTCTTAATGCGAAGAGCGCTGGAGTATGTAAAAACATTTAATGGATTAATTGCTCAACATGCGCAGGATCCAAGATTAACAATTAATTCGCAGATGAATGAGGGAATTATCTCATCTAGAATCGGTTTAGTTGGCTGGCCCGCAGTGGCAGAAGAATCAATTATTGCCCGCGATATTTTGTTAGTGGATCATGTTGGTTCACGCTTGCATATCTGTCATGTGACCACAGCTGGTGGAGTTGCTTTAATTAGATGGGCAAAACAACGAGGCATTCAAGTTACAGCTGAGGTAACACCTCACCATCTGCTTCTAACCGATGATTTAGTTGAGAATTATGATCCGATTTATAAGGTCAACCCGCCGCTTCGAACTGAAAAGGATGTTTGGGCACTTCGCGAAGCGCTAGCTGATGGAACTATTGATATTGTTGCAACAGATCATGCTCCTCATCCAAGCGAGGATAAGGATTGTGAATGGCAGGCAGCAGCCTTTGGCATGGTTGGTCTTGAAACCTCTCTCTCGGTGGTTGTAAAAAGCATGGTTGAGAGCAAGTTAATGAGTTGGAGCACCTTGGTTGAGCGGATGTCTTCCAAGCCAGCGCAGATTGCTGGTTATGATAAACAGGGAGGAGATCTAACGGTTGGATCACCCGCAAACCTATTTTTATTAGATCCTTCAGCAAAATGGCTGGTCAGACGGGATAGGCTCAACTCCAAGAGCAAGAACACACCTTTTGAGGGAATGGAGCTGCCAGCTGTGATTACCGATGTTTTCTACAATGGAGTTCAAACCATCTCCGATTCAAAGATTGTTCCTGTACCGGACTCTAACTCTTTTAATTTAAACTCCTTGAATCAAGGCAAGGATTTGAGTTAGTGCAGGATCAGAAAAATGCATTTTTAGTATTAGATGATGGTCGAATTTTTGAAGGTTATGCCTGGGCCAAACATGGCGAAACCTTTGGTGAAGCGGTATTTACAACTGGCATGACCGGTTATCAAGAGACATTGACCGACCCTTCATATCATAAACAAGTAGTTGTTATGACAGCGCCCCATATTGGCAATACAGGAGTTAATCCAGAGGATTATGAATCTGAGAAAATTTGGGTTTCAGGTTTCGTAGTTCGCAACCCATCTCCGGCACCAAGCAATTGGCGAAGCAATGCTTCATTGGAGCAGACTTTAATAGATGCAAATGTGGTGGGAATTGCAGGTGTAGATACTCGAGCCCTTACTAGACATATTCGTGATCGAGGCGCAATGCGGGTTGGTATTTTTAGCGACACAACTTTAACTCGCGAAGAGATGGTTGTACGTGTTCGCAAAAGTGCACAGATGGAGGGGGCATTCTTAGCTGCCGATGTCAGCACAAAGAGAACTTATATTGTTAAACCACCCGATGGCATTAAAACGATATTACGGGTTGCCGCAATCGATCTAGGTATCAAAGGAGCTACGCCAAAATACTTAGCAAAGTTAGGCGTGGAAGTTCATGTCATGCCAATGAGCTCTACATTTGAAGAGATTCAACAGATTAAACCAGATGGTGTCTTCTTATCAAATGGACCAGGTGATCCAGCCACCATGACAGATGTGATCTCTTTAGTTCGCACTGTGTTAAATGCCGGCATCCCATTGTTTGGAATCTGCTTCGGTCACCAAATTCTTGGTAGAGCACTTGGGTTTGATACATACAAATTACCTTTTGGTCATCGCGGAATTAATCAACCAGTTATTGATTTAACAACGGGGAAGGTTGAGATCACCTCTCATAATCATGGCTTCGCAGTTGCCGCACCAAAAGAAAGCACCTTTAAAACAGTTTATGGTTCAGGCCATGTAACCCATATATCTTTAAATGATTCAGTAGTTGAGGGCATTGCAATGAGTGATACTCCGGCATTTTCTGTTCAATACCACCCAGAATCAGCAGCGGGACCGCATGATTCCACCTATTTATTTCAAAGATTTGTGGATCTAATGCTTAAACCGCGATTGCCTATCAAAGAGGATTTGGTTAAGTAATGCCAAGAGATACGAGTATTGAAAGCGTTCTAGTTATTGGTAGTGGACCCATTGTTATTGGTCAAGCATGCGAGTTTGATTACTCCGGCACACAAGCTTGTCGAGTTCTACAAAGTGAGGGGATCAGAGTTATTTTAATTAACTCAAATCCTGCCACGATAATGACCGATCCAGAGTTTGCAGATGCAACCTATATAGAACCAATAACTCCCGAAGTGATTGAGAAAATTCTGGAGAAAGAGCGACCATCGGCGGTGTTAGCAACACTTGGCGGGCAAACAGCTTTAAATGCCGCAATGGCACTCCATGAACGCGGTTCTTTTGAAAGATTCGGCACCAAGTTAATCGGTGCAAATGTTGATGCCATTAAACGGGGCGAGGATCGCGAAATATTCAAGGGAATTGTGGCAAAAATTGGTGGCGATTCAGCTAAATCAATCATTGCTCATTCAATGGAAGAGTGCTTGGCAGCAGCAAAGGAATTAAATTATCCAGTTGTTGTTCGCCCGTCCTTCACAATGGGTGGTCTTGGGTCAGGAATTGCTTACAACGAAGGGGATTTGCAACAGATTGCGGGCGCAGGATTGCGACACAGTCCAACTACAGAAGTTTTGCTTGAGGAATCAATTATTGGTTGGAAAGAGTATGAATTAGAGGTTATGCGGGACCATAAGGATAATGTTGTAATTGTTTGTAGTATCGAAAACATAGATCCGATGGGTGTGCACACGGGAGACTCAATAACAGTTGCGCCAGCCATGACATTAACTGATTATGAGTATCAAAAACTTCGCGATCTCTCAATTGCAATTATTCGCGAGGTTGGCGTGGCAACAGGTGGGTGCAATATCCAGTACGCGGTCAATCCGGTTGATGGGCGAATTATCGTGATTGAGATGAACCCAAGAGTTTCAAGATCTTCAGCCTTAGCTTCGAAAGCTACTGGATTTCCAATAGCAAAGATCGCAACAAAGTTAGCGATTGGCTATACCTTAGATGAGATTGAGAATGACATTACAAAATCTACCCCCGCCTCTTTTGAACCAGCGCTTGATTATGTGGTTGTAAAGGTGCCGAGATTTGCCTTTGAAAAATTTCCGGAGGCTGATGATCGTTTAACAACCACTATGAAAAGTGTTGGCGAAGCGATGGCGATTGGCAGATCATTTCCTGAAGCGTTGCAGAAGGCTTTACGTTCAGTTGAGAAATCAGGTTACTCCTTCTCTTGGAGGGATGGGGATTTACTCAGTTTGATGAAGCAGATGCGGGTTCCAACCCAATCGAGATTGCAACAAGTTCAGCAGGCGTTGCATCTTGGAGCAAGTATTGATGAGGTTTTTAATGCTACAAAGATAGATCCATGGTTTCTGGGTCAGATAGTTGTAATAAATGATTTGGCAAAGGAGCTGAATGCCAAAGGTGAGTTAAATAAAGAGTTGTTACGAGCAGTAAAACAGATGGGCTTCTCTGATGAACAGATCGCAGAGATTAGAGGTGTATCAATTGGTGAAATTTATGCACTACGCCAGAAATTCTCTCTGCATCCAGTCTACAAAACAGTTGATACCTGTGCTGGTGAATTTGCTGCAATCACTCCTTACTACTACTCAAGCTATGAGGAAGAGAGTGAGGTACTCACTAGAAGTAAAGAGGCGATAATTATTTTAGGAAGTGGTCCTAATCGGATTGGTCAGGGAATTGAGTTTGATTACTCTTGCGTGCACGCCTCATTTGCTTTAAGAGCGGCCGGTTTTGAGACAGTAATGATTAATTGCAATCCAGAAACAGTCTCGACCGATTACGACACCTCAGATCGCTTGTACTTCGAACCATTAAATCTTGAAGATGTATTAGAGGTTATAAATGCAGAGGTAGCTGCTGGCCCAGTACTTGGTGTAATCACTCAACTCGGAGGTCAAACTCCACTTGGATTGGCTCGTGGTCTAAAGGAGGCGGGTGTAAATATTTTAGGAACATCTCCAGATGCCATCGATCTAGCTGAAGAGCGTGGTGCATTTGCAAAGATTTTGATGGAGAGTAATTTAAAGGCGCCAGAGTTTGGCATGGCCAACTCCTTTGAAGAGGCGGCAGTTATTGCTGATCGCATCGGTTATCCAGTTTTGGTGAGACCCTCATATGTTTTAGGTGGCAGAGGCATGGAGATTGTTTATGATGCCGATACATTGCAGGGATTTATATCGGCGGCAACAGCCATTACGCCAAATCACCCAGTTTTGATTGATAAATTTCTAGATGATGCAATTGAAATTGATGTGGATGCGTTATTTGATGGTGAAGAGTTATTTCTTGCCGGTGTAATGGAGCATATTGAAGAGGCTGGAATTCATTCGGGTGACTCAGCGTGTGTACTGCCAAGCATCTCACTAAATAAGGATCAGTTGCAGGAGATCAAATCTGCAACTACCAAAATAGCTAAGGCGATTGATGTTCGAGGTTTGATAAATATTCAATTTGCGGTCACGCTAGCCAATAACACCCTTTATGTAATTGAAGCCAATCCGCGGGCTTCAAGGACAGTTCCCTTTGTTGCAAAATCAACGGGAGTCGCGTTAGCTAAAGCAGCAGCTTTGATTTGTGCAGGTCGAAAGATTAAGGATCTACGAACAACTGGTTTGCTACCAGCTTCGGGTGATGGAAAAGCCAATGGTGTTTCGGTAAAAGAAGCGGTGTTGCCTTGGAATCGTTTCCGCAGAGCTGATGGCTCTGGAATTGACTCTGTTCTTGGCCCAGAGATGAAATCAACTGGTGAGGTAATGGGTATCTCATCAAACTTTGGCATGGCTTTCGCAAAGAGTCAGAGCGCAGCTTTTGGCCCCTTACCAAAAAATGGTTCAGTCTTTATCTCACTCTCCGAACGGGATAAAGAGAGTGCTTGGCGTAGCGCTCGTGAGTTAGCAGAATTAAAGTTTAAGATCTATGCAACGCAAGGCACTCATGAATTCTTGAAAACCAAAAGTATTGAATCAGAGCTAGTTCGCAAGAACTCAGATCCAAAAAACTCTCAATTATCCGCAAATGAGATAATTACTCAGGGCTTGGTACAGCTAGTTATTAATACTCCATTAGGTAGGGGATCCAAGCAAGATGGTTGGATGATCAGAAGCGCTGCAGTTTCCAGAGGTGTTCCATGCATCACCACTATTGCTGGCTTTAGAGCAGCGGTATCCGCCATTTCAGCGCTACAAAACGCAGATTTTGAGATTAGATCCCTTCAGGAATGGATGCGGAGTTGAATCAGTTAAAAATTAATAGAAATGCCAAGCAGATTGATGCAGAGATTATCAGTAACAAAAAGGTTGGTCCCTACCACCATATGGTCTTTGCCGTTGGTGAGATCGCAGCTTCTGCTCGACCCGGAAATTTTGTTGCATTATCAGTTGGTGGTGAAAACTCAGCCTCCGTTTTAAGACGCGCCTTTGCTATCTATCGCGCAACCGATAAGGGTTTATTGGGCGGGACCATTGAATTAGTTGTGGCACCGCATGGTTCAGGAAGTAAATGGTTGTGTTCTTTACAGATTGGTGATTTTGTAAATCTGATTGGTCCTTTGGGAACCGCATTTGGAATACCTACGACTGCAGCAAATACCATGTTAATAGGTGGTGGATATGGCTCAGCTCCTTTGTTTGCCTTAGCTGAGTTGTTAAAAAACCGAGGGTGTCGAGTGGATATGGTTCTCGGCGCAAGTACTGCAAGCAAGATTTATGCACCTCTTGAGGGTAAGCGCAGCGTCTCTTCCTTGACCTTAACTACGGATGATGGAACCGCTGGGGTGCATGGCCAAATCACTGAATCAATCCCAAGATTAATTCGTGAATTCAATACAGAGGTTATTTATTCATGTGGTCCGATGTCAATGCTCAATAGCATTAACAAGATCGCGCAAGATTTCGATCTAGTTCATCAATGTTCTGTTGAAGAGTCTATGGCTTGCGGAATTGGTGTTTGTATGACCTGTGTTGTTCCAGTGAGGGTTAATGAAGATATCAAGATGCTGCGCACCTGTATTGATGGTCCGGTAATGAATGGATCCTCAATTATCTGGGATAAAGAGAGTTTAAAGGATGGATTGACTAAGTGAACTCATTCGATTTCTCAACAAAAATTGCTAGCAAAAGATTTGAAAACCCAATCTTCACCGCAAGCGGGTGTGCCAGCTCTGGACAAGAGTTATCCCAATTTTTTCCGCTCTCGGAGATTGGCGCAATAGTTACAAAATCAATTATGAGTAAAGCTCGAACGGGCCGAATCACCCCTCGGATGGCGGAAACTCCCAGTGGCATGCTTAATTCAATTGGGTTGCAAGGTCCAGGCATAGACCTTTTCTTAGAGAGGGATATTCCTTGGTTAATCGAGAATAAATCAAAGATAGTTGTATCTATCGCTGGCGAGAGCGTTGATGAATACGGAGTTTTGGCAAGGAGATTACGTGCTGTTCAAGGAATTAGTGCGATTGAAGTCAATATCTCCTGTCCTAATGTTGAAAATCGCGGGCAAGTCTTTGCCTGCCAACCAGATACTGCAAGTGCGGTAATTGAAAGTGTTAGAAGAAATATTGGCGGAGAGCTACCAATAATTGCCAAGTTATCTCCCGATGTAACAGACATAGTGGAGATCGCAGCATCAGTTATAA
>Ga0247843_1009472_pt1 | contig 10808 bp, 10 predicted proteins | sample LaCruzMarch2017__FD_192420 | JGI IMG/M metagenome (GOLD analysis project Ga0247843, IMG submission 192420) | Freshwater microbial communities from meromictic Lake La Cruz, Castile-La Mancha, Spain - LaCruzMarch2017_8m | ecosystem: Environmental > Aquatic > Freshwater > Lake | place: Spain...
AAGACAGCGAATCATTTCGTTCCATTGGCTCTCTCAGTACGTATTTGGCCCGAACATCGCGTGTTCATAGAAGAGAAACCTGAGTGAATGGAAATATTATGGACTTAGCTTTCGTCAATCAACCCCCCTCCCCCCAGTTGTCAAACCATTTCTCTATTGAATTAGACGATGAGAGTGATTTGAAAATGAATCCTTATTTTCTACCCTAGTGTACAACATATAATTATGAGGTGTGGAGTTGCATCAAATTGAATGTGTCTCTCCCCTGCCCCCACCAGCTCTCCCCCACCAGCCCGGTTGTCAAAGCCTATATTATTCATATACTTAACATGTGCAACGTTCGCGTAACATCCAACTAGCCATACTCACTAGGAACATGACAATAACAATACCATTATCCTGCAAGTTAAACATTTCCACGTCACCATTCTCATTGACACCACCGCCATTATTGGCACCACGAGGACGGAGTGCATCCTCCTTCGCGCGGAGTGCGGCGTCGTCGTTGTTATTGTTATTATTGTTCGGGGGCGGAGAATCCATGATCAATATATATTCTTTTCGACCTTTTATAATATAACAAGGGGTGGATGTATGATAACTTTTGAAGAAACAGAATATTTGTGTGCGTCTCCGAACTTTTTTCGGTGATATATACTCCTGGGGAGAGAGAATAAGAAATTCAATGGAGGGATAAGGATACACGGTAAAATAATCATTGAAAGATCCTCAATTAACAACACGCCGAGACCGCCACGACCGATCGCTCGTGCGAGTGGAATGCGCGATGCTTACCCGAACCTGCTCTGTGGCGCGGTGAATTGAAAGTGTAGGTTGAGGAGAAGGATGATTTCCAACAGGTCAAACGTATCTTATTTCCCGCGCTCCGCTCTGGAGTGCTCCTCATTTTTTAGTCCACCACTTCATTTTTTATAGTCGCTTGTTGGATAAATAAAGTACGACGATGGGGAGAATAGCGGCGTTAGCTGCAGCCGCAGCCAACAATCATCGCAACAACATCATTCGTCGCCATTCATCTCGATCATCCGTCTCATTGTCATCGAAAACAACAACAACAACAAAAACAACAACAACAGTAATAAAATCGACTCTTCCGATAATCCGAGCCAATGCCGCCGAGGAGGCGGTAGATAGTAGCGCCGCAACAACTGCCACGAAATTAAACTTGCACGTCGTCCCACCCCGTGCCATCTTTCCATGGCGATCGTGTGCACATCCACTCCCGCGTTTAATCCGACCGAGTCGGCCAGGAAATGACGGAGTGGTCAAATCGGATTCCTTCCTCGGTACTACCTCGTCATCATCAAGTGGTACAACTTCAACAACTATCGAAGATGATTATTATGATTGCGATTACTATAATAAAGGCGGACCGCTCGGTCCGGGATGGCCATCGCCCATGCTCCCATGGTTCCGAACTGCGTTAAAATATACCAGTTTAAACTTATTGGGATATTCCACGTGGTTTACATTGCTATGCGTGCCATGGAAGCGCGGGGAATTGGAATGTGAATTGGAAGAGGGGTTCCGTGCCGCCTTTGTCAATGGCGTGAATGGTATGATATATGATACTTACCATTTAGATGGTAATCGGCCACAACAACAGCAACAAGAAAAGAATGACAAGGATACAACAACATTAGCAGAAGAAGAAACGAGTGTCAATGAGAGTAATAAAGATGGTAGTAGTAGTAGTAGTAGTAGTAGTAGTAGTAGTAGTAGTAGTTTAGACGTTGAATTTGATGTCGATGCTAATATATCACTGGATCCACTTCCTCCTGCATCAGCATCAGCAACTGCCAACAATTCGAAAGAGGTTGGTGTAGACACAACCACAGCAGCAACAACAACAACAACAAGTGCAGATACAGCGGTAGCAGCAACACCCGCCAATGATGACGAAAAAAGTAACATCAAGAAGTGTGATTCTTCTTCTTCTTCTTCCACGACAAAAGATGATAATAATGATAACGACAATAATAATAATGACAATGACGATGAGGAGCACAGCATGCTACAACGTAATTTACGTAACTTGTATCAAAATGCCAAAAGACATTCCCATCCCAACGAGATCAATATACTATTACGTACCGAACCCCAAAGTGCCAAGATCGAAAGCATGTTTCCAATATTCGGTCTAAGCCGATCATTAGTCGAAGATCGGCCTAATTTACGACATACATATCGTAATTACTCGAAGCGATTACAAGACAGGCATAAAGAGAGGGCATTGGCCACGGGAAAGAGTAGTAGTAGTAGTCGACTAAATCCCATCGAAATGGGAACATTCGTCATGGACAGTTTACAAGAAGTAATGGCCAAATCGGCGCAATTGAGTGATGATGGAAGGGCGGTAATAACCATCGTAGCACAGGTATCCATCCAATGTAAAGAAATATTTATCGTTCGTGACGTAATTACCGGCGATGTATTACAGGGAGTTGATGATGTCGAACCACGTGATGTGACACATTTAGTACGATTTGAAATGGTACTACGGGAAACTTTGATCAATGAGGATGATGAGAATAATGATGACTCGAAGAAGCAGAAGGGTCGATATAGTAATGAAGATGAGGATTGGGAAATAGAAATCGGACGATGGCAAATTACGGATTGGGATGATTTGTTAGACGGGAATGTATTTTTTACTTAGACAATGGGGAGGTTGAGGAGAGTGAGTATGACGAATACTATCCAGCGACTGGTTGTTGGTGCCATGAAGGCATGTGGTTTCTCTTCCTTAGTTTTGCTGCGCCCGGTATTGATCAATCATGAATCATTGAATACTTTTTGTGAGAATAGTTATAGTTTTGGAGGACAAGTTTGAAGTTTTGTTGGGGGTGTGTATCATATTCCTATGAATGCTACGCGAGTCGCAACTTCCGGTGAAAAAGAAGCAAACGGTTTTGCGGTTGGCATGTCGTCTACCTTCACGAGCACACCAACGCAACATCATCAATAACGTATAATAAGCCATCTCGTATCGTTATCCAGAAGATCCATCAGTCTCGTTATTAGCTAAATGATGAAGCGACGCATATCGGTAGCAATAGTACTTCTCTTCCTATCGGCTACCACCATTGCATCGTCGGCTGAAGAAGTCGATGAAGAGACAGGCGAAATAATCGTGAACCTCAAGTCGATTGATGCAAAGTTCGACTGGATGAGAATCGAAGCTCATTCCATTGTGTCCAAGATAGTACGAGGAGATGACTCATCCTTCTCAAATGATGATCCAGATTTTCTCGACCAGCTATTTGATACATCTAACACCAACGACGATGGCGACGACGAGGACGACGACAAGACCAAGTCAACTCAATTGCCAAGTTTCAGTCCATCGAAGCAGAGTGAGATGTCGATGACACCTGTTAGCCTCTCAGCTCACTCTATAGTACCAACGGAGCAAGTAATCACGTATCCCACACATCAGCATGAAGTCAATGAAGAAGATGGTGAATCTATTACCACGAATGAAGTTGAATATTCTGCTTCTCCCACCACGAATGTTGTGGCAGCCGTTAATGGCAAGCCAACTAGTATTCCAACGGTGATATCGAACATTATTTCTGTCAGTGTTACCAACAAGACTTATTGGCCTACTTACTCACCACTATCTCTTCATCCACACTCGACTAACAACTCGCCTACCCCTACTCTAAAGGAGGAAATGCTGGATGTTTGTCCACCAACATACAACGAGTCTATTTGGTACATCGATGGAGATGATGTAGCAATCCGACGGAAGCCTCGCTGTCAAGCAAAACATTGTCAAACTGTCTATCGTTGCAAATCGGTATACTGTAATATTGTCATGCCTGGAACTCGTGATGCAAACAAGGGGTGGTCGAAACTTGGACGCTGCAGTGATTCTGGTAGTAATGAAGCGTCGGAGCTTGAATCATACACACCCACGTCCAATCCAGTAGCTCAAGACATCGGCATAGTTGTTACAACTGAATTGCCAACTACTGCTAGTACAAATATGACAGTAGCATCATCCTCTGCAAGACCAGTATCGTCACCAACAATACTATCAAATGATACTAAACCAACATATACTCCCACGCCGATTGTTCTCGATGAAGATCATGATAGTCGCAACGATACTATTGTTGGATTAATCAAGATGGATCTGCCTCTCATAATTAGCGACATTACGCTATGTTCAAGTCTTTTGTCTAAGATGAAGAACACACGCATATTGTCATCCACTATTAGGAGTATGATGAGTGACCTCTTCGAAACGCTACTTATGCAGGACCTTGTAAATATTTGGATGAAGGTAGAGGTGGAAATGAACAATGAAACTGTAAATTCGGACAAGATGAATACTACAACAACTGTACGTCTGCATGCCTATTTTGATGGAACTGCCTTCTTCTCTCCTAAGTCATCTTCACCTACATGCGATGAGCTGAGTAGTCTACTTGTGCAATACTTTGATGCCACTGAGTTTGAACGGCAACTAAGCCTTCCATTTACAACAGGTAATAATGAAGTCCCTAATTGCCCTGAAGACATGCTTGTAGATGTCAATTCAATGTATTTAACGTTAGACGATGGTTTGTTAATCCCTTTGGGACTTGCTTATGAAGAAATGTTCTCTTCGAGTACTTCGACTGTAGGTGCTATTGGACCGACTAAAGATGACACTTTAGGTCCGTCGTTGTCGTCTACAGGATTGGGTACTCAGCTCATCGTATTTCTGTCAACCATAACCGGTGAGATACAAAACTGTGTTTATTTTACAGCCTCCAACAAAGCTTTAAATTATATATCCTCATCCCGCTCCAATCTTAACATGAACATGCCCGATGTTGCTTACTTCTTTAGTGCTTGCATGCTTTCTAGCAACTGCCATGTATTTACATTTTCACAGTAACGACGAAGAGAGTGATGTTATGTATGACATGCTATCCTCTGGTGACACCATGGCTCAGTTGAGGATGTTGGACGATGGGTCATCATTGCCTGCATTTCCGTCCAATTTTGGTGGCAGCCTAACCGAAGATAGGAGGGGATTGGAAGTGTGTACGGATAACATTCTTCATCTACCATCGTCTTCGGATGAAATGTTCTACACGCCACGGCAATCAGACGCCATATCACCCCAATCAGCCATATCGACTCAATATACTCTCGGTACTCGTTTGTCATCTCTATCTGATTCACCCAACAATGATAATGGTGAAGGTTCGTCGAATATTGTTATTGTAGAATATAGAGCATCACCTGCTATAACTACTATACCATCTGATCCATTTGAAGGTTTGTCGGATATGGAGCGTTTGACTGATCTTGAATCGAATCATTCACAGTGGGAGATCTTCACGGATAGGTCGACGCAAAAGTCGTTTTAGTGGACAACACTTTATATTGGTGCAATCGGTCGAGGTATTACGTCGACTTTCTCGATGTTGTTTTGTTCTATTCTTTCAATAAAGAATTGTTTCATCAGAGTTTGAACGGGGTGGTGCACTTGTATTATGTGGAAAAATGACTATAGGAGCGCGTCTTTGCTCTTCCTGGAGCGAAATTACGAGTTCTTCGATGGTAGCTACGACTTTGTCGAATAGTGTATGGTAGACAGTTTAAATTGTTAGTCTACTAATAAACCTCTATACCATATTGAATAATGAAAAGAGATTGTCTCCATGCTACCTGCCCACTTTTTTGGCTTGTACACTGGTTTCATTAAAAACACAAGCGGCATAAAAAGACAACATCGATTTCATCACTTCGTTACCTACACTAACTTTCCCTCATCATCTGTAGTACATTCGACCAAGGGTGATATTGTTTAAGACAAGGTAGTGGCAGTGGTAGGTACTGACGTAATGGAAGGACTTGAAATTTATCAGATTGTTGGCTATTGAGCAAATAGCAATTATCTTGGCAGTTGAACCAAAGATGATTTCTTTGACAAATGTCATGAGCGGTAACTCATCGTAATGTAGGCGCTGAATTGTTCCATTGCCAATATGCAATGTCCAATAATTCTGCCATGGCTCACTATCGGTTGTGAATGAGATACGTAGCATTGCCCGGGCAGCCTAGCGGTCGTACCTTGTAGACAGTCGTTACTCCTCCATAATTGCCAGGGGATGGATGACCAACAGCCAAAGCATTTCTGTCTCTCGATAAAGAGATAGCACTAGACAATCATAGACAATCATAAACACCAATATCGTAGTCCAATGCAATAATTTGTGTGCTTTAAAAAACATTTATTCAAACATGGGTGGCTTAGACCATGGCTGGAGTAATAAATACTTCTCTTCTTCGGCCACACTTGCTGCCTTCCAATCATTACGAAATAGTAATACCGGCCGTCCCCACCGATCTTGCACAATCATAATCCCAAATAACTTCCCATCCTTATCTGCCTTGTCTACTGCGTCCCATCCGCCATCGGCCCATCTTGCCAGGTTGTACCCTATGGGCTCTAAGTCACTATCCACGCCATATTCTGATTTTAATCGTGCCTGAACTACCTCAAATTGCAACTGACCCACGGCAGCCAATATTAACGGCCCGCCTCCCTCATCATTACGTTGACGTAGTGCCTGCACGGCACCCTCTGCCAATAATTGCTCAATACCTTTCTGATATGACTTATATTTATCCATATCCTTATTACGGATGTACGCAAATATCTCTGGACTGAATGATGGGATGCCTGGGAAAGCAATTTTATCATTCCCCGAAAACAGCGTGTCACTATAGATGAATACAGCAAACACAGCACAGGCACACAAACATGAACAGAAAGGTAGGTGAAAGTTACTGAGTAAATAATAAAAGTACGCAAAAGTGCAAATACAACAACAAACAAAAAAGGAATGAAAACTGAAATTAAAAACATACCCAATAGCAAAATTACCAGGATTGTTAATACCAATCACGTCTCCTGGATATGCAACCTCAATCGATTCACGATCACTACCAAATAATGTTTGTGCCGTTGCCAAATTATATCTCTTGTTTGGCTTGGATCGGGAATGTCCTACCTTCATACCCTTATGGAATGATCCAGAAACTATACGTATGTAGGCTAACCGATCACGATGTCGTGGATCTAAATTGGCTTGTGTTTTAAATACAAATCCTGAAAATTCATGATGATTTGGTGATATAATTAATGATGATTCGTCATCCTCGTTAGTATTCTTCTTCTTCGTCTCGTCCTGTGCCACATTACTACTACTACTTTTGCTACCCATCTTGTCAGTAGTAGCAGATGCAGCAGCCAATCGTCCACTGGGACGTGTACCCATATCACAAAACTTATCTAAAAATAATTGTACACCAAAGTTGGTCATGGCACTACCAAAGAATAAAGGACTTTGACTTCCAGCCAACACACGATCCATATCTAACGGTGCAATTAATTCATTCAATAATTCAGAATCTTCAATCAATTTGTTATATAATTCATCATCGTCAATAACTTGTTGTAATGTGTTACTGTCGGACATGTGTACCTGTTGAACATCCGCCTTACCACCGCGCTTATCACCACGGTCGAATAAATGTACCATATTCGTCATCCGGTCCAATACGCCCTTAAATCGAATACCATCCCCAATGGGCCATAATATGGGATAGGTCGCCAAGCCGAATTCGCCTTCGATTTGATCCATTATCGTATATGGCGACAATGCCGGCCGGTCCATCTTATTAACGAAGGTGAATAGCGGGAGCGAACGCATGCGACAGACTTCGAATAATTTACGCGTCCGCGATTCCAACCCCCTGGCCGCATCGAGCAGCATGACGGCATTGTCCGCGGCGGCCAATGCGCGGTAGGTATCCTCGCCAAAATCCTGATGACCGGGCGTGTCGAGTATGTTGATGCGCAGCGCATTGTAATCGAACGTCATGACCGTCGCGCTGATGCTGATCCCGCGCTGCTTTTCCATTTCCATGAAGTCGCTTTGCGTGGAACGTTGTTCCCCCTTTCGTCGTACGGCCCCTGCCATTTGCAACGCCCCGCCGTAGAGTAATAGTTTTTCCGTCATGGTCGTCTTGCCGGAATCGGGATGCGAGATGATGGCGAGATTCCGACGACGTTCGATTTCGGCAAGCGGCGCGAGGTAGGACGTGGCATCGATGGAGGAAAAGTAGTCATCCGAGGAGGAGGACGCGCCATCGGTGTCGATGATGGATGAACTACTACTACTACTACTACTACTGCTACCCCTCGACGATGACGATGCCGTTGTTCTTGTCGTCAGTGATGTTGGGATGACGTACTGGGGACTGCGCCGCAGGGGAGCAGCGACGAATGCTGCCTTGACAAAACAACGAATATCATTCTGAAGACTTGATGATAGTAATAGAGGAAGAAGAAGACAGCAGCAACCGTACGACCATTGCAGCGGCGGCCGTCGCCGATTGATCATCATTGAGTGAGGCCGGATTATCAACCTCAAATTTTACGGGTCTTGAAGAAGTTGCGGGAACCAGAGCGAGCGGGGTGGATCACGTCTTGACAACTTCACACCACACACACTGTTGTGCATGTGGCTGAAAAGATTCAACTGCGAGACTGCGAGGAGTTCAAGATTATCCTCCTATTCACTTACTGCGATCGTTTTTGGCCCCCTTTTTGTTGCTTGTTGCGTTGTACCAGAGTATTCTATTGTAAGTGTGATCTTTTCAAGCAGCTTTTGGATTTTAGCAACTTAAACTTTTAGTCGTTCATCACAAGCATTTGTTCATCTGTCTCTGTGCACAGATTTCGATTTTGTTTCCCCAGCCAGTGCCGAAACGTTTCTCGTGTCTGCCATTCCCGATAGGGTTATCCTGGGGTTTCTGCATGAATCTGGTTTCCTGTTTCCTTGGCTACATCATAATTGTTCTTGTCACTAAGTTCTGAGTCAGCAACTCAAAAGTATGCAGGTGTTCAAACAATAAGAACGAGGGGATAGTCAAGAGATTGCATTCTTGGACTGTCCTGATTGCTTTTGCGCGAAATACTGTACACCCGGCACCTTAGCTCTTACATAAAAATGAGGCGGTTTTAAAATCAAATAACCAAGGATGGAGTATGTAATCAAGGGTCGAGTCAGCCTTACAAAGATCGTCAACGATGAATCATTGACTTCATAGAATCATAGAAAATGTTGTAGTTTGTAGTTGTAGTAGTTCCTGGCAGCTAAGTACCTATTTACGTGTTCATTACTTACACTTGATTCAGAAAGATGATGAGAAAGGGGGTCGTGAAAAAGCGTTGATATGCAACCGTCTTTGCCGCCGACGAATTATAAACGCGATGATGAACGTCGTAACATCAGGCAAGATGCTATCGCGTAATCTAATCCTCCTCGCATGTACTGCCGCATTAGCAAGGGCAGCATGTAGTGATTATAAGTTTTGCGAGGAATGTCTTAATGAAGACTGCTCCTTTGCACCAGATGCGGGACAGTGTCTTGATTCCTGCGATATGATTGCCGACACGGCCTGCTTCGCCCCACCCGAGGGTTTCTTTGGTGATGATGCAGAAGAAATCTGTGGTAATGACTTGGACCTTACTGATCTACTGGGTGATCTAGCGGCCGGGAATATAACCGATGCTCTTGGTAGTCTAGTGAGTGACGAAACTGAAGCCGAGGCTACTGGCATGCTCGATGGACTTGGAGGTCTTCTTGGAGGCCTTGACCTCGGGAACATGACTGAAGCCGACCTTGGAGGTATACTAGGAGACCTTGGCCTTGGGAACATGACCGATGCAGATCTCGATGGTCTTATGGGGAGCTTATCCGGAATGGAGAACATGACCGAGGCTGATCTCGCTGGTGTGCTGGGGGGTATGCTCCCCGGGATGACATCTGCCCCCACGATGGCCCCTACTGCGATTCTTGAAGAGTCTGGAAGTGTCGTCAAGTTTACTACCACCGTTGCCGCATGGACTTTTGTCGGATCTTACATGGCCTTTGCATTAGTTTAATTGAGCGGTTCAGATAATTCTATCAGGACGGTTAGGTTATGATAAGATTTAGGGTTCAGATAAATGTAGAATGTAAAGAGTTTTAATTGTATAATTTAAGTGAAATTTATTCATCATCAGTTACAATATCTTCTTTATGGGAATTATAATTGCAGGAGTATATCAAAGATGCATCCCACCATCATCGTCGACAGTAGTAGTAGGATGTCTACATCTACTTTCCTCCTCCTCCTCAATTAATCGTTGTAGGAATAACGAACCATTATACTTTGGTATTTTATCATCTAAACTAATAAACACACCATGTCTCGTACGTAATTTTGATGACAATGATTGTGCATTCTCCATTTGTTTACTTATTACAACCTCATTTTCTTTTAATGCAGAAACTAGTTCATCATCATAGTGCTGCTGAACATTGTCAGAATCATTATCATCATCATCATTACTCTGCTCTGTCATTAATGCCTCATCAAGGAGTGTATTCGAATTTATTAGCTGTTGCAATGAGGATATCAATTCGATAAGACGTGCCTCCATTAATATAGGCTGATCGGTGATGGTGTCTTCCTTATCGAATACGGCATTACCGCTGACGGATAGTCGCTGTGTAGGTTGAATGAGGACATGTGGATCGGTGATCGCCGTCGTGGAGGTGGTTGCGTCGCCCACCATGGTACTTCCTCAATCGATCAATGTGCGCCTGTCGGTCGTACGAATGGTCCTCTTTCGAAAAGCAAGACCGGACCAAAATCTAAGATTCAAAGATTGCATGTGTTGTTCGTATTACACATGAGAGAGGTCGCTCCAGTCCACGGATGCTCAT
>Ga0247843_1009476_pt1 | contig 10803 bp, 10 predicted proteins | sample LaCruzMarch2017__FD_192420 | JGI IMG/M metagenome (GOLD analysis project Ga0247843, IMG submission 192420) | Freshwater microbial communities from meromictic Lake La Cruz, Castile-La Mancha, Spain - LaCruzMarch2017_8m | ecosystem: Environmental > Aquatic > Freshwater > Lake | place: Spain...
AGATTTTCAAAATATTTTTTTTTTTTCAATATTATCTGGTATCTGATCAAAATACAATAAATCAGAATTAAAATTTGATGGATAAATAGTTTGAAAAATATTTTTCAAATATTGCTTTCTGATAGGATTTTTTTTTACAATATTTGAACCCGGTATGACTTCTAAAGCTCCATTATCTATTGTTATATCGTTTAAAAACATCATTAGTTTAATCTCATTTTTCCAGCTATCACAATGCCATTCTCTTCCAAGGCCAATCTTTTTTTTATCTAGGTTAGAAACTTTTTGATCATAATAAGATTTCTGATAAACAAGTTTTTGAAAATAATTATGGTAATTATCATAAAAAATTGAAAGTATTTTATTTATTTGATTATTATTAAAAAAAAAATTTTTTAGTTCTGGAAAATTTTTTTCTACATTTGGGAATCGTATACCACCAACTCTATTTTCTTTACTTGTAGAATCTAATTTATATTTATCGTTTAACTCATAATTTATTTTTTCTAATTGCTCTTTATTTAATATTTTTTCAATAATAAAAAAACCCTCATTCTTGAATTTTTCTAAAATTTTTATTTCTTCTTGATTATTAGAATACTTTATTGCAGAATTTATTTTAATACTGAAATTTAATTCATGCTTATAAAATAAAAAATTTTTTATTAATAAATTAATTAACATTAAGCGAACTAGTGTCCAATAAATAATCAGCTATACAATGATATTTTTTATTATGCGTAATTAATATAACAATTTTAGATTTAGATAATTTTTTTATACATTTCATAATAAGTCTTTCATTTCTAGAATCTAATCCTGTACAAGGCTCGTCAAAAATCATTACTTCGGGATCCTTATAAATTGCTCTTGCTATCCCAAGTCTTTGTTTTTGTCCGCCTGAGATTTTACAACCTCTTTCACCAATCATTTCGTTGTATTTTAATTTTTTTTCTTTAACATAATGACTTAACCCTACTTTTTGTATTGCTTTTTCAAATTTTTTTAAATCATAATTTTTATCAAACAAAGTAACATTATTAAGTATTGTATCATCAAATAAATCAATATTTTGCGGTATATAACCAATATAATTAAAAACATCTTTATTTAAAATGTTTATATCGTTAAATAAAACCTTTCCTTTTGTTGGTTTTAAAAGTCCAGTAACTAAATCGACAATTGTACTTTTACCAGTCCCTGAAGGGCCATAAATTATTGTTAATTTATTTTTTTTAAAAATAAAATCTAATTTACTTAGAATTTTTTTTTTATTATCTTTATACTTAAAACTAACATTATCAAATTTTATTGTGTTTACTTTTACATCCAACAACTTTGTTTTTTTAATAGTCTCATTTTTGAAATCAAAATTTTTTGTAACAATCTGAATGCTAGATTTTCCAAAATTATAATTATTAAATGCTTGCAACAAACGATTAATCGAAGGTAAAATTTTAAAAAAAGACGCCGCAAAGACTGACAATACTGGTATTGCTTCAGAAAATTGTATAGAATTTATAAATATCAACAAAATTATTCCAAAAATTGTTATAATGAATATTTCGATTAAATTTTTTGGAAATTGCTGATAGTGTTGAAAATTTCTATTAACTTTTATCAAATTATTGCAAACTGAAGTGTATGCTTGGCCAAAAAAATTTGTTAATTGCAATAACTTAACATTTTTAATGTATATTAAAGCCTGTTGAGCAACTAACTGTTTTTTACCTTCAGTTGACTGTCTTAAATTTGAGATTAACCTTATTTTATTTTTAAATAAAATATTAAATGTAAAAAATATTGATAATCCAATAATAAATATTAACAATGTTATAAATTTATTAATACTTAATAACAATATTAATATAAAAACTAAAAAAGTTATTTCACTTAAAAAAGTTAGTATTCCATATAATACATAATTTACAAAAATAGATATCTCACCAAAAATATTTCTAATAAGATTAGAAGAATTGTTTAATAAAAAAAAAGAGTAGTCTTTAGATATATATTTTTTAAATAACTCTAATTGTAAATAGTAATTAATTTTTAGTAAGAAATTAATTTGATATCGTACCGTAAATAATAAAAAACTTGATCTTATAAAGTAAATTGTAATAAAAGAAATTAAAAAAAATTCCGTTAGATTTAGGTTATGTAATTTTAAAATTGGAAAAATTAAATGATCAATATTAAGATCGTTTATTACCTCCAAAGATTTTTGAGGTGCAGAAATTGTTGCGATTATAGGAAAAATCATTCCAATACCGACCATTTCCAAAAAAAAACTAATAAAAATTAAAACACATAATTTAATAAATTTAATTTTAAAATTTACTGGTAATATTTTTATAGGATGTAGCAAAATAATATATAAATTTTTATTTTTTGAAATAATTTAAATACCAATTAATAAATTTTTTAATTCCAAAACCAATTTTAGTATTTGGTGAAAAATTAATTAATTTTTTTACCTTAAGATTATTTGCTAAAGTGCTTTTAATATCACCTTTCTGCATAGGTAAAAATTTTATTTTTGCTTTTTTTTTTAGTATTTCTTCTATTGTTCTCACATATTGCATCAAATTAATTTTCTTACTATTTCCGATATTTAAAATTCTATATGGAGCAGAACTTGTAGAAGGATTATCAAATTTATTTTTTTTAGTAATCTTTGGGGGTTTATTAATTAATCTTTTAATAGATTCAGAAACATCTTCAACGTATGTAAAATCTCTTGTGTGGTCACCTCTGTTAAAAATATTTATTGGCTTGTTATTAAGTATGTTTTTTACAAAAATAAATAAAGACATATCTGGTCTTCCCCAGGGTCCGTAAACAGTAAAAAAACGTAAACCTGTTGTTGGTAATTTATACATATAACTATAACTATGAGCCATTAATTCATTAGATCTTTTTGTAGCTCCATAAAAAGCTACGGGATGAGAAGCAATATTGTTTTCTTTATAGGGTGAATTAATACTAGCCCCGTAAACACTACTAGTGCTAGCGTAGATCAGATGTTTACAGTTACATCTTCTTGAAACTTCTAGAATATTTGTAAAACCAATTAAATTACTTTTAACATAGGCCATTGGATTAGTTATACTATATCTTACGCCGGCTTGGGCAGCTAAATGAACTATTATTTTTATATTATTAGCTGAAACTAATTTATAAATTTTTTTGTAATTGATAAGATCAATTTTTTTGAATTTAAATTTTACGTTTTTTGTTAGTTCCCGAATTCTATTTTTTTTTATTTGAACTGAATAATAACTATTTAAATTATCAATGCCAAAAACGCTCCAGCCAGCTTCTAACAACTTTTTAGACACATGGTAACCAATAAAACCAGCTGAACCAGTCACTAAAATTTTTTTTTTCACTTCTTAAGATCTAAAAACTTTTTTATTATCAGCTTCAAGTCTTCCTCTGGCATCTATTATTAACTTAGAAAATTTTAAAATTTTTTGATAATCATAAAAATCATGATCAGTTAAAATAACAATAGCATCAAATTTAGATAAATTTATATAATTTAATTTAATTGATTTGTAAAAAAGATTATGATGTCTGCTTTTTTCTATTTTTTTAATATAAGGATCGTGGTAAAATATATTAGCTTTTATTTTCTTTAAAATTTCAATAACTTCCAGTGATGGGGACTCTCTTATGTCGTCAACATTTTTTTTATAAGCAACGCCTAAAATTAAAATATTAGCTTTAGTTAATGGCTTATTATTAATTGATAATGCATTTTGTAAATTACTAACTACATAGCTTGGCATTTGCTCATTGATCTGGCCTGCTAGCTCTATAAATTTAGTATTTACTTTATATTGTTTAGCTTTCCAAGTTAAAATAAAAGGGTCAATTGGGATACAATGTCCACCAAGGCCGGGTCCTGGATAGAAAGGCTGAAAGCCAAATGGTTTAGTTGTAGCAGCTTTAATAATATCAAAAATATCTAAACCCATTTTTTGACAAACAATTTTTAATTCATTCACTAATCCAACATTTATACATCTATAAATATTCTCTAAAAGTTTGGTCATTTCAGCAGTTCTGATATTTTTTACTTTAAAAGTTGATTTAACAACAAAATTATAAACACTATCTGTCAAATTTAAACATTTTATCGTAAATCCACTTACTATTTTTGTAATTTTATCAATAGAATATTTTTCATTTCCTGGGTCCTCTCTCTCTGGAGAATAACCAAGAAATACATCTTTTCCAACTTTGAATCTTTTTTTTTCAAAAATAGGCAAAAAAAACTCTTCAGTAGTTCCAGGGTATGTTGTGCTTTCTAATATAAAAAGTTGACCTTTTTTGAAAAAAAATTTTGTCGCTTCCAAAGTGTTTGTTATATACGACATATCTGGGTTTTGATGTTTATCTAATGGTGTAGGCAAACAGAATATCAATACATCGCACTTTTTAACAATAGAGAAATTGGTTGTGGGCATGAATTTATTTTTATTCATTAAGACAATATCTTTATTTTGAATTGTTTTAATATATGAAATATTTTTTTTTAAATTTGATATTTTTTTTTTATCAATATCAATCCCAAAAACTTTAACTTTATTCAAACAAAACTGCTTAGCTAAGGGTAAACCTACATAGCCTAAGCCTAAAATTCCAACCGCAAATTTATTCTGCGAAATTTTTTCATTTAAGGTTTTATACATATAAAAAAATTATATATTGACTTAAAAATTTTACTTATCTTACTTACTTTACTTTTAAACTATTAGTAAAATACTTTAAATCTATTATTAATAAACAGTTATTGTTTTAAAAAGAACAAATTATTGCAAAATTTGATAAGAAAATCGTTATAATTCAATCAAGAATAAACTTATTTTTTTTATTGAAATCATAATTTCTATTTATCTGTTCTTTTTTGAGAATAACATAATTTTCTAAAATTAATACGTCCATTTCATTACTCATAAAACATTCATAAGCATCTTGGGGGGATAAAACTATTGGTTCGCCCCTAACATTAAAAGAGGTATTACAAACCATAGGACAACCTGTTTTATCATAAAAAGATTTGATTAATTTATAATACCTGGGATTTAAATCTTTATTAACAGTATGAACTCTAGAAGAATAATCCAAATGGGTAATGCAAGGAAAAATTGATCTTAACTCATTTATTTTATCAGAAATAGTTTGAAAAAAAATACCTTCTTTTTTTTTAATTCTAAATTTATTTTTTATACTATATACAAAAGTCATATATTCACTTTTTAGGCAATTATTAAAGTAATTTTGAGCTTCTTCTTCTAAAATTGAAGGCGCAAAAGGCCTAAAACTTTCTCTAAATTTTATTTTTAAATTTAAATTTTTTTGCATATTTTTATCTCTTGGGTCTGCAATTATAGATCTTGATCCTAAAGCTCTTGGTCCAAATTCAATTTTTCCTGAAAACCAACCAATTATTTTTCCTTCATTAAGAAAATCTGCTGTTAATTTAAATAATATTTCATCTTGATAATAACTGTATTTAATTTCTTTTGATTTAAGAAAAGTAAGAATATCAGAATTGCTATACCAAGGACCAAGAAATGTTCCGTTCATTGAGTCAGGAAAATTAATCTTTCTAATACTACTTTTTTCTTTTAGATAATAAAAAGATAATGCTGCTCCTATACTTGATCCAGCATCTCCTGCTGCTGGGTAAACCCAAATATCTTTAAAAAAATTTTTTTCGGCTAATTTTCCATTTATACTGCAATTTAAAGCCACACCACCCGACAAACATAAATTGTTTGAATTAGTTAGATCTTTAAAATAAACACAAAAGTTAATTATTAAATCTTGCAAAACTTCTTGAACTGAGCAAGCTATATTCATATAAAATTGCGTAATATCGGCATCCGGCGTTCTAGGTTTTTCTTTAAACAAATTAAGAAAATTTTTAGAAATCATAATAGATGATTTATCAAAATCGAAATATTTCATATTAAGTTCAAATTCCCCATTACCGTAACTTTTAATGCACTTCATAATTTGTTCCTTATAAATAGGTTGTCCATATGGGGCTAATCCCATTAACTTGTATTCACCTGAATTAACTTTAAAACCACAATAATATGTGAAAGCTGAATAAAATAATCCAAAAGAGTGAGGATAATTTATTTTTTTTATAAGCTTCAAAGTTTTTCCTGCTCCCAACCAGACTGTGGTTGTGTCAAATTCTCCAACTCCATCAATACAAATAACCAGCGCGTCTTCAAAAGGGCTAAGGAAAAATGCGGCTGATGCATGAGATAAATGATGATGTCCAATATAAATCTTTTTTTTAAATTCATTAAACAGAATTCGATCTAGTAGGCCAGATTCAATAAAATCCTCTGCAATATCCGATTGATCAAATATTGTAGTTTCTAAGGACATTTTAAGTCCAAAAAAAGAAAATTTTGAAAAATTAAAAAAATTCAAGAAAAAATTTTTTAGTTGTCTTAAAAACTTTTCTACTCCGTTTTCATAATAAACAATAATATCAATATCTTCTAAATTTATTGAATTTGATCGTAATAACCAATTTATAGAATTTTTTGGGAAACTAAAATCATGTTTCTTTCGAGAGAAATTTTCTTCTTTAACTGCGCCTAAAATTTTATCTTTATAAAAAAGGGAAGCAGCTGAGTCATGATAATTATAAGAAAGACCTAAAATATACATTATGTACCAATGAAAAAAAGTAATAGATAATTCGTATAATTAAATTCTGAAAGACTAATACTTTTTTTCTTTTTTTTAAGAATTTTTCTAGAAAAAATTAAAATTATATAAATAATTTTATAATTAAAATTTATAGAATAATTAAAGATAAGTTTTTCTTTATGCACTTTAAATATGTGAATTATATTATTAAACATTTCAAATTTCTTTTTTTAAAATATATTCTAATATTATTTTTGCCACCTCTTCTTGTCCAGAATCATTTAAATGAATATGATCGACAAAAAATTTATTTTGTAAATTAATTCGAGAAAAAAAATCAAAATTAACTATTTGATTATATAAATTATTATAAAAAAAACTCTGCGCATATTTTTTTTCAGGATTTATTTTTTCAATATTATCTAAATCAAATTTTACACTTTTAGGAATTTCTTTATCATTTATATTTGGATAAGGTTGTAAAAAACAATGAAATTTTCCTTTAAATTCTTTCGTAATAGCATAAATTTGTCGAATATTATGAATATAATTATTAACACCATCTAATCTCGGTTTAAATCTAGTATAAGTATAACCCCATTCTATATCTTTTTTAGTAATTTTAATTCCAAATAACCTATTTTTTAAAATAATAAATTTTTTAACAAAATTAAATTTTAAGAAAAATATTTTTAATAATTGAATAATACTAAATTTTTCTGGAAAATTAATATTCAAATAAAAAGCTAGATCGTCAATAGATCTATCATGATTTTTTTTCCAAGAACCATCAAATTTGCTGCCCATAGAAGAATGAACAAAATCATTATAACTAGAGATACTTATAACATATTTTGGTTTCAAATCTGAAATCTCTAATGAAAAACGTATTAGTTCTTGCCAACTACAATATGCGGCGCATGCGGCGTTTAACACTACAAAATTTACTTTCTCTTTCATTAAAAATTTATTAAGAACAGAACAAATTGTTTTCTCATTACTAGAAGCGCCAAGACCCATAGCAACAGATCCTCCTAAAATTACAATTAATTGTTTATTTGATACATCTTGAGTTAAATTAGAGGAATTCAAACTTACAAAACCTCTTTCGTCTGTATATAAGTCTTTGAGTGGGCCTGAATTTTGGTCAATAGGAATAAATGATTTTCCAGGACGATGACCAAGCCTTAAGTCTCTAGGATATCTACTATTTTGCTTTTTCCAAGTCAAATTTTTACAAAAAATTAATAAATTATTTTTAACGAGATTTTATAAATAAACAATTACATATATCATTTCTTTCTGAAATCTCTCTATTTCTAGAAATCATTTTAAATTTATTTTTTCTTAGAAAAAAATCAATTTTAGTTTCATTAAAGGGTGAAGTTTCAATCATCAGAGTTTTAACACTTTTTAATAATTGCAAAGATCCTTTTAGGATTAAGAGTTCAATTCCATCAACATCAATTTTTATATGATCTGGTTTAGGCAATTTATAAATACTATAAAAATCATCGAGCTTTATTGAAATAGTACTTGTACTTTTTATAAATTTTTTATTCTCTGCGCTAATAAATGGAGATGGTTTATTTAAGGAATGTAATGCATCTCCAGGTGTTATAGTTTTATAATATACATTTTTTTTAGCTGTAATATTTGATAATCCTATAGGTATTAAAAATATTTTTTTTTGTAAATTATTAAGAAAAATATTTTCATGTTGCAAAGCATAATTTAAAGGGTCTAATTCAAATGACAATGTATATATCTTTCTAGCTTGTGCAGCTACTAAAGGAAAAAAACCTATATTAGAACCTATATCTAAAAAAATATCTTTTTTTTTAAAAGTTTTTATCCAATCAAGTGTTTTTCTTTCAAGCAAAGAAGTATTTTTTATTCTCCAATATAATCTTTCATGCCCTGCTCGAAAAATTAATCTTTTTCTAGTATCTATTGGATTTTTTATGATACAAGTATTATTTACAGTTTGAAGAAAAACGTTACCAAAAAAATTTTGCCCATTAATAAAAAATAATTTACTTAATAACTTACAAATTAATCTAATTAATTTTCTTACTAAACTTGGTCTGTAGCCTTGTTTATTTGCAGTCATCAAATTCTTAATCCTTTACTTTTTTAATTTTTTTTATAATAATTTTTTAGTTTTTAAGATAATTTTTTTCGTATAAAATATTAAAGTCTGAATAATTTTTAGAAAATTTTGAGAGAAGATTGTATTCTTTAACCCAAATACAGAGATCTTTTTTTTTGAATACTAAATTTTCTAAAACAAAATGCAATTCTGATAACCTATTAATTCCTGAAATAATGTCATTAAATAGTTTTTTATTTATAATTGGCAACATAAAAACTGATGTCATAACTAGTGTAATTTTTTTTTTTAGAAAATTTTTTTTAAACATTATATAGCAATTTTCATTTGAAATTTCTGTAATAGGCAAACTAAAAACTAATTTTTTTTTCATGCAATAATCCCTTATATAAAAACTTTGTATGGCAATAGGTATATTGTAATTACTAAATGGTCTTGGCAAAGTATAAGTTAATGCCCTTTTCAATCTATCACCCCAGTCTGCATCAACTGTGATGAAAATTTAGTGTTGTTAGATATTGAAAATTTTTGATAATAAGTCCCAAATTTTCTATCCTGATGAAATTTATTTGGTTCTGGCGAAAATAAAGATTTAAACCTTAAGTTTAGCGATACTCTAGTATGATTAGTTTTATTTAAAACATTTCCATGTAAATATCCTGGGTTAAATATTATGTATTGGCCTTTTTTTAGTTCTATAAAATTTTTTTTTTGTGGTTTTTTAATAAATATCTTTTTATTTTTTTTTATTTCCTTAAAAATTTTCAACGTATATGTGCTATCCATTATAAACATTGAGTTAGTACCGTATGTATTAGTTAAGGGTATCCATAAATTTAGCTGAAAAGGGGAATCTGAAGACCAACTATCAGAATGCGCTGGAAGTATAGATGTTTTGTCATTCGGCATTTGGATTGAAAGGTTTAATTTAGACTGAACTAATAAATCTGGACCCAATAGCGAAACTAGACTTTCATATGAAAAATTTTTAATTAATAGATTCCAATTAATCGAATTAATTTTTTGAAAACAATTTAATCTTAAAGAATTAATTTTTTTATAAGTTACATATTTATGTAAGTCAGCGAGATTAAGATTATAATCTTTATTTATTTTTAATATTTCTTTATTAATTACGGCGTATATTGGATTTAATATTTTTATATCTCCTATAAACAGATTATGTGATTTCATATTTTATGTTAGGAAACGTTATGATAATAAAAATAATTCAATTTTTTTGATTGCAAGGGTTATATCTACTGCTTCTTTAATATTATAATTTTCATTTAAGTACAAATGAAAACAGTTATTTCTATAATCTAAAGCATTTATCGATTTAAAAGTATCCTTTAAATATTTTCTAGCCCATTTCCAATCATATACAACGCAACCATAATGCCAACCCAAAGGTACTCCTTCAGCTATAAGCATGTCCGTAAATTTTTTTTTTGAAATTTTAATTAATTTTTTATTAAAATATACCGGTAAATAAAATGGAGCATTTCCAGAATTAAAATTTAAAATCTCACATGACTTAATATTATTTTTATTAAATTGACTAATAAGTTTTTTAACAAAAAATAATCTCCGTTTATTCGTTTGATTTAATCTTCTCAAGCTTGAAAGCCCAATTGCGCATGAAAATTCATCTGTATTCCAATTTAATGCTGGAAATAGAGAATATTTAGGATCTCTTAAATCTAATTTTTTATCCCATAAAATTTTTCCGCGATCGCCATAAGCTAAAACCTTTTTAAATAATTTAAATTTTTTTGTAAAAACTAAACCGCTTGAGGAATTTGCAGCTAAATTTTTTCTATACATTGTTGAAAAGGCAGCAATATCTCCAAATGTTCCTACTTTTTTTCCAGAAACACTTGCGCCTATTGATTGACTGCAATCCTCTAATAGAAATATTTTCTTTTTTTTTGCATACTTGGCTATATCATCAATGTCAGATACTGGAATTCCGGCTGCATGGGTAATTTGGATAAGCTTTG
>Ga0247843_1009480_pt1 | contig 10800 bp, 11 predicted proteins | sample LaCruzMarch2017__FD_192420 | JGI IMG/M metagenome (GOLD analysis project Ga0247843, IMG submission 192420) | Freshwater microbial communities from meromictic Lake La Cruz, Castile-La Mancha, Spain - LaCruzMarch2017_8m | ecosystem: Environmental > Aquatic > Freshwater > Lake | place: Spain...
TCGTCCATCAGTGGGCGCATGAGCGTGAAACGCTTTTGAATCGCAACAATCAAGGGCGGCAAAGTGGCCATGCATCCCTTCTGGCGGAGTTGAAAAATATGTCAACTTATTTCTGGACGAATCCTTACATTTATTTTGACTTACAATTGTTTTCACCGATCGGTGATTTTATTTGTAATCGCCTCGAAAAAATTTCCTTCATCTGCAAGCAGATTTTGGCGTGCGTTTATCCCAGATTTCTTTCGACTCATGACATGATGAGCCAGTGTTTAAGCTATTCCGAGCACGTTTTTAATTTCGCGGAAAAGCTCTCCTTCTCAGAACTGCAACCCCATTTTCTTTAACAACTATTTTCACCGATCGGTGATATTAATTGTAAATTCTTACTCAAAACTGAAAGCCATTGCAATAGGGGTCAGGAATTAATTATTGACTTCTTGACAAGGCACTCGGGAGGATTCAAGGGATCTTGAGGTTCATATTTGGCGATGATTGATGCCCCTCCCCACAGCAACATGGGAATTATGTCTACAATTAATTCCGACCCCTTACGTCCTTCCACCGTTGTCGCCAAGCAACCTTTCAGCCAGGCGAACCTGCTGCTTACATTTATTTTCACTTACAATTGTTTTCACCGATCGGTGATTTTATTTGTAATCGGCTTGGAAAAATTTCCCTCGTCTGCAAGCAGATTTTGGCGTGCATTTATCCCAGATTTCTTTCGACTCATGACATGATGAGCCAGTGTTTAAGCTATTCCGAGCACGTTTTTAATTTCGCGGAAAAGCTCTCTTTCTCGGAACTGCAACCCTATTTCTTTGAACAATTATTTTCACCGATCGGTGATATTAATTGTAAATCCTTACGCAAAACTGAAAGCCATGTGGGGGAAAGCAAATCCAAGCACTCGCATTCCGTGCGTCCGCAATTTCGTCGAAAGGTAGACACTTTTGAGACGCTGGGTCTTGTGCGGTGGGAGGAAAGCCTTGGCCACTTTCTAACCACTTTCTGGCCGCTTTCTGGTCACTTCTCGGTCACTTCTCGGTCACTTCTCGGTCACTTCTCGGTCACTTCTTGGTCACTTCTTGGTCACTTCTGGTCACTTCTGGTCACTTCTGGTCACTTCTGGTCACTTTCCGGTCACTCTTCGACCACTTTCCGGTTACTTTTCGGTCACTATCGGCCGCGGGGTCGGTTCCACATATTGACTTATTATTCTCTTTTTCCAACTCCACCGCTGGCCTGCAACCTCCTCATCGCGTTCCAAACGCTATTCGGCGCGCCAGCGTTGAGTTCTCTGGCAATCCAGCTCATCGACATCGATGTCTGTTTTCGGAGTTCCGCCGCCAATTCGATTTTTAGCGGATCGCCCTTCCTGCGCGCTCTCAGTTCCTCAAGTTCCACTTTTCTTTTCCCCAAAAACTCCGCGATCACACACGTTGACTTTTCCTCCATCGTTTCGGCTACGGCATCCCCCTCGTGAATCTCCCGATTCGCGTTTTCCGCCACTCCGGATCCCACCAGTCTCTCCAGAAAATCCTCCGCACCGAATCTCCAACCTCGCCGGATTCCACTCCAGCGCTTCTCGTCCGCATGCCCCTCCATGCGACGCCTCCGGCAAAGCACGCCGCCATCCGGGGCGAGGAGCTCCAATGGCCTCCGCCTTCATTGCTCACTCCCAAAAACGCAAAAAAAGCCATAGTCACCAAAGTGGCCCTGCCCGATGGTCTGACGCCCGACCGCGCTCTTTTCCTCGCCGTAAGCGATCCGGAAAACTCACTCAAGCTTCACCGTCACCCCCGCCCATCGGGCGATTCCCGCTTCCTGTAGGCGCTGGGTGTCATTTTGAAGCGCCTGCCGAAGACTGTGGCGAAATACTGGCTGGAGTTGAACCCGCAATCCAAGGCGATCCCTGTGATCGGGCGCTCCGGATTTTCCCGGATTTCCCTCGCGGCGTGCTCGAGGCGGCACTGGTTGAGGTAGTCGATTCCCCCGGCGTTGACGAGCGATCGGCAGCAGGCGCTGAATGCTGTGACTCCCATTCCGCACTGGGCTGCCATCTGAGGCAGTGTCCATAGCTCACGGGCGCTCGCGTGGTTGTTTGCCAGATCGCGCAAAAAGAGGTCCACGGTGCGTCGGCGCGAGGTCAGGTGCTCGTTCTGGTGGGTTTGCTGCTCCCCGAGCGCAACGAGCACCTCGAGAAAAAGGCGGTTCAACAGTGCGATCATGCGCGACTCGAGTTGGGGTGCGGGCCAGCGGGCGGCGCATTCGCCAAGGCTGCGGAAGGCTTCGCCGATGGCCGGGGAGGCATCCCACACCGGATTTTCCGTGTGGCGGAGTTTTTTGCTCAATTCGATGCGGTCGTCATCCGTCATCGCCAACCAACGCGGCCAGCGCCACTCCTGATTGGGTCTTCGCACGCCCACATCCAGGATCAGCCAGTGGAGCTTTCCAGGGCCGATGTCTGGAGCGCCCAGCTTGTGCAACTGCCATGGGCGCGTGGTGGTGAAATGTCCGGGACGAAGTTCATAATTCTTCGACTCCACCGAAAATGCCATCGAACCTGTTTCAAGAAATGTGATTTCCAAGCCCTCGTTGCGGTGGGATTCGGTTCCCCAATTCTGCGCTCCCACGCCGCTGAAGTATCCGATGCTGGTGATGCCTGGAAGTTGCTTTGGACCCAGTCTGATGCCCGGATAGTGACCTTTTGTGAGTGCGCAAAGCCGGATCCTGCCATCGCGCATGGCGGCGAACTGTGGCGCGCAGGAATCTATGCCATAGCGCGATCTTCCCTCGCTGTAGATCGGCTCGGAGGGGTTGGGCATGGATGTTCAATATCATTCGCCGAATAAATCCGCAAGAAAAGCGCCAGGCGTTTCGATAGGGAGATTCCGGTCCGCAACCACCCTCCCACAAACCCAAAAAAACCCTCTCATGACAACGATCGACTGGACCATCATCGCCATTTACCTTATCGCCGTCGTCGGCCTCGGTGTGGCCGCAGGCCTCATCCACCGCAAAGGCGAAACGGGCGGGGAGGGTGGCCACTACTTTCTGGCTGGAAACACGCTGGGTTGGCCGGTCATCGGCTTGGCGATGTTTGCCGCGAATATTTCCACGGTCCATCTGGTGAGCTTGGCGGAGGCGGCCTACAAATATGGACTCGTCTTTGGAAATTTCGAGTGGATGGCCGGATGCACCCTCATCCTGCTCTCGCTGTTTTTTGCGCCGCTCTACCTGCGTTCGCGCGTGGCCACGCTCCCGGATTTTCTTGAGCGCCGCTTCAATCGCGGCTGCCGCGATGTGCTCTCGGTGGTTTCACTCTTCTCCGCGATTGTGATCCACATGGGCGTGGCACTTTACACAGCCGCATGGGTGCTCAGGGGCATCCTTGGCTTGCCGCCCGGGGCGACCATTTTGGGGATAGATGCCCTGCTGCTTTTCATCACGGTTCTTGGTCTGCTCACAGGCGCCTACACCATGTATGGCGGCTTGCTGGCCGTGGTTTGGACCGAGAGCGTGCAAACAGTTCTTCTCCTCCTTGGAGCCTTGGTGATTACTGTTGTCGCCTACATTGAGGTGGGCGGATGGCATGAAATGGCTCGCACGCTGGCGACAAATCCCCATCCGCTCTCCAAGGTTCCCGGCAGTGGCGTGGACTGGGGAACGGGGAATTTCCTCAACATGGTGCGCGATTCGAGCGACCCGTCGGGCCTGGCCTGGTATTCGATCCTGCTCGGCTACCCTGTCATCGGCATCTGGTATTGGTGTTGCGACCAGACGATCGTCCAGCGCGTGTTGGCGGCAAAGGATGAGAAACATGCCCGCCTGGGCCCGCTTTTCTGCGCCTTCCTGAAAATCTGGCCCGTCTTCCTGTTTGTGCTTCCCGGTGTGATGTGTGTGGCGCTGGTGCAGAAGGGGGCATTTGGCGGAGCAGCCCCTGAAACGGCGGCGGACACCTTTACCTTCCTTATCATGAACCTGCTTCCCGTAGGGCTCAAAGGCTTGGTTGCCGCTGCGATGCTGGCTGCCGCGATGCAGACATGCTCGGCGGCGCTGAACTCCACCGCCACGCTGGTCGCCTACGACATCTTCAAGCGCTACAAGCCGGACCTCTCCGACCACTCGCTCGTCCGCATTGGCAAATGGACGACGGTTTTTGGCACATTCCTCGCGATCGCCTCGTCCCCGCTCTTCGGCCACTACACCACGATTTTCGAAGGCATCAACAAGCTCATCACTTTTGTGGCGCCGCCGATCACAGCCGTCTTTCTGGTCGGCGTCTTCTGGTCCCGCCCGGCCGGCAAGGCGGCGTTCACCACGCTCGTCACGGGGATGGTTATCGGCGCGTCAATCCTCGTCCTTGATTGGACCGGCATCTATCGCGGCGACTACATGCTCATGGCCTTTTTATTGTGTGTGCTCTGCATCGCCATCATGGCCGCGTGCGCTTACATCTTCCCCGAACCGCTCAAGGAGGAGGCCAAGCCGCTCATTTGGGAAACATGGTCCGAACCGATCCGCCAACGATGCGGAACCGGCTTCTCCGACTATCGCCTGATGTCGGGCCTCGTGGTCGTTGTTTTTGTGGTCCTCTACATCGTCTTCCGCTGAACCCTTCACTCATGAAAAAAACCACCCTCCTGCCCATCGCACTTGGCCTTGCCATGAGTGCCTGCCAAACTATGCCAAAAACCGAACCCATCCACGGCTCCACCAACCCGACACCCGAAAATGCCTCAAAGGCGAAGGTGAAATACTACGGCTCCATCATCGAACTCCGCCCGGAGAAGGAGAAGGAATACCGCGAACTCCACGCCAATGTCTGGCCGGAAGTCCGTGCGGCCATTGCCAAGGCGAACATTCGAAATTTCAACATCTATGCCACCGAGATTGCGGGAAAACGTCTTCTCGTGAGCCATTTTGAATACATCGGGACGAACCCCGAGGCGGATTTCGCCTCCATTGGAAATGATTCCACCACCAAACACAAATGGTGGCCGCTCACAGACGCCTGCCAGATTCGCTTGCCCGGAACTCCTGAGGGCAGCCAGTGGCTCAGCATGGAACAGGTCATGCATCTCGATTAAGCGCTGCCACGAACTCCTCGAACCATGCCGGGACTCTTAAGCGAAAAAACCATTTTCCTCACCGGTGGCTCTGCGGGAATTGGCCTCGAGTGCGCCAAGGCCTATGCCCGCGAGGGGGCGAGGGTTGCCATTTGTTGTCCAGACCTGAAAGAGGCCCAACAGGTCGCACAGTCGCTTGGCGGAAGCCACATCGGGCTCGGTTGCGATGTTTCCGACGGCCTGCAGGTTCGCGCTGCTATTGAAGAGATCGTTGCCCAGTTCGGCCACCTCGATGCGATCCACAACAACGCGGGGATTGCCTCGCCATCCGCCACCTTGCACGAAACCTCCGAGGCGGAGTGGGATCGCCTTTTTGCCATTAATGTGAAGGGCGTTTACTGGACTGCGAAGCATGGCTTCGAGGCGCTCAAAGCCTCGCGCGGATGCATCTTGAACACCAGCAGCCTGGTCGGTGAAATCGGGCAGGAAATCCACGCCGCCTACTCGGCCACCAAGGGCGCGATGAACGCCCTCACCAAATCGATGGCCCTCGACTACGCGAGGCATGGCATTCGCGTGAATGCCGTCTGCCCCGCCGGGGTCTGGACTCCGATGCTGCGCCAGTGGGCTTCCGAGCAACCCGATCCCGCCGACATCTCGCGTTACCTCGATGATATCCACCCTCTCGGATTTTGCCCCGAGGGCGATGTCATTGCCGATGCCTCTGTTTATCTCCTTTCCGAAAAAGCCCGCTTCGTCACCGGCCACCTCATGCATGTCACCGGCGGCGCGGAACTCGGCTATCGCCGCTGAACATTTTTACTATGATCAAAAATATCACCACCCGCGACGCCCGCTTCCCCATTGGCTCCGGCCACGGCAGCGACGCCATCCACCGCGATCCCGTTTACTCCTACGCCGCCACGCTGCTCCATGATGACTCGGGCCTCGTTGGCACGGGCCTTGCATTCACCCTCGGTGAGGGAAACGAATTGGTGTGCCGCGCGGCGGAGTTCTACGCGCGTCAACTTGTCGGCCGCGACATCGAGGAGGTCATGGCCGGCTTCGGCGAATTCCAGCGCAAGCTCTCCGACGAGCAGCAATTCCGCTGGCTTGGGCCGCACAAGGGCCTTGTGCACCTGGCACTCGCATCAGTGACCAATGCCTGCTGGGACCTCTGGGCCCGCAAGCGTGGTGTGCCGCTTTGGAATCTCCTCCTCGACCTCTCCGCTAACGAACTCCTCGCCACGCTGGATTTTTCGTATGTCACCGACGCCCTCTCCCTCGACGAAGCCCGTGCCTTGATCGAAACGCCCCGCGCCACCCGCACGGATCGCGAAGGCATTTTGGAAGCAGGCTATCCCGGTTACGACACCTCGATCGGTTGGTTCAACTACAGCGACGAGCAAGTGGCCAGCAATGTCGCCAAGTCCGCTGCGGAGGGTTTCACCGCCATGAAACTCAAGGTCGGTTCGCCCGACATCGCCCGCGATGTGCGCCGCGCGCGCCTCGTGCGGCAGGCTGCGGGCGACTCCGTGCGTCTCATGGTCGATGCCAACCAGCAATGGACGATCGACCAATCCATCGCCTTCTCCGAGGCCACGCGAGATTTGAACCTCTTCTGGCTCGAGGAACCCACGCATCCCGATGATGTGCTCGGCCACCACACCATCGCCGAGGCCATCGCCCCCGTGAAGGTTGCCGCTGGCGAGCATGTGCCGAACCGCATTCTTTTCAAAAACTACCTTCAGGCCGGTGCCATGGCCATCTGCCAGGTCGATGCCGTTCGCGTCGCGGGCGTGAGCGAGTTTTTGGTCATCAGCCTTCTTGCAAAAAAATTCGGAGTTCCCGTGATCCCCCATGTCGGCGACATGGGCCAAATCCACCAGCACCTCGTGTTGTTCAACCACATCGCCCTCGACCACGAAGCGATCTTCCTCGAGCACATCCCGCATTTGCATGACCGCTTCACTGAACCAGTGAAAATCGTCGGCGCGCGCTACACCACTCCGAGTCTGCCCGGAACCTCGTGCGAGCTGAAAGAGTAGGCCGCCCTTATCAGGTGGCGGTTTGTTTTTGGACTCCTAGTCCGTCGATGCCGAGTTCGATGGTGTCACCGGCTTTGAGGTATTGTGGCGGATTGAATCCGAGACCGACCCCAGCTGGAGTGCCGGTGGAAATGACATCGCCGGGCAGGAGTGTCATGAATTGGCTGAGGTAGCTGACGAGGAAGGGGAGTTTGAAAATGAGATTGGCGGTGGTGCCGTCCTGTTTGGTTTCCCCGTTGACCTTGAGCCAGAGGCGCAAGGAGTGTGGGTCGGGGATTTCGTCTGTGGTGGCCAGCCAAGGACCCAGCGGGGCGAAGGTATCGGCGCTTTTGCCTTTGACCCATTGGCCGCCGCGTTCGAGTTGCCAGGCGCGTTCGCTGTAGTCGTTGTGAAGGACATAGCCGGCGACATGAGCCATGGCATCGGACTCGGAAACGGAGCGGGCGGTTTTTCCGATCACCACGGCTAACTCGACCTCCCAGTCGGTTTTTTCCGAGCCGGCGGGAATGACGAGTCCATCGTTCGGGCCGGTGAGGGCGGTAGTGGATTTGAAGAAAATGATGGGTTCGGCGGGGACGGCCATGCCGCTTTCCTTCGCATGGTCGCTGTAATTGAGGCCGATGCAGATGATCTTGCTGGGCCGTGCGATCGGGCTTCCGAGGCGGGTTCCCGGTGCAACGACAGGCGCGGAGGTGGCGTGGGTTTCGAGCCACGAGGAGAGTCGGTGCAATCCGCCGGATTCAAAGAAGGCCTCGTTGAAATCGGGGGTGCAGGCGGAAACATCGATGGAGGTTCCGTTGGAGAGAAGGACGCCCGGTTTTTCCGAGCCTTGGGTGCCGAATTTGATGAGTTTCATGGTGTGTTAGCGAAGAAGAGTGAAGCCGCCGTCGATGTCGTAGGCGGAACCGGTGATAAATGCAGCTTTGTTCGAGCAGAGAAATGCGATGAGGGTGGCGATTTCCTCTGGCTCACCCATGCGGCCGATGGGTTGACCCGCCGAGAGCTTGGCGAACATCTCGGCCTCCTGGCCGGGATAGTTTTTTGCGATGAATCCGTCCACGAACGGAGTGTGGACGCGGGCCGGGCAAACGCAATTGCAACGAATGCCCTTGTCCACGAAATCGCGCGCGACCGAGAGGGTCATGGAAAACACGGCGCCTTTCGACATGCTGTAGGCGAAGCGGTCGGGTATGCCGACTTTCGAGGCGATGGATGCCAGGTTCACAATGCTCCCGCCGCCGTTTTTTAGCATGATGGGAATGCCGAAGTGGAGGCAGTGGTAGGCTCCTCGCACATTGATTTGATAGAGACGGTCGAGGTCTTCGGGCGAGGTGTTCAGCACATTGCCGATATGGGCGATGCCTGCGTTGTTCACCAGCACATCGAGTCTGGCAAGGCCTGCAAAGGCGGCGCGGACGGATTCGGTGTTCGAGACATCCACCGTCTGGATTGCACCGGAGCCTCCGGCTTTTTGAAGGAGGTCCAGTGTCTCCCCGGCCGCTTCGGCGGAGAGTTCGAAAATGCGGACATCGTATCCGCCGGAGGCAAATTGGAGGGCGGTGGCACGGCCGATGCCGGATCCGGCTCCAGTGACGACGGCGATTGGTTTTTCGGTATGGGATGTCATGGGATGCGGTAGATTATTTTAGCGTTGGTGGTGAGGATTTGGAAGCGCTCGGCTTCTGTCAGTCCGCTCATCAATTCGCGCGTGATCGTTGACCAGGCGGGGAGTCCGTCGCCCAGATTGACGACCGGCCAGTCGCCCCCCCAGACGAGACGGGTGGCGCCGAAGGCGTCGAGCATCGTGTCCGTGTAGGGCCTCAGACCTTTGGCATTTCGCAGTGGAGCGGGTGCGGAGGCGCTGATGCCGGAGATTTTGCCGTGCACATTCGGCTCGGCAGCGAAGGCGCGGATAGCTTTTTGCCACGCGAGGAATCCCTCGCCGGCGGGGGCATCGTTTTGCGCGATGTCGGGAACTCCACAGTGGTCGAGGATGAAAGTTGTCTGCGGGCAGGCGCGCACGAGTTCCAGGGCGACCGGGAGTTGCCGCTGGAGAACGCAGAGATCGAAAGTGAGTCCGAGCCCGCCAAGTCGGTTCACATTTTCGCGGAAGCAGGAGGTTTGGGAGAGTTCGTCGGGCTGGGTGTGGAGGACGCGGCGAATGCCGGTCAGGCGCGGATGGGCGATCGCCTCGAGGCTCCGCTCGAAATCCGGCGACTCGGGCCGGGCCGCTGCCACAACGGCTTGGATGAACGAGCCGGGCTGTTCTGCAAGGGCGCAAAAATAGCGGGCCTCGTCGGCGGATTCTTCGCAATCGACCTCCATAAAAACCCCGGCTTGGATGCCGGAGTCACGCGAGGCGTTTTGGTAGTCCGTGAGATCGAATCGGCCGGCGAGGGCCGGGAAACCCTTTGTCCACTCGTAGGTGAAGCGGTCTGGCTCGAGGAGGTGGATATGTGTGTCGATCATGACGATTTCAGATGGGAAGTATCCTGGGTGCAGGCACGGTCGAGGTGCACATACCCGCCATCGACATAAACCAACTGGCCGGTGGTGTGCGAGGATTTCGGCGAGGCGAGGAAGGCGACGGTGTCTGCAATTTCCTGAACCGTGGTCGTGCGCCGCTCAAGGGGAATCGTCTTGTTGAGTTGCTCCCGCGCGGCGGCGGGGTCGGGGGCTTGGTCCAGCCAGCGTTCGTAGAGCGGCGTGATGACCTCGGCGGGAATGAGGCAATTCACGCGGATGCCATATTTTGCAAGATCGAGCGCCCATTCGCGGGTGAGGGCGTTCATGGCGCCCTTGCTGGCGGCGTATCCGCTCGTGCCACCCTGGCCGGTGACCGAGCACTTCGAGCCGATGTTGATGATGACTCCGCGCGAAGCGATGAGGTGGTCGAGTGCGTGGTGCACGAGGGCGAAGCAGGGGACGAGGTTTTTCTCGAGGGAGGCGAGGAACTCCGCTGCGCTGTGGCGAAGTCCGACCGCATCATTGCCCCCGGCGTTGTTAATGATGCCGTCGATTCGGCCATGCGCGGCCACAATGTTCTCAATGGCTTTTTTGAGCGAATCCTCATCGGTCATTTCCACGGCATAGGACTCCACGCGGTGCCCCTTGGCGGCCTGCTCGTGGATGATATCAGCGGCCTCCTGCGCGTTGCGCCCAAGAATGCAGACAATGGCTCCCTCTTCCGCGAGGGTTCGGGTGATTCCGGCGCCAATACCCTTGGCGCCTCCTGTAACGAGGATGACTTTATTGGCGAGTTGGAGGTTCATTGATAGGTGGGGTGGCAGGTGGGACCGATGGGTTCGAAACTTTTGTAGCCGAGGACGAATTCCTGGTGGCCGAGTGCCTCCGAGGCGGTGGGTTGGCCGTCGGCGACGCGGGCGATGAGGCTGTGTATCTCATCACCCACTTCATCCAATCCGGCGAGGCCCTCTAAAATCCGCCCAGCGTTCACATCCATGTCCTCCGGCAGGTTTCGGAATGTCTCGGGATTCGCACAAACTTTGATGACCGGTGAGATGGCCGAACCAACCACTGATCCTCGCCCGGTGGTAAAAAGGATCACATGCGAACCGCAGGCGATGAGTTCCGCGATCTCGGCATTGTCGTTGATATTGGGAAAGCCAAAGCGGACCTCGCCATCGGGGACCACATCGAGCAAATAGAGCCCGCCCTTCCGT
>Ga0247843_1009481_pt1 | contig 10799 bp, 11 predicted proteins | sample LaCruzMarch2017__FD_192420 | JGI IMG/M metagenome (GOLD analysis project Ga0247843, IMG submission 192420) | Freshwater microbial communities from meromictic Lake La Cruz, Castile-La Mancha, Spain - LaCruzMarch2017_8m | ecosystem: Environmental > Aquatic > Freshwater > Lake | place: Spain...
GTTCCTCAGATAGGGCGGGTTCGATGGCGGTGGCGGGGGTGCCCTGGTCCCCTTCGCCACGGATCACGGCCAGGCCGTCCACGGGGACCGGCACGATCGAGATTTCGTAGGGCTCCCAATCCACGGCGAGGTGGATGGTCTGGCCCGTGCTGGCATCGGGCCGAGGTTCGTAGCGATGCACGCGATAGCCGACGCTCACGGATTGCAGCGTGCCGTCCGCGACGCGCTGCCAGACCGGCTCGACGTCATCGGCGCCGCTGAACTGCAGCGTGGCGTAACCGCGGCCGGCCTCGATGCGCGCGGTGGTCACGCGGCCCAGCACATCGCGCGCGCCGGCACGCCGGTGGGTGTCCAGCACAGGGGCGCGCCCAGAACGCAGGGAGCCCATGCGCACCGCCTCGGGCCGCATGTCGAGTTCCTCGATGATGGGGCCATAGGGCGGGACGAAGTTGCGGGCCCGTGCGCCGGTGCTCCACACCACCTCGACCGTGCGGGCAGCGCGATTGACGGTGACGGGGGCGGCGAGCGCTCGGCAGGCGATGATCGATTGCCCATCGGCGGGAAGTCGATTGGGCGCAGCATCTCCATCCAGTGCGAGGGAGGCTCCGCCTGGGTCGATGGGGTCGGTCATGGTGGCGTCCTGGACGGTGGGTGTTAGGGTGTGCAGTAGCTCTGCCGATGGACGATCAAGGCGGTGCCGGCCCGGCCCCTTGCTCAACATGCGCGTCCCGCGTACCTGGCGCGCGCTCACCGCCGGGGTGAGCCAACCTCCAAACCGGGATTTGCATCATGTTCGGACTGTTTAAGTCGCAGTCGGCGCAGCTCGATTTGACGCCGCGGAACTGTCTCGTCGTCTCGTTGATCTACTGCATGGGCTCGGATGGGGAGATCGACCCCGAGGAGCTCGGGCATCTGTCGTCCGTCCTTGGTCGCGGTGCGACCCGCGAGCACCTTGATGCTTGCTTGCGCTATGTGCGCGCGACGCAGTCCGCCCAATTCGTGCAGGATGCGGCAGGCCGGCTACGCCCTGACCAGAAGCTCTGCATTGTGCTGAACATGATCGACAGCGCCATGTCGGATGGTGAGGCCGAGCCGGGTGAGCAGAAGCTCATCATGGACTTCGCACGCGGCTTTGGCCTGGCAGAGGCGGAGTTGGAGACGCACTTCCGCACGTTGGTGGTGAAGAACGATCGGGCCGTCCTCGATCGCTGATCCGGTGATGGGACCGGCGCTGTCCTGCCGGTCCCACGTCTGACCCGGACGGGCGCTCATGCCTCATACCCGTTCGGGATCCCGCGCCGGCGCCGCAGCGCCGGTGGCTGCGATTTCCACAGCCGCCATCTGCGCAGCGTCCTGGGCGGCGCCCGACTTCGCGACGCGGCGTGGATCGCTGTCGAGCGACAGGCCCGCCTCGTCGAGCAGGGCATTGGCCTCGCGGATCATCTCGACGACCTGACGGAAGTCGTAGCCAAAGGCGCCGACCGCCTCGGGCTGCGGCACGAAGCCGGCGCGCACCTGCGCGATGAGCGCCGTGGTGTCCTTCAGCGGGTCGATCATCTCGTGCGCGGGCGGAACGTGCGACAGGCCGTCCGGCACCTCCGCCCCCCACAGGCCAAGCAGCGCGCCCTGCGCGTGGAAGCGATCGGCGATGGGCCGCACCAGCATCGGGATGAGCATGCCGTACTGCACCTGCTCGCAGAGGCGGCGGAACTCGATCTTGCCGGCGCGCAACGAGGAGTAGTTCGCCTGGGTGAGGTCGCCCGCCACCTGGTCGTAGGTCAGGCCCGTGCCGACAGCCGACGCCTCGAGCGCACGCCGAGCGAAGGCGGCGTGGCTGCCACCACCGGACGGATTCACCACCTCGACGCTGCCCATGCCGCGGCGATAGAGGATCATCCCCGGCTCGAAGCTCTCCACCGTGCGGCCTTGCGCATCGCGGAGCAGGCCCGAGGCCGGGCCAGTCATGGCGTCGTCGCCATCCTCGGACACGACTGCGGCGAGGCAGGCCTCGATCTTGGCCTTCATCAGCAGTGCGGCCTCATAGTCGCCGAGATCGCGCAGACGCGTCAGAACCGGCGCCAGCCACGACACGTCCCGCAACTGACCAGGGCGGCGCTTGCGGTAGATGTGCAGCACGTCGCGGGCCGGCACGCGCTGGCTGCTCAACCAGGTGGCACAACCCGGCAGCACCCAGGACGCGCCGGGATGCACGCGGTGCAGCCAGTAACCGACCGGCTCTCCCGCTTCGCCGAGGCCGATGCCCTGCAGGGTGGGGACGCCCTCGATGACGCCCTGACGCGCCGTGTCGAGATGGTCGCTTTCCAGCACCTGCAGCCGCAGGCCGATCGGATTGGCCGGCGTGATGTCTGCCGGCAGCAGGCGGACGAAGCATTCGCCGCTCTCGACCACGGCCCGCATGACCAGCGCCTGGAGGCCATAGAGGTCGAGCCGGCCCTCGGCGTCGCAGGCGGTGCTGTCGGACCAGCGGCGCCAGGCCTCGGCGTGGGGCTTGTCCGGCCAGCGTGTGGTGATGCCGGCGCCGACGGCGTTGCCGGTCCAGAGATCGACGATACGGGCGGCGTAGGGGTCGTTGCGCACCGCATCGCGGGCACGGCGGGCGACGGTGGGAGCCGCGGCACCGACTTCGGCGGTCGCGCTACCGCCGGACGCGGCCCAACTCGAGGCGCGGCTGTCCTGCGCGGCGGCATAGCCACGCAGCGCGTGCCAGGCATCGCGGATGCGCCCCATCACTTGCTTCCCTCGCGGGAGAAGCTGGCGAAGGTCACGCTGGGGCGTCGGGCCGTAGTGTTCTCCGCGGCGTGCAGCACCGACAACGCACGGCCGAGCTCGTCGAGGGAGCGGTATTCCACCGTGCGGCCATCGAAGGTGACACGCGTGGTGCCGCCGGTGAAGGCGGCGGCCAGGACGGCGGCACGGGTGCCGGCAGGCTGCGCCAGCGCCCAGGCAAGGACGGTCGGATCCATGCGCGTCCTCCTTCAGCGAAGCCAGCCGCTGCGCGGCGCGAGCCAGCCCCGCGGGCGCTGGCTGTCGAATGCGGCTGGCGCAGGTGGTGGCGACTGAGGAGCGACATTCCCAACGGCGGGAAGTTCGCTCGGTAGCAGCGGTGCGTCGGCAATCTGGTCGCGCAGCTGCTGCCAGAAGCGTTCACCGTAGCGGTCGGCACCCAGCAGCCAGAGCGCCGCACGGGCGAGCACCGCGCAGTCCAGCGCCTCGTTGCGCTCCCGCAGCTTGACCCACTCCTGCCGCGCAAAGCCGCGCCGGTCCTTCGTGGTGCGCAGCTGCTCCGCGACCAGCTGCTTCACCCACTCCACCTCGATCGCGCGCGGCAGATGCACCCAACCGGGTGGAAGCTCCTCCGCGTCGCCGCGACCGAGCCAAAGCCGGCGATAGAGATCGGCCTTCCAGGTCGAAACCGACACCGTCCACAGCTTCAGGCCGCGCCGCAGCTTCTGCCCGTTCACCAGCGCATCCACCGGCGTCGGGCCCTGCACGGGCTGGGCGCGGTTCCAGCCGTCGATCCCCTTGGTCGGCGCGATCCGCGGATCGCGCAGGCGGCGGAGATGGCCATAGACCGCCGCCGTGTCCCGGCCGCCGGTGTCGACGCAGAGCCGGGCGATGCGCATGGCCCCGCCACCCTGGCGTGGCCAGTCGCGCGCCAGCAGCTTCGCCAGCTCATCCCAGGGCTCACGGTCCCGCGGGCTGCCGGGAATGACAACGTGATCGACGAGCCAGGAGGAGAAGCCCTCCGCCCAGCCCCAGACGTCGCATTCCAGGCGATCGTCCTGCACGTCCACGCCGGCGGTCAGCACCAGCGCGCCGGGCGGGACCACGCCCATGGCGAAATCTTCGCGGCGCTCGACGAGCCGCTCCCAATCCGGCGCCTCGCCTTGCTCCTGCCAGGTCTCGCCCAGGACGGTGTTTTTGAAAGTCTTGATGTCCTCGGGCTTACCCTGCGCCGCCTCCCAATCGCGGGCGATCTGCTCCCAGGACAGCCAGCCCACCGGCGAGTACAGCGCCGAGATGTGAAAGCCGATCGTGTGCGGATCCTGGCCCTCGGCCGTCGCGCGCCATTCCCCGCCGCTGAGCATCGCGGTCTTGTCATGCTCCTGCATCGGGTGGTCGCAGGCGGTGCAATGATACCGCGCCGTCTCCGGCGCCCCCTTCTCCCAGAGCAGCCGCTCGAAGCGTAGCCACTGCATCTCCTGGCATTCGGGGCACGGCACGAAGAACCGCCGCTGGTCGCTGGCCAGATACTCCCGCTCGATGCGGCTGCGGCCAGCGATGGTGGGCGTGCTGACCAGGAAGGCCTTGCGCCGCCAACCGAAGGTGCGGGCGCGCGCCTCGGCGAGCGCGATCGGATCACCCTCGCCGGCGACGTCGCCGGGATAGGCGTCCACCTCGTCGAGGAACAGGAAACGCGCCGTCATCGAGCGCAGCCCGACCGCGCTGTTCGCCCCGGTCAGCACCAGGGTGCCACCGGGAAATTCCTTCGACAGCATGGTGTTGCCGCTGTCGCGCGCGCGGGCCGGCGCGACACGCTCCCGCAGCGCCGGCGTCTCCTCCAGCAGCGGGTCGATACGCTGGCGGGAAAAGCGCTTGGCCAGTTCCACGGTAGGCTGCACCGCAAGTGCCGGCGCCGGCACGTGGTGCATGATATAGCCCAACCAGTTGTTTCCGCTCTCAGTCGCGCCCACCTGCGCGCCCTTCATGAAGACCACGCGCCGGGCGGGATGCACCGCCGACAGGGCGTCCATCACGTCCTTCAGATACGGCGTGCGGCTGGTCCGCCAGGGGCCAGGTTCCGCCGAGGCCCGGCTGCCAAGCATGCGATGCCGCTCGGCCCATTCCGAGACGGTGAGCTGCGGCGGCGGGCGCAGCATCGCGCCGACACGATGGCGGACGTGGCTACGGGTTCGTTGTCCGATCCCCTCCGAGGCCTGCTGGATCGAAGCGATCGGCCGCCTCCGTCAGCAGGTCGTTGATGTGGCTCTGCAGGATGGTCTGCAGCAGATGCGGGTCGACGCTGATCTCAGCCGCGATCAGGCCGGAGACGCGGGCGGGCCAGTTCAGCAGCGAGTCGCGCATCGTGCTGCCGATCTCGTCGAGCGCAGCATTGGCCTCGGTGACATCGAGCAGGCGGCGCTTGGTCTCGTCGAGCGAAAGGCGCTGTGCTTCTACCTTCAGGGCGAGCTGCGCGACCTTCAGCCGGGCGAAGGGCGTGCCCTCGGCGCCCGCCCCATTGGCCAGGGGCGAGCGGGCGGGATCCGCGGTCTCCACCAGACGACGTCGGGTCTTGTCGATGTCCCAGCTGCCGTCAGGCTCGCGGGCAATGCGGTTGGTCTGTTCGGCCTTGCGCAGGGCGGTGTCGCTGACGCCGAGGCGCCGCGCGGCCTCGCGCGTGGAGGCGGTGAGCTCGGGCATGGCGGCGACCTCCCGCCGCGCGTGATGGCGATTCCGGCCTTGTCAGAGAGGACGAAGGGCGCGCTGGCGGGCGGCTTGAAAGGCGGTAATGGCGGTGGGCCAATCCAGCGTGGCGCCATCGCCGAGCATTTGAACCGGCGTGAGGGCGATGCGGCGACGCGACCAATAGTTGCCGTCCAGCGTGGCGAGCCATCCGGCGAGGCCCTGTGCGGTAAGCGCTGCTGCAGCAGCCTCAACTTCCGCCTCGCTGGGTGGCGCAGCGCGGCCCATCGTCACGTGCCGGCCATCCTGCGCCAGAATGATCCAGCGGCGCTCCGCGACATTTGGCTTCTGGCCCATTGTAGTCTCCGTCTCGGCGGGGCGGGATGCCCTGCGCGTGACGGACGATTCGCGCTGTGTTGATGCGCAGCCAAGTTGAATGATCGATCTGCGCTGTAGGTTTTCGATGGCCGCCAAGATGCGCGATGTGCAACATCGTGCGGCAAGTAGAGGACTGCGAAGATGCCACAGCGGAACGCACCGAGAGACATCGAGAAGATGGTCTATGAGACGGCCAAAGGGATGGCTCTGGCGGGGAACGGTGTCGGCACACCGCGTGTCGTGAAGCTGTACATCGATGATGCGCGCGAGGTGCTGCGGGGCGTTGCCAACGCTGCGAAGCGGCAAGGATGGACAGTGGAGGAGATGGTGCTCGCCCTCGATCCCCCGAAGCCGAAATTGAAGCCCGGAGAACGGCATCCGGGCCCGCCGCTTACCAGCAGCGAGCCCTGACGCGTCCCTCGCGGCGTTATTCCCCGAGTGCGTAGATGGTGAAGGAGCCCTTGGCGCCCGTCTTGTTGGGGCCGACCTGGCGGATACGCTCGCGCACCTCGACCGCGTGGCCCTTCTTCTTCAGCCCGGCGAAGAAGCCGCGCACCGTGTGCTGCGCCCAGCCCGTGGCGTCCGCGATCTGCGCGACGGTTGCTCCCTCGGGCCGGCGCAGCATCGCCAGCACCAGCTCCTGCTTCGTGCCCTCTCGCGGCTTGCGCGGCTCGTTGGCGTTCCGCGGCGTGCGGGCGTGCTTGCCGGCGAGCAGGGTGCGCAAGGCCGCGATCGGCGCGTCGAGGGCGCCGATCAAGTCGCCCTCATGTGTTCCGAAGCGAGCGGCCTGATCGTCCCAGGCGGCGAGGATGGCCTCGGCGGTGTCGCGCAGGCTCGCGCGCGGGGCGGGCGTCGGCGCGGCGTAGGCGGGTTCGGCTTCGGCTTCCTTCGCGGGGGCGTCTTCCTGCGCGGCGTCCTCCCCGCCCGCGGGCGCCGTGTCGGCCACCGGCACGGCGGCCACCGTGGCAGCGCGGCGCTCGGCGTTGCGGCGCGCGATGGCCTCGGCGCTCTGCTCGTCCTCCTCCCGCGCGTCACCCTCGTTCGGATCGATGCCGATGGCGCGCAGCCCCTCGTCGGTAATGCGCGCCACGATCCAGGTGCCGTCCTCGTCCTGCCGCCAGCCCAGACCGACATGCTCGCGCGGGGCGTTGATCTCCGTGAGCAGGTTGTTCTTGATCAGGCTGCGGAACACCGCGTTGCGTGCCGCGGCCGGCAGGGTCTTCGGCGCGCGGGCGAGGCCCATCTCGTGCTGTGCGGCGGCGCTGAGGATCGCGTGCTGGCTGTCGGAAAGCTTGGTCATCGTGGTGGTCTCCGGTTCCGGGTGCCGGTCATCGGCCCCTACTGCCGGGAGCCCCGCCGGCGCTGCCGGGCGGGGCGGTGCGGGACTGGTCCGCGTCAGGCTTCGTATTCGCCGCGGCGGAAATGCTGGTCCGCGATGTCCTTCAGCTTCGCAGTGGCGTCGGAAAGCCAAGCTGCTTCGCACCAAAGCACCTCCTCCGGATCCGCGCCGAAATGGTCCTCGCTGGCCTGGGTAAGTTCGGCGAGCAGCGCATCGAATTCGGCCTTCTTCGCCGTGAAGGCGGCCAGGCTGTTTTCCTGGTTGCGGTCGGCGCGGGCTTTGCTGTCGATCATGGTCGTCTCCGTCTGTTGCTGCAGAGCGGCTTGCTCTGCGTGTGACGGACCATTCGCGCTGTGAAGCGCACGAGCCAAGCCAGATCGAGCGCCATGCCGCTGCTATAGCTCTGTAGTTCGGATTGCAGCATGATCCGCTTGGCAACTGGCCGCTTGGAGGCTCTCTCCTCGTATGCGGCAGCTTGCTAGCCGTCGCAATCTGGCCAGGACCGGTACGCCATGCTCTCTCCCGTCTATGTCGGGATTGATTCTCGTTGTCGAAGGGGCAAACAGCTGCCGCTCTGCTTTGTGTCGAGCCGCGATGTCGTGCAACCGCTCGAAATTCCAAAGAGGCTGTCACGCCTCGTGCCTAGAGGTCTTGGCAACCGAGAGATCGCCGAGCCATCGCCATTTCGAGATGCGGCGCTGCAGACTGCGAAGGCCATTACGCAGATCGCGCGGGAGATGGGGTGGTGCATCGAGCGAATTGCCATCGACTCGCCTGCCGCTCCTCCTCGCGTGGCAACGCGTCTGTCAGAAGCTGCACTTGGCAGCTCCGGTCTCTCATATTTTCGGACGCCAGCGGCGCCCGAGTGGCCCCACATACGGGAAAAATGCATCCGACATCTACACGCGGGCGGATCCGCTTCCACACTTCCTCACGCGAACAAGATCTGGATGCTTTTTGGCTTCGAGCTATTCAGCAGCTTACGTGGATGCTTCAACGGCGAGACCATCGAAGTTTACCCATTCGCAATTGTTCGAGCACTTCTGCCAACGTGTGGACATAAGCGGACCGAGCAAGGTTACCAAGATCAGCTGCGTGCGATCGCGGCTCGCACCGGCTGGGAGCCACCCCAGCTGGATAGCCGGTTGAAAGAGACTGTGCGGGGGAGCCGAGACGACCGTCTGGACGCCTTTATGGCTGCTTGGATCGCCAGTCTCCCCGCGGCAAGTCGGCGCGCGTTTGGCGACGCCACACAACCTGATGATGCGATCTGGGTGCCAGCTGACAACTGACAGCGGCTCTGCGCATTCGCAGCAGATATCTCTGACAGCGGCAGATAGGATCCTCATCACTCCGCCTAACTACTTGTTCTCCAATCTGCCGACGACGGGCCGCGCGCCGCGGCGACATCGACAAAGATGCGATCACTGCCCTCCAGCACGGCCGCCGCGCCGGTAGTCTCCTGCCAGCGCCGCACGATGACATCGGCATAGGCGGGATCGATCTCCAGCAGCACGGCGCGTCGCCCGGTGCGCTCTGCCGCGATCATGGTGGTGCCCGAGCCGCCGAAGCAATCCAGGACGGTGTCGCGCGGCTTGCTGCTGTTGCGGATGGCCCGCTCCACCAGCGCCACTGGCTTCATCGTCGGATGCAGGTCGTTCCGCGCCGGCTTGTCGAAGTGCCAGACATTCCCCTGGTCACGCGCGCCGCACCAATAGTGCTGCGCGCCGGCCTTCCATCCGTAGAGCATCGCCTCGAACTGCTGATGGTAGTCGGCGCGGCCGAGAGCAAACGTGTTCTTCGCCCAGATGATCGTGCTGGACCATTTGCCACCCGCCTCCTGCCAGACGCGATGCAGCGTCGGCCATTCCGAGGAGGACATGCAGACGTAGCAGGCACCCTTCGTGACCGAGAGCAGGTTGGCCAGCGCCGGCCGCAGGAACTCTGAAAAGCCACCGCCGAGCGCGTCGTTGGCGATGGTCATCTTGGCCGCGGTGCCGCCCTCGTAGGCGACATTGTAGGGTGGATCGACGAAGCCCATGTCGGCCAGGTGACCGGCGCCGAGGGCGCGCTGCACGTCGGCCAGCTTCGTCGCATCGCCGCACAGCAGGCGGTGCTCCCCGCAGCGCCAGAGATCACCGGTGCGCGTGACGGGCACCACGGGCAGCGGCGGCGCCTCGTCGGCATCGTCGCCGAGGCCCGCATCGGCTGCCGCCAGCAGGCGGTCCAGCTCCATCCCGGAGAAGCCCAGCACGTCCAGGTCGACCACCGCCTCGTCGCGGATGCGCGCGATCTCCGCAGCCAGCAGCGCCTCGTCCCAGCCCGAGTTCAGGGCGATCTGGTTGTCCGCCAGACGGAGGGCTCGCGCCTGCGCCGGGGAGAGATGGCCGAGCCGCAGCACCGGCACGGAGGCGAGGCCCAGCTGCTTCGCCGCCATGACGCGGCCGTGGCCGGCGATCAGCACGCCCTCAGCATCGACCAGCACCGGGTTCACGAAGCCGAACTCGGCGATGGACGCCGCGATCTGCGCTACCTGGGAAGGCGAATGCGTGCGCGCATTCTCGGCGTAGGGGATCAGCGCCGCCACGGGCAGGGCGGAGACGACCAGGTCAGGCTGCATCGGCGGTGACCTCCATCCGGGCCGCGGCAACGGCGTCGTAGTCGCGCCCGTCATCGGCCAGCGTCACGAGCAGATCGGGATGCAACATGCGCCAGCGGGCGATCGCCAGATCCACATACGCGGGCGCCAGTTCGATGGCGCGCACGAGGCGCCCGGTGCGCTGGCCCGCGAGGATCGTGGTCCCGGAGCCGCCGAACGGCTCGAAGATAATCTCGCCCTCGTCCGTGTAGGTCCGCATCAGGAATTCCGGCAGCACCACCGGGAACACTGCGGGATGCTCAGTCTCGATGCCGCGGCCCTTGTGGCGGGTGAGGCGCAGCACGTTGTCGGGGATCCGGAAGTCCTGCACCGGCAGCCCGGCGTGCTGGTACTCCGAGATGGTCCCGTCGGCGGCGCGCAGGCCGCTCCCCTTATTCGGCGTGCCGGCCCATTTGCAGGGGACGATCTTGTTGGCCTGGCGGGCCTGGCGGTTGAAGTGGAAGACGAACTCGAAGGCCGGCGCGAGGCGACCGTTCCAGTCGCCGGGCAGTCCGGGCCCCTGGTCCCAGATGTAGAGCCCGAAGCGCCGCCAGCCGCGGGCACGCATCCATTCGAGCCAGCCGGACCAATAGGGCTGCCATTCATTGTCTCGGTGGATGAGGCCGAGATTGACCAGCACCTGCCCATCCGACCGCATGGCCGCGTCGAGATGCTGGAACACACCCTGCATCAGCGCATCCCAATCGGTGCCGCCACCGGTGGTGTAGTCGCGCTGGTTTCCATAGGGCGGGGAGGTGAACAGCAGGGCCGCGCGGTCCTCAGCCATCACCCGCGCCACGGCGGCGGCGTCGGTGCTGTCACCGCAGAGCACGCGGTGCTTGCCAAGCAGCCACAGGTCGCCGGGGCGGGTGACGGCCTGGCGCGGCGGCTCTGGATCGGCATCGGCGGGATCCTCCGCCGGCTCCTCCGCATCCGCCGCGCCAGTCGCGCCGCCCCACTCAGCAGGATCCGCGGACAGAGCCTCGGGCACGTCGCCGTCGGACACGGCATCTCCAGCCG
>Ga0247843_1009482_pt1 | contig 10798 bp, 10 predicted proteins | sample LaCruzMarch2017__FD_192420 | JGI IMG/M metagenome (GOLD analysis project Ga0247843, IMG submission 192420) | Freshwater microbial communities from meromictic Lake La Cruz, Castile-La Mancha, Spain - LaCruzMarch2017_8m | ecosystem: Environmental > Aquatic > Freshwater > Lake | place: Spain...
TGGAACAGGAAATCCTGGACAAAATAGTCCTGAAAAGTATCTCCGGCTGTGTGTGAGGTTGGCAACAGTTGACGATATACCTGAGGAAATGTTGATATCTTTTCGAGACCTCATGGTCATATCGACGACATTAAGAACTGATTAAGAATATTCACTAAGATGCTCATAGCTTTACGCACTTTCCACGGGGGCCGCATCTTTTCCCTATTTTTGCACAATCAATCCTACACGCCCCGCCGCCGGACACCGCGGGAGTTTTGAAGCTACATTGTTTCGTAATAGGGTTATATGTCATCCCTCGTTGACTACAAACCATTTTTTGCCTTTCGATGTCTGCAAACATTTTCTGAGCATTTCCCTTCCGCCCATATACGGCAACTCTCTCAGCGTTGGTAAATTTGCGGGACGATGGTGTGAAGAAAGCACGGGGAGGAGACTTCTTCATAGAAGGCGTTCTGGGAGACAAAGGCGACGCGCGACTTGGGGATTGTCTCGGGGACTCGCGTTGCTTCTTCTTGGCAGATTCTGCACGCCTTGCAGATTCCGCGCGTCTCATTTCCTCTTTCTTCTTTGCGGATTGTTGTCTCGCGAGTTCTTCTTTCTTCTTTGCGGATTGTTGTCTCGCGAGTTCTTCTTTCTTCTTTGCGGATTGTTGTCTCGCGAGTTCTTCTTTCTTCTTTGCGGATTGTTGTCTCGCGAGTTCCTCCTTCCTTTTAGCAGATTCTGCACGCTTTGCGGATTCGCTAATTGAACCACGAGGCGCTGTAGTCGATGAGCTATATGTTTTAAGAGACGAGGCCTGTAGAGTTGGAGATTGATATTTTGTCCGTGGTATTGATTGGGTCCGGGGGCGAGACTTGGGTCGCGATTGAGGACGCGATTGAGGACGCGATTGAGGTTTTGGCTGTTGTGCTCCTATTGGGATACCCCATGCAGCAGATCTTGCCGCCGGTATCTGACTTCTCAAGTTTTTGGGCACTTGATTCCATAGTGTCCGCAATATTTTATAGTCTGGATTATACCACCCATATCCTTTAGATTTCATCACTCCGTTAGTGTAATTTACCAAGCGACGTTTGCCATCTACTGGCTTCTGAGTCCAGATGTCTCCGAGGGAATCCACGTCCCCTCTGGCTATTTTATTATATATTCTACGTCCGAGAATCGCTACAAAGGGCGGTGGGAGTTTTAGTGCAAACCCGAAATCAATTATTTTCACCGCCATCGTATTCGTGTCAAGCATAATATTCGCCCGATGGAGATCGCCGTGAATGTACCCGGTTAGCCACATCGCACATATTGCACGTTCTATTTCAATGAATAGAGCCACGGGGATGCTTTTGCCTCTCACGAATTTATCTAGATCGGTGTTGCCAGCGGGGTCCATGACGGTCAGCGATCTGAGATTCTTCGGTTTCCCGATGATACAAGACATGAAAAACTTTGGGACGTATTTAGAGATACACAATGGCTTCGTACCCACTTGCAGACATTGTGCCGTGTATAGACGTTTGTGAACGAGATTTTCGCGCACGTTTTCTTGATAAAATGCCGAGTCGGAAGTTCCTGAGTTTTGCTTCGTGATTTTTATTACGACAAGGGATGGTACATCTGGATATTTAGTTATAATTTTCCCCCCGCCATATTGGAAAAGCGAAGCCAATTCCCAAAAAATTTCATTGGTCATTCTTACGAGATATACGGTTCCGTACGCCCCTGCTCCCAATTTTTTAGCACCGTACTTTTCGGGATAAAAGACATTTTGCCTCGTCGCCCGTTGTTTGGCAAGTAATAATGCTTCCCGTATTGGAAGATTCTGGAGTTGTTCAATAGATGATTTTATCTTATGCGACTCGTCACTCCCCGGTAAATCTGGAGATAATCTGTAACTAGCCATAATATACCTAATTATTATATTATTATTATGTAACGGTAAATTTTTGAAAAAATTATTGTCTTATATTAATAAAAATATATGTCTACCACGGCAACTTCCGAGGACATTTCTCTGAAGCAAATCGGGACGGGAAAATACTCTGATATTTTTGCCGTGCACAGAGGCGACGATTCGTTTGCAATGAAGATTTCATATTACACAGAAGATACAATTGAGAAATTCATAAAGAAGAAAAGGTATGGAGACCTTGAAGGTGCAAAACGCGAAAAAGACCAGGATTCGATATTAGTATCTGAGAAATTTTCCAAGGTGACTGCTGTTCTTTTTGATAAAAAGATCACGCCGCATTTCGTTCGCGTGTTTGAAGAACAGGATGTGAAGAATTTCGCGGCTAAAATCCCTGGTTTGGAAAAAAGACTTAACAATCTCACCACGTATCAGAGAATGTATAATCACGTTGCATTCATGGAATTATTTGACACAGACCTCACGCGTTTGCTAACACATAAAGTTCTTGACGATAATGAAATAAAAATCGTCATTTTCCAGATTCTTTATACGATAGCCGCCGCACAACACACGTTACCCAATTTCAGACACAATGACCTATCAACCAACAACGTACTAGTTCGGAACAATCGTAAAAAAATGACTTTTAGATACGATGTAGACGGCATGGTTTTCTATACTCCAACTAAGTATGCAGTCGCTGTAACTGACTACGACTTCGTACACGTCCCATCAATCAAAATCCTGAACAACAGACGGGTGATGTCCGGTAATTACAAAGTCAGCGAAGAGAACAACATATCGTACGATGTTCATCTGTTTATAAAATCAGTTTATAAATGTTTTACAAAAGCGTATTCTACGGATACGGAAACGCACAAGTTTTTAATCAGCCTCGAAACTTTCACAGATGACAGACATCCGCACGAAATCCCGTCATTAGACCCTAGGAAAATACTAAAACACAAGTATTTTGATTCTCTCAAAGTAGTACCGCATGACCAAGTTACAGACCGTTTTGGTTTCTAAACTTTACACAGTGACTTATATTGTCGATATGAAATACTTCGTATCGACAAAATGACTTTTGATGTTTGTATATATATTTACTTCTTGGTCTCTTCGATCAACTTTGAAAGTCTAAATAAAATTTTATTTTGCTTGTCAAGTATGTCGTTTTGTTTTTCAAGAGCCTCGGCATGCTTGTCTAGAGTCTCGGACATCTTGGCAATAATGTCAGTAATGGTATGACCTTCTGACGACACAAATAGACCGCCCAATGCGTCTACAACGCGCTCGATGTCACCACCCGTGTGGATGAACTCTTCGTCGTTGTCAAAATCAAACTCGCTACCGGATTCGGTCTCGGTCTCGGTCTCGGTCTCAATGTCTTCGCTCTTCTCGGGGATGATTTCTATGATGTCTTCAACAATGGGCTCCATCGTGCTTGTTGCTTATGCTTACACCATATATTATTTACTGGTTTTTAACGAACTAACAGTCGTCGTCAAAATCTATCGGAATCCCTGAGTATAGCTTCGCGGCCTTGGGAGTTGCTTTTGACTCTTTGACAGTATAATTATAAAACACATCTCCATCTTCCAATTCGCTGTCAATAGTTGACACGTCAGACCTATCGTCGTCCAAACTCGCCTCAGAGAAAGTGTCGTCATCTGGCACCTCAGATGATGCATCGTCATCTGGCACCTCAGATGATGCATCGTCGTTATTTATCGTGTCGGCTTCCTTCATGAGTTCATGCCATTCTTTGTCTTGCTTAGTGAATACATCGTCTTCGGTCTCAAACTTCCCATCGTCGCCCAAATCTACAGCAGATGCCAGTTCATCCACGTCTTCATCATCCCACGGAACGGGAGGGGCGGGGGTGTTAGGCGTCTTAATGGGAGTGAATTTGGCGAAATCACCATTTTTCTTGGTCACTGACACTCCCTTGGGGGCTTTGGGGGGCTTGGGTTGTTTTTTCTTCTTCGAAACAACGTCGTCAATTTTACTTTTCCAAACTTCACGACCGTCCTTAGTCCTGATCCTTAGGAGCGCGTCCATAAATGTTAATCGTAAGAATCGCAAATATTATAATTGTTAAGTTTTTAACGCAACTAGAAAACCATATTTCCACACACACAGTCATCGTTGTCAAAAGCACAAATAAGATTGTCCAGAGTAATTACACGACTTCGTTGAATTTCAGGATGAGTTCTCTCTTCGATATACTTCGCGGCCCCGCCGTATTATCTCTACAATCGTCCCATGATATCTTCTGCAGAGCATCGATGTCGAAATTATGTTCGAACTTTATGAAATAGAAACAGTTCACGTTGCAATCCTCGGTAGACGTTGTAATCGTTCCGGAACGACCTCCGACTCTGCGAAACGCGATATCATGAAGATCTTCTTTCTTTACGAACCTATAACCACGAGGTTCTGCTTTTTCGAATGCGATAACGTGTGTCAGATTCTTGATCCATATCTGAAATACGCAAGGAACATCATACACGACCCCGTCCTTCAAAAAAGAATCTCGCGGAAGAACCTCGTTATGGACGAGCTCGAACCCCGATGGTATTCTCATGAGAAAACTATCCTTCATGAAAGACCTCGGAAGCACAAAAGAAACACTCTCCGCAAATTTCATTGAGCGTTTCACGAATTTCAAAGCCATCGACCCATTCCTTCCAAATGGCGGATTGCCGATGACGTGAATCTTGTCATAGTTGGTCGGAATCTTGTATTCGAAAAAATCACCCGAGAGTATGTTATCTGCCTCTGGTTTTATGTCCAGAGCAATAACATTGGCATACCGCATCTCGCTCAAAAAAGCTCCATTTCCGGCTGATGGTTCCAAGACCAAATCATTGTCTGTGATAGTGATACGATCGTTTATCTTACAAAGTATGTCGCTCACAACTTTATCGCAGGTAAAGAACTTGTCCATCGTGTGTACTTATAATGTGATACACATCATTAAATAGTTAAATTGTCGATATGGTGTGGTGAGTGTGGCGAGTATGGCGAGTCCGAACCACCGAGGGAATCACCACGTCGATCTTGACTCCTCGAATAAATCCGTCCGTTGTCATGTTCTTCAGATTTGATACCATACCACAAATGACGTCGTCGATATTCTTGATCCTACACTGAACTCGCCGCTGAGATCCGCTGTCGATTTTGGGCGAAATCTGAATATTCATTCCATGTTTTTTCTCGATGTCTTTCTTCTTCTGAAGAATATCCTTACGAAGGCGTTCCGAAACTTTCCCGCGAGGAACCGCCTTCACCATATCTACATACTCCATAAGATCCTCACGAGTCGCGGTTCCGAACAGATACTCATGAAGTTTCTTGTCGTAATCGAGCTCTATGATCCGAGTGATGGTTTTTTGAGTGGCGTTTTGAGCGTATTGCCCAATTATCACGGTATTCTCATCCGCAAAATCGTAATCGTAAAACCTTAGAATGTCTCCACAGCAAACATCACTCCTACCCGTCATCTTGATCGACACGTTTTCATTCGAGTTGAGCTTGTTCTTGTTCTTCGGGATATCATGTTTTCCCGTATCGTTCTTCTCGATCGTCATATCAAATACCTTGGTTCGTATCTGATTCTCAAACACGAAACCATGATGCTGGCTCTGTTTGAGCTCGACGGCGGGAACAGCGGGCTTGGGCACAACTACAATCTTTTGTTTAAGTTCGCGCTTGAGCTCGCGATCAAATGACGTCATAACTCTCTTGAAAATCTTGGCGGCAAGGCGTTGAGAAACTACGGACGTGGAGAGAACCATTTTGTAATTTACTCAATCATGAGTCATGATACTCTTTTATACACACGGGCGACAATATGAGATATCTGTGCGGTTCGTTTTTTAAAAAAGACTTGCTTTCTTAAAAAAGATAACATGAGTATTCATGCACATATCTCTGGGTTTATTAGCAAAACGTGAGATAGAATTCGCAACGCAAGCGTAAGACAAAGACGACGACGAGTCCTCTCTCGATACATTGCCATGAACAAAGAATGATGAAGTTCTCTCTTTTCATTCAAGAACTTGTTGAACGCGACTACTATTTGTTTTTGCTGTTCGGAGCTAAATTCACGGTTGAACTCGAACGTGTGATACGCACCAGGCGAACCCTTTGATTTGTGAGACGGGTCGTCTATGTATTTCATGTTTATCGGCGACATTCGATAGTCCAATGCTCGCAATGTAATGTTTGAAAGAAAATTGTCCGGGACGGTTCCTGGTCGATGGCGTGATATCTTTATATCGGGATGACCGGGAAGCTTAAACATATCGCCACCGACGAGCCAACTGTCGTCTTTTCTATGAATAAACGTTCTTGTTATCTTTTCATCTCCGTATATATTCCATTCTATATTCTGCTCGTCGAGAGGAACATCGCTTTTAACGAACTGAAAACTGACTATCGTGGTCGTGGTATCGTCGAACACAGGCTTCTCGAAGTAGTTCACACGAGTTATTCTAAAAGACGACATGAAATCACACCGCCCCTTGGCAAACATTTTCTTCTGTGCGGTAAAGAAAATCAACGGTAGGATGACGATGCCGCCACGAGCTTTTTCTACAGAGGATAGAAACGCGTAAAAAAGATCGACAGCTCCATATTTGTCGTATATAGTCTTATCGGGATTATTCGCACGACTCCTATAAGGAGGGTTTGTCAGAACGAATTTACCATCGTAATCAGGTGGGGTGAGAAGAGTGTCGCGCTGAGTTGTACACTCGTGCAATGGTGCGATATCATACATCTCGACGTTGTCAAGTTTGCTCCATCTGACGAGATCCATATTGCCTGCGAACGGTTCGATGACAGCAGACCCCTCTGGGACTGACATGCCCTCGAGGATGTGATCGACGTTCGTGGAATAAAACTGCCCAAGATTGTGCTTTGACATTTAATTTTGATATTTATTTTTTTCACTTGTATTTAACGAATAATATAATTAAAATGTTTTTAATAAATAGTATATAAATGATTGAAAACGATAAAATACGAGTCGCAAAATCAAAAGTAGCAGGCTATGGCGTATTTGCAAAGAAGAAATTCGCCCCTGGTGACCTCATAGACGTTTCAATATGCCTAGTTAAACCTAACGAAGAATGGTCGACGGCGACCGAGGATTACATATTTTCTCGTGGAAATTACTCGGCGTTTGCACTCGGAAACGGAGGCGTCTTTAATCACTCGAATTCTCCCAACGCTCGTCACGAACTAACAGCCAAGCTCAAGGAACTTCACGTGTTTGCTGTTAAACCAATAGAACCCGAGGAGGAAATCTGTATCAGCTATGGTAAAAATTATTTCAAGACAAGACCCAGTATTAAACAAAAATAGATATTAAAAAATTGTTTGGTACTTGTAAATGAATAATATCATAGAACCAGATGTAAACTTGGGAAATTTAAATGGAAACGAAAATTCAGGAGGGCTGTCCAGATGGGTCGTCTATGCGATCATAGCAGTCGTAGCGGTGATTATCATAGTGGCAGCGGTCGTGTACACTCGGAAAAAGATCAAAGAATCGAGAGAAGACGGGAGTATCATAAAGGATGTTGGAGAAGCAATCACAGATGGTGTGGATAAAAAGGTAGCAGATGACATGCTAGAAGTCGCAATCCGCGCGCAGACAGAATCCGCTCAGTTGAATGCCGATATGGAAACTGCTAAACAATTATTTGCACTGGGTCAGGTTTCACAGGCCGATGTGGACAAAGCGGTTGCAGCAGCGGAAGCTTCTAAAACGACCGCGATACAAAAGAATGCAGAAGCCGCAAAAGCCCTCGAAGCATTTCGAAAGAAAGAATTGTCGTCCGCTAACGCCACGGTGTTGGAAGCGACGAAAAAAGCCACTGATTTGTCCCAAGCATACGAAAAAGTATCGGATGGTATCACAGAGCAAAAAGTCAAGGAGGCGAATGCATTGCTTCTAGAACTCGTGCAAAAGCGTCAGAAGGCAGAAGCGGATTACAACGAGGCATTAGACACCAAGAACAAAGCAGAGGCTGCCTTCTTGGAGAGCAAGAAATCAAAAGCAGAAAACAGGCGCGGGATCATCGCCGTGATGAATAAAAAAATAACAGACCTCAAGGAAAAAATACAACGTGCCAAAATAACGAAACCCACGCCTCAACCTCCCGCGCCAAAACCACCAACGCCTCAACCTCCCGCGCCAAAACCACCAACGCCTCAACCTCCCGCGCCAAAACCCCCTTCAGGACCTCCCACCGCTCTTGAACGTAAATATCCTTATTGGGGATGGAATCAACACGCAGGTCTGAGGTGTAAGTTTAACAATAACACTGGATGCACTACTGGGTATGACAAAAAAGGCACTCTTGTAGACACAGAACCCGCACCCGCACCCGCACCCGCACCCGTGCCGTCAAACAGAGTCATAAGCACGTTAGACCTCAGGAGTCTCACGAAGGGAGGGGGGTCATGGAACATCAAGAAATACAATCTCAAGAAAAGCAATATCACTCAATTCAAAGGAGAGGATGTCATTCGGTCATGGTTTGACAGAAATTCTGGGACTAGCAAGGACCGTGGTGTCGGCGGGTTCAGTTTCAATGCAATTCCAAATGGCATGAATCAGGATGCAATCGTATTTTCCTGGGAAGTCTATTATCCACGGGGATTTCAGTTCGCCCGAGGGGGTAAATTCGGAGGAGTCCACGTCGGATATGGTGCCGCTAGCGGTGGGAATTTCTCGACGACGGGGGCGTCAAATCGAGTCATGTGGCAGACTGACGGCGGAATTATCGCGTATGTTTACCCCCCTAGTGGTCTGTGGCAGAAAGTTCCAGGTCTGGACTCGAAAGGGTATGGAACGGGCTTCTTCAACAAAGAACTAGCGAGGTCGTTGAAGACTGATTCGTGGAATAAAATAGAACTGGGCACAAAGCTGAATACGTTTAAGAATGGCGCCCCGCAAGCGGACGGAGAGACCTCGGTCACCGTCAACGGGAAAAGAATGGTTCAGACCGGAATTAACTGGAGGCGGAGCGAAGATCTTAAGATTTCTGCGTTCGATATGGGGGTTTTTTTCGGCGGTCCAACACCTTCACCAGTAGATCAATTCTGTTATTTCAAGAATTTCCAAATGAGCCAATATTAAATGAGTTTCCATGTACGGTCATACGCGGTTCGCTGCACCCCAACCAACGCATTTCCAACTCCTCGATAAGACGCTTTAGCATAACCAAGTGATTTCAAATACTTCGCGGCATCAGTTTGACTTTCGTGTTCTGTCTCTAATATACCATCAATATAAGAAGCACATTTCATTCTTGTGGTGGCAGTATTGTCATGCTTTCCATTGTTTCGTGCATCAATAGCATTTTCAGACTTAGTGCCAATGCGAAGCTTGTGTGGTCTAAAATCCATTTTGTCATCGTCTTTGTGGAGTACAATCTCGTCTATTTTCTTTGATGTATATTGTTCTGGGAAAAATGTCATGAATGCAAGGACATGACAATACCAACTTTTCTTATTTATGTTAATTCTTGGGTATCCGTCATTCGTAATACAGAGACGTTCTCCATATAATACATTTTCCGCGTGTTTTGTGATTCGTTTCACGCGGTTCATATTTGATATCTCCCAATGACCTCCTTTGACGTCCTCAGAACCATAAATCTCTTTCCACACTTCGCCTGTGAGATCTGGATACTCTTTATACGAAAAGCCATGTTTCTTCTTCTGCGCATATCTTTCTATAATTGATTTTGTATAATCACGTCCCATGTGATTCGTAATTCCATTTAAATATTCTACCCAGTCTTTAATTGTTTTATCTAACCCGTCCTTGACGACAATGAAAGCAGATTTATATTCATCTGGTCGCTCCTGGTTATTTCTTTGCCCTTTCTTGCAAAGCCAACGAATATTTCCTATTGTGTCATTAGCAGGTGTTCTGTCAATGTGATCCGCGGTATGTTTTAGAGATGAGGGTGGGCCGATAAACGTACTCGCGATTGCTCTTCCAATTTGAATACCACGTTTATTCTCAGAGTCGTCAATTACGGAACATTGATTGTATTTGCCTCTTTTTGTATAGGCCAACGCTTTTCCTGTTTTCTTATTCCTGATAACTCCATTTTCATCAATCGTGTATTTGTTGAAAATTACATGAGTTCCATTGTCGAAGTAATATTCGAGTGGCTTAATCATTTATTTTACATATTCTAATTTTATTAAATACTTTACGATGTCAATATGCTCATTTATTCATCATCTTCATCGGTGATCTTCGGAGCCAAAAAGAATTTGATGAACGAATTTTCTGCGAATTCGTAACAAAACATTACGGGAAGTTCACTGTGAAGTTTAACACGAATTTGCTTGGAGATATTGGCCGCCTTCATAAAAGTCACCAAGTATCGGCTCGCAAATGATGCAGACAATTGACCATGGATTGTGACCGGTTGGTCCATCCTGAACTCGACCGTTCCGATGTCACCTGAGGTCTTCATGATAATTTCGTCGTCGATTGTCTTGAACTCGATAGTATCTCCGAATGACGCGATGTTTTTAATGTATTTTTGAAGAGTTGAGGAATCCGCGGTGATCTCGACTTCCACGTCCATATCAGGAATATCCATCTCTTCGGAATCTATGTCCACGGTCTTCATCACATAGCGATCGTTCTGTGTCATTACGAAGAATTCATCGTCTGAACATTCAAACAATACAGAACCCTCCACACACTTTAGGACTCTCACGATGTTGCTTATTTTAATACCGACCGTGATGGTAGAACTGATCGTATACTCGTGAAAGTAATCTTTGGCAAACTTCACGACAACCAGACAAACGTGTGATGAATCCATGCAAGATATGGAAATACCA